>Ga0247611_10000540_pt1 | contig 76921 bp, 60 predicted proteins | sample 177DNAGHGhighgp2_FD_192422 | JGI IMG/M metagenome (GOLD analysis project Ga0247611, IMG submission 192422) | Sheep rumen microbial communities from Palmerston North, Manawatu-Wanganui, New Zealand - 1770 DNA GHGhigh gp2 | ecosystem: Host-associated > Mammals > Digestive system > Stomach > Rumen... | reverse complement strand
AGCCTTAGCCTCATTTCCGGCTCCATATGTCAAACGCCTTTCCATAGGCGAGCCTTACTATTGCACCTTGTTTCTGAGTGAGACTGCACCATTCTGCAATTATAATATCCCGAACTCACGTATATATCTCTAGATATAGATATTTAAAATTGATTTTTGTGTTTGGAATGGTAGTTTGGAACTGTAGCACTGTAGCACTGTAGCGCTGTAGCAGTCGGTGTATTTTACTGATTCGGTTGTAACTCGCTGTAATGAAGAGGTTAACAATTACCCGATATAGGTGACAGTTTGCCCTTCTTGTTCCCGCGTTATCACTATTTAGCCCCTCCCTTAACGGCAGCTAAAGTTCTGTGTAGGTTCGCTGAAGATTCGCTGTAGCTTTGCTTGCATAGCGAACCCTCGGCGAAGCTTCAATGAGCCCTCGCTTGTGAGTGTTGCTGATTCTGCCGTTGTATCCCATCATGTAACCACAATTGTCTCTCAAGCCCTATTGCACCCCCGTTCCAAGATGCCTTTATTTTGCTCATATACCCTTTCGATTGCCATTTATGCTTTGGTGCAACAGCCTGCCTTTCAATTTAATCCGTGATATTAAGAATATTTTTTCGTCAACGCTTTAGACCGCATTCCAGTGTGTGTATTTTTGCAGCATGTTTCGAAACAGTTCAACGTCAGTTATCAACTTAAAACAAAGCAATTTATGTCAAAACAAACTCTCATGCCCCCCTACCCGTAACGCTGCGTGGCTCCACGCACTACCGTCCGTCCATGTGCCGGAGGCAGCTATCCTTAGAATGTTAAAATCTTTCATGTCAAATAATTTTCGTATCTTTGCAAGTTAAATCAATTCAAAGTGCAGGAGAAAAACTCAATAATAGCAAGTTTGGACAAGTTCATCCGCAAGTACTACAAAAACAGGATGATAAAGGGCATAATATATGCCTTGGCGTTGCTCTTGTCCCTCTTCTTGGTGATAGTTTTGCTTGAGTCGTTTGGCTATTTCTGCAAGCCGGTTCGGGCATTTCTGTTTTGGTTTTATCTTGTTTTCGCCGGTGCGATTCTGGTTTACTACGTTGCTGTCCCGTTGGCTAAGATGTTCCGTTTGGGGAAGGTGATTTCGTACGATGAAGCTGCCCGCATTGTTGGAAACCATTTCCCCGAAGTTAGCGACAAACTGCTAAACCTGATACAGTTGCAACGTGAATCACGGTCGGCGAGCGACTCTCTTCTCACGGCTGCCATCGAGCAGAAGACCGCCCAGCTCAAACCCGTCCCCTTTCAACAGGCCATCGACATCAAGGTAAACAAAAAGTACCTTAAGTTTGCCGCTATACCGCTGGTTATCATCGTTGTTTTACTCTGCATCTCCCCTACCCTTCTTACCGAGCCTTCCCACCGCATTTCGCACTACAATACCGCTTTCGAACGGCCTGCCCCCTTTCGTTTTGTGGTCGAGAATGCTTCCCTCGAGGTTCCTCAACACGAAGATTTTGAGCTGAAGGTATTGATTGAGGGCAACACCATCCCCGCCGAGGTTTTCGTGAAAGTGGAGGGTAATATCTACCGAATGAGACAGATAGACAAGCTGCACTACAGTTATCTTTTCAAGACCTTGCAATCGGATTGCACCTTTCAGATGCAGGCTGGCGATGTGGTTTCATCTGAATACAAGCTTGTGGTTTATCCAAAGCCTTTGGTGGTTGATTTCCAAACAGTTCTGACTTATCCTTCCTATATCGGCAAACCACAGGAAACCCTGACAAACGAGGGTGATGTGGTGGTTCCACAAGGAACAGTTGTGAAATGGCAGTTCTACACCCAAAATACTGACACTCTGTTCTTTTTTGTCAACGATGAGACCAAACGACTTGTTCCGGACGGGAATGGACGTGTGTCGTTGTCGCTCAGGGCCATGCAGTCGTTCGAGTACGGGTTTTCTCCCCTCAATGCACATACTTTAAAACTTGATACTCTGCGCTATTCGCTCTCTACCATTTCCGACAACGCCCCCATGATTGCGGTATTCGAAATGCGCGATTCAGCGTTGGACGACCGCCTATTCTTCGACGGGCGTATCAAGGATGACTACGGTTTCTCGAAATTGGAATTCAAGGTGGTGAAATACAACACCCGCGACACGTCGAACAAGACCCGCACAAGCACCGAAATTGGGCTTGGAAAGGACAATGTGCAGGAGTTCCGCTATACCGCCAATATGAATGATTTCCAGCTCAATCCGGGCGACAAATGCGTGTATTTTTTTGAGGTGTGGGACAACGATGCTATACACGGTCCGAAGTCGACCACTTCCCAGCAGTTCGAGATTGTTATCCCGACCGAAAGAGAATTGGATAATTTGCTCAATACCAATTCAAACGAAGCTCAACAGCATGCCCGCCAATCGTTGTCGGAACTGAAAAAAATGCAGCAGGACATCAATGAGCTGATGCGAAAACTGGTGGACAAAAAGGAGCTTGATTGGCAGGATAAACGCGATTTGCAGGAGCTGTCGAAGAAACAGGAATCGGTGAAAAAAATGCTCCAATCGATGCAGCAACAGTTGCAGGAGAACAAGCGTCTGGAACAGAAATATAAGGAACAGAGCGACAAACTGCTTGAAAAACAACAGGAACTGGACCGCTTGATGAACGAGGTGTTGACCGACGAGATGAAGCAGATGATGCAGGAGATAGACCGCATGATGCAGGAAGTGGACAAGAAGAAGGTTCAAGAGCAGTTGGAAAACTTGAAAACCAACAATGAAGACTTGGAGAAACAGCTCAACACCAATATTGAATTGATGAAACGTCTCGAGCTGGAGAAGAAAGTTGAGGATGCTATACATAAAACCGAGCAATTAGCTGAAAAACAGAGAGAGCTGGCCGACAAGACAGAGCAATCGAAGTCGAAGGACGAGAAAGAGGAGTTGCTGAAAAAACAACAGGAATTGTCATCGGAGTTTGAACAGTTGGAAAAGGATATTAAACAGATTCAACAGGACTATAAAAAGATTGACCAGAATATAGATTTCAAGGTAGACGACAACCAGTTGAAAAAGATTGAACAGAATCAGCAAAATGCTGAAGACAAGTTGAATAAGAATAATGGGAAGGGTGCTTCGAAACACCAGAAAGAGGCAGCGGAACAATTGGAGCAACTGTCGGAGCAGTTGGCTGAATCGCAGCAGGATGTAGAGCAACAGGATTTGGCCGAGGATGCCGAGATGGTGCGTCAGTTGTTGAAGAACCTGGTTACGCTCTCGTTCAATCAGGAGTCGTTGATAGACAAGGTGAAGAATACTTATATACAAGACCCCAAATATCAGTCTCTTATAGTTGGTCAGAATAAGGTAAAGGATGATTTCCGCACAGTGGAGGACTCGCTGAGGGCAATAGCCAAACGACAGGTAGCTGTGGCATCGGTGATAGGCAAAAATGTGGCTGATGTGAACAGTAATATTACCCGCTCTTTGTCAGGCCTGCTGGATATGAACCAGTCGTTCTATGGCACTTATAAGAACGTACAGGCATCAAATTCAATGCAATATACAATGACTTCGTTCAATAATCTTGCCCTCGTGATGGCCGAATCGCTCGACAAGATGAACGAACAGATGCGTCAAAACCAGCAACGTAAAAGCAACGGAAGTTGCAAAAATACAAGCCAAAAGAAGCAGGGCAATTGTAGCAAACCCGGCAACAGCAAACCTTCGCCCAAGTCGATGCGACAGATGCAACAGGAGCTGAACAAACAGATGGAAGCCCTTAAGAAACAATTGGATAAACAAGGAAAGAAACCCGATAAAAACGGTCGCAAAAAAATTGGAGACAAGGGCAGTATGCAGCTAAGTGAGGAGTTTGCCCGTATGGCGGCCCAACAGGAGATGATTCGCCGCATGATGCAGCAATACGGCCAGGAAATGAAGCAGGAGAATGCAGGTAATGCAAAGTTGGCCAAAGAGATAGAGCAGATGATGAAACAGATGGAACAGACTGAAAATGATCTGGTTAATAAGGTTATTACACAACAGACCATCAACCGTCAGAATCAGATTATGACTCGCCTTCTGGAACATGAGAAAGCGGAGATGCAACGAGAGAAGGAGGAACGCCGCGAAAGCCATGAAGGAAACGATAAAGCACGTCAACAAACACAGAGTGAAATAGAGCAGTATCAACGCCTTAAGGAAAAGAATATGGAGCTTTTCAGAACGGTGCCCCCTACCCTTTCGCGATACTATATGGATAAGGTTAATGACTATTTCTATAACTTCTGATGGTGTCGAATGGGTGGTTTGATGTGTGTTCTTTTTATTTCTTTTTGAAAAAAAGTGTATCTTTGTATACTACCAGTTGAAATATATTGTTATGGAAAAACTTGTATTACAGACACATGAGAGTGCTATTGAACGGACAGAGAGTTTTATTTCTGCCGTTTGCAGCAAGTGTCATCTGGACAATTATTACGCTATTGTCTCGGTTCCAGTGCTGAAGGCTATGAATCATGCCTTAAGTACCAGGCAAATGCCCGTTGTAGTCACTTTCGATTATAGCAAGGATGGTATCTGCTTTAATGTGTCGGGTTCGGACAATTGTTTCAATAATCTGAAGGAGACGACCTCTCCCCTACCCTCTCAAATCGAAGATGACATGATTTTGATTGGAAGATTGTCCGATGCTGTCTCTTTCTCGGATGACGGGAGTTCGATGAAGATTGTTTTTAATGTTCGGGGCATCGACTCGCGAGAGGCGATGAGACGCATCTCGGTTTTTGAATCTGTGATTAGACATTCTGATATACCAGCTGAGGTTACTCGATAAGGACGATATTATGAGTGGTGATATCTTCACGAGAGTTTGCTGAGTAAACTGGTTGCCCTGGATTTGTTGAATAGTTCAAGGAAAATGAGGAATAATCGAGTGTTTTTTGTTTTATCTTGTTGATAATAATCGAAATAACTATGGTTTTCGCCTTTTCAATCCAAGAGCTCTAAAATTTCATCACAAGTCGCTTTCTGCTATTTCTGATTATTGTATTAAGTTTTTAACGTCATAATAATGTCAATTCATTTTTCAACGGTCAATAGCTCCTTTGTAATGGACGAGGAGAAGAAAATTACCGACTGGATAAAGCTCATCATCAAAAATAATAATTGCAGGGTAGGGGAGATTGGCTATCTTTTTTGTGATGACGAGTATTTGCTGGAAGTAAATAGAAAATATTTGAATCACGATACGTACACCGATATTATCACTTTCGATTATGTGAGCGGTAATTTGGTATCGGGCGATATTATGATAAGTGTGGATAGGATTAGAGATAATGCAAAGTTGTTTTCTGTTCCTTTCGAGCAGGAGTTGCATAGGGTGATTATTCATGGCATTCACCATTTGTTGGGTCAAGGAGACAAGACAGAAGAAGAGGCGACTGCTATGAGAAAAAAGGAAAACGATTCATTAGCATTGTGGGAAACAATGAATTAAGTGCCTTGTTTCGCGCGAAACATTTGTTGTTGAATCGTGCTATTGTAGACAAGAAATAGATGTTTTGTATTAGTAAAAAGATACTAAGTGAATAGTTCGTTTTTTGATGTTGTTGTTGTGGGCGCTGGGCATGCAGGAGCCGAGGCTTCGGCAGCCGCCGCAAATATGGGTGCAAAAACATTGCTGATTACGTTGAATATTGATACGATATGTCAGATGTCGTGCAATCCGGCAATGGGTGGTGTGGCCAAAGGACAGATAGTGCGCGAAATTGACGCTTTGGGAGGATACTCGGGAATAGTGACTGACCAGTCGATGATTCAGTTCCGTATGTTGAATTTGTCGAAGGGGCCGGCTATGTGGAGCCCACGTGCACAGTGCGACAAGATGAATTTTTCATCGAACTGGCGTTTCCTTCTCGAGTCTATTACAAATCTCTCTATATGGCAGGATGAGGTGACCGATATTATTGTCGAGGACGGAAAGGTGTGTGGGGTTCGAACCCGTATGGGGTTAAGGATTGACTCGAGGGCGGTGATACTGACTAACGGCACTTTTCTGAATGGGACGATTTATGTTGGAGAGTCACGCTGGACTGGCGGTAGGATAGGGGAGAAGTCGTCAGAGGGTTTATCGGACAAGTTGAAGGAGATGGGATTTGCGGTTGACCGCCTCAAAACGGGTACGCCAGTGAGAATTGACGGGAGGACGATCGATTTTTCCAAACTGGAAGTTCAGCCTGGCGATGCAAGCCCTCAGAAGTTTTCGTATACCGACACAAAACCGCTCCAGCATCAGCAACCTTGTTTCTTGGCCTATACCAACGAACATACTCATGAAATACTCCGTACCGGGTTCGACAGATCGCCACTTTATACAGGCCTCATTCAAGGACATGGACCCCGTTATTGCCCTTCTATTGAGGATAAGATTGTACGGTTTGCTGATAAAACACGTCACCAGTTGTTTGTAGAGCCTGAGGGTTTGAAAACGCATTCGTATTATTTGAACGGGTTTTCATCGTCGCTGCCTTTGGAGGTGCAGCTGGATGCCCTCCATACGATAGCTGGATTTGAGAACGCCAGTATTTTTAAACCTGGATACGCTATAGAATATGATTTTTTTCCGCCCACCCAATTGTACTATACGCTGGAAACGAAGTTGGTGGAAAATCTATATTTTGCCGGGCAGATTAATGGAACTACCGGTTATGAGGAGGCAGCGTGTCAGGGATTGATGGCTGGTATCAACGCTGCATTGAAACTGTCGGGGAGACCGCCGTTTGTGCTGAACCGCACGCAGGCATATATTGGTGTGCTTATTGATGACCTTGTTACCAAGGGTGTTGACGAACCATACAGGATGTTTACTTCGCGGGCGGAATACAGAATACTGCTCAGGCAGGATAATGCTGATGTACGTCTAACGCCGTTGTCGCACGCCATTGGTCTTGCTGATGATGCAAGGATGAGCAGGGTAGAGGCTAAGATGCGTTTCACCGATAATCTTTCTGCTTTTGTCAGCAATACACCCGTCACCCCTGCACAAGCCAATGAGATGCTGGAGTCGTTGCAGACTCCGCCAGTTCAGCAACGGGTAAAGCTTCTGAATCTGTTGTTGAGGCCCGAGGTTGGTTTCTTGCATCTTTTGCAAATCTCACCCGAATTGGCGGATTATGTATCCACTATTCCCGAGGATGTCCGCTGCGATGTGGTCAACGCAAGCGAGATACTCTTAAAGTATCAACGCTATATTGAAAAGGAAGAGGATGTGGCAAACCGTATTTTGAAATTCGAGAATGTGCGGTTGCCGGATGATTTCGACTATTTCTCGCTTCAGTCGCTCTCGTATGAAGCAAGGGAAAAGTTGACGAAAATGAGACCCCATACATTGGGGCAGGCCTCGCGGATCAGTGGTGTTTCTCCGGCCGACGTTTCGGTGTTGCTAATCTATCTTCAGCAGCAAAAATAGAGTTTTTGTTTCACGAGAAACAGAAGGGTTAAATATCATGAAATATGGTTTTTAACTCTTTTTTTATTGCTTTCGATGCGAGTTTCTGTGTGGAGGTGCTTACTATCATGGAACATGTATTTTAGGGGCTTTGTTGATGCGTTTGGCTTGTCCCTGTATATGGAAAGTTGGCCAGTCTAATGCGGGAGTTCGGACGGTTATTCTTGTTTCTTTGTGGATGGTTGTTGTTAGGTCGAGTCCATATCTCAACGCATGAGATTATTTACCCATCGTGTTTGTGGATGGGTGTAGAGGTGGGATTAATTGATGGGTGAGATGGGGTAGGGTAGGGGGTTAGTTGGCTACTTTTTGAGACAGGTGTATCAGGTATTCTTTCGTTTCTGGACCCAGGTTGAACAGCAAGTCCAGAATGCTGAGGTTGGGGATGAAGCCTATTTTTGTCTCGAATACTTGGCTGTATTCAGGTATATGAGCATTGCAGAAGGCTTTTTTGGAGGTAAGCGTTGTTCTGAAGTCCAGTTGTGCATTGCACGATGGGGTGTAATCTGTGGTGTATTTCAGGTCACAGGCTATTTTGCTTTTTTTCAATATGTATTTCAGCAATGCATCGTTAAGGTCTATTAGCCGCTGATGTTGTCGGAGCAGTAGTTGTTCCAGCTCGTCGCGGTAGTAGAGAAAGTAGGGCGATGCATTGTAGGCACTTTGGATAGCGCGCCAATGCTGCACATTCCACGATTCTTTGTAGCTGATGCCTATCTCTTCGGTCCGGGTGTGGTTACCCTGCGGTCGCACTACGGGCACCGTTAGTGTCAGGCTGCCGTTTCCGGTAGAGATGGTTGCGCGGTTTCGGAAAGTTTGTTTCGGAAAGGTTTCCTGCTGTTCAATGTATACAATAGGGTATTTGACCATATAGGCCATATACATTATGCTAGGAAGGTAGGCGGTTGAAAATAAGGGTATTCCGTTCATTTTCAATCACCCACCAATGATAACCGACTGCAGTTCTTCGTCTTCGAAATAGAAGTCTATGTTGGCTTCGTTGAAGGTGACCCTTCGCTCGCCCCAGTCCTCATTGTCTACATCCTGCTCGAAGTATTTGTTTTCAACCATCAGATTAACAATTTCTTTCTCTGTCAGGTCGAATATCTTTTTCCCGAAAAGTGTGATATCGGGATTGGAGATATCGATGCAGGTAAGGTTTTGGTTGTCTCCTTCAAAGAAGAATGTCATTCCGTTTGTGTAGCGCAAAACGGTAGTGGTTTCGTCAACGGCGTTATCGATAGTTTCTACTTCCGGTGTTTCGCCCAAAATGGCTATCACATCGTCGATGGGCATTTGGAACTTAATGTCGCCTATTCCTTGTTTTATGTGTATATCTAGAGTCATGAATTTTTGAATTTTTGAGAAAACAAAGGTACGAATTATTTATTGAATGGACAAATTTTTTATCGAAATAAAAAATACTTTCTTTTTTATTGGTCTAAATATCAAATATTTGATAATTGAAGACGAATTAAATTTTCAAAAAGTTTTTGTCGTAAGAGAAAAAAGTTGTACTTTTGCAAACTCAAATTTGAGGATGACTAAGTAGCTCAGCAGGTAGAGCACATCCCTTTTAAGGATGGGGTCCTGGGTTCGAATCCCAGCTTAGTCACAGTCATTTTGGATGACTAAGTAGCTCAGCAGGTAGAGCACATCCCTTTTAAGGATGGGGTCCTGGGTTCGAATCCCAGCTTAGTCACTAACAAACACTGGTAGTCGTTAGCCAGTGTTTTTTTGTAGTTATAGCAATTACTATATCCTCGTTATGATCAAAAGCACCGCCAAGGTAATCATCAAACGGTATATGGCCATCATAGCCTTGTTGTTCTTCCTGTTGCCTTGCCAGGCACAGCAGACGCAGGAACAGTTGGCTTCCCATTACTTTTCGAACGGTGATTTTGCTCAGGCTGCAGAGCTTTATGAAGATCTTTATAAGCGAGCCCCCAACAAGTTTTATTATCAGATGCTTTACCGCTCTTATGTGGAGCTGAAGCAATTCAAGGATGCAGAACGTTTGGTTGAACGCCGGATTAAGCTGTACCCAAAGGATTTATATGTGTCGGTTGATTTGGGGCAAGTATATGAAATGAAGGGTGATAGGAAAAAGGCAGACAAGACGTATGAATCTGTAATCAAGAAGATCGGATATGACTCCAAACAGATAGGTGAATTGGCGCAAGCGTTCGAGTCGGCTGGACATCCAGAGTGGGCAATAAAGGTATACCTCTTTGCGCGCGAGAAGAGTAAGAATGAGTATATATATGTTGGCGAGCTTGCTACGCTGTATGAACGTGTGGGCGACTATGAGTCGATGATGCGCGAATATTTCGACCTTTTGGATAAGCAGCCGGGCATGATGAGTTCTATTCAGGTGTCGCTACAACGCATTCTAGCCGAAACGTCCAATCCCCGTTTGACCGAAAGCTTGAAAACCCTTCTTATAAAACGCGTTCAGGAGCATCCAGATTCGAAACATAATTTGGAGATGATGATATGGTTCTCGCTGCAACAGAAGAATTTCCAGTTTGCGATGGAACAGGCAAAGGCGGTTGACGCCCGGTTTCCCGAACAGTCGGGCGAAATGCTAATGCGCGTTGCCAAGATTGCCCAGTCCAATGCTGCATACGATGTGGCGCGGGAATGCTATTCCAGTTTGGCCAAAAAGGGCAAGGAGAGCCCTTATTATTTCGAGAGTAGGGTAGGGGAGCTGAACGTCCAGTTTGCCCAAATAAACCGAAATTTCCCCATCGAAAACAGGAAGCTGGAGCTTCTTCTTGACCAGTATGAAAATGCGTTGTCTGAACTTGGGAAAAATGCCAATACGGTGCAGCTTATGCGCAACTATTCGGACTTGCTGGCCTATTTTGCAGACAGTGTGCAGCAGGCGGCCGATATTTTGTATGATATTCTTGATATTCCGAAGATTGACCCCCATCAACGCGACAATGCCAAGCTTGCCTTGGGCGATTTGCTCCTCTTTGCGGGAGAGATATGGGATGCTTCGCTTCTGTATATGCAGGTGGATAAGGCGAACAAGAACGATGTGTTGGGCTCGTTGGCCAAGTTCAAGAATGCCAAGCTGTCCTACTATAATCATGATTTCCTCTGGGCCAAAAGCCAGCTGGATGTGCTGCGTGCCTCAACGAGCAAGCTTATAGCCAATGACGCTATGGAATTGTCGCTCCTCATAAGCGACAATATGGAGGAGGACAGCTCGTTCACAATGCTTGAGAAGTATGCCGCAGCCGATCTTTTGCTTTACCGCAATCTTCTTGATTCGGCTTGGAACGCTTTTGACGATATTTCGCATAGTGCCCTTTCCCATTCCCTTTTCGACGAGGTGCTGATGCAGAAGGCCAAAATCCGCATTCTGCAACAGCGCTATGCAGAGGCAGACACTTTGTTGCAGCAATTGGTGGATTTCTATCCTTCCGATATTCTTGCCGACGACGCTTTATTGCTTCTCGCCCAGCTAAATGAGGAGAAACTGAACCATCCCGAACGTGCGCGTGATTGTTATGAGAAACTCATTCTCGACTATCCCGCCAGTCTCTATGTAGATGAGGCACGCAAACGTTACCGCGCTTTGGCTGAGTGATTCACACCTTCTTTTTGTTAGATGTTGTTTTTTTCTATTGATTTGATATAAAAAATGGATTATTTTCATTTTTTTTACATCTGTGTTTATTATTTTTGTATATTTGCAGGGTAGAATAAACCTGCAATTATGAAATCTATTTGTTATAAATTACTGATATTATCGGTTTTATTGTTCATTTCGTGGAAAGGGAATGCACAAGATTTCCTTTTTTCGCTAGGTAATACCGTAAATATAAATAGTTCCTCCGATACCGCCGGATATATCTATGACGACGGCGGCGATACGAGCAATTATTCGAACGGGTTTAGTGGTACAGTTATCATTAGTGCCAATGAGGGCGACACTATTGAATTGTCGGGCTCTTTTTCTTTGGAAAGTGGCTATGATAATCTTTATGTATATACGAGTAATGGACAAGATACCAGCTGCTTGATTAATGTATTTACGGGCGACAATACACTTAACCTTGTTTCCTATACGGGATATATGACCCTCTATTTCCAAACCGATGGTTCAGTGAATTACTCGGGACTGTCGCTTCATTATTCCATCCGCCTTTCCAGTTGTTCCAATTTCATCAGGTATTTCACTGCGACAGAGGTTACACCCCGTCTGGTTCGCCTGAATTGGTCGGCTATCGACAACAGTGGCCCGTTCCGGCTGCAGTATGGTAATGTTGATACTATTGTTAATCAGAATTATGCTAATATTACGGGTCTTATTCCTGATAATACGTATACCTTTACCCTTTACAGTCAAGCCGATTCAGACGATACACCCTGTTCCAGTAGTTTCGACACCGTTATTCCTTGTTTCAAGGCTGTTGTTAGTGGTTTGCGTTCGCTGTGCGGTATCGACACCGTTACACTAACTGCCGACTCGGCCGATAGTTATCTTTGGAGCACGGGCGAAACCACACGCTCGATAGAGATCTCGCAGGTAGGCGATTATGTTCTTACCGTATTCACTGATGGAGGCTGCTCCGACAGCATACTATTCACAGTTTCCCCAATTGAATTCGAAATGGAGATTACCATACCTGAGCATTTGTGTCCAGGCGATGTTTCACACGTTCAGGTTGGCTTTGACCTTGAGGCTTCGGTTCGCGTTATCCGCCACGAATCCACCCTTTCCGAGGTCTCACGCATTTTCCTCCCCGACGGCATCTATTGCGAGCCCAACGGCTGTTCTTATCGATCGGAACTCCTCTTCTCTGGATTTGCATCCAATGCCCGAATCACTGATGTGAACGATATTCGATATGTGATGCTGAATATTGAACATTCCTATGCGGGAGATATCTACATCAACATTACTTGTCCCAACAGCCAGAGTGCTGATATTTTTCGCTACAGCGGCTCGGGTAGCTCTGAATGCAACAGCTCTATAGGACCAGGCAGCCGTAGTTGGCAGAGTGGTTCTAATGCACCCCTCTATACTCATTTCGGGGTTGCAAACGATATTGAGAATAATACTTATCCATGTGATTCTATGGCCTTAGGCAATGAGCCTGGCACCGGTTGGCGCTATTGCTGGTCCAATTGTACTGACGCAGGATACACTTATGCTTCAGGCGATGGCTTGATATATCGAAACAACAATGTGGTCTCCTCCAGTTCGGGTTATACTTTTGATTCTTCCGATGTTGATGCCGGCACTCATTTCTATCATCCTGACCAATCCCTCGCGTCCCTTATCGGATGCCCGATGAATGGAGTATGGTATATCGAGGTGATTGATGGTTGGGGCGTTGACAATGGCTACATCTTCGGCTGGGAATTGGCCTTGAACCCCAACCGGTTGGTACGCAACAACTACCGCCCCACTGTGGCCTATGCCGATTTGATAGGTCCATGGACGACACGCCTTACGGATACTACTTTTAACATCACGGCTCCCAGCGATTTGGTCAACGACACTACGGTGCAATACCAACTATTCATTACCGATAGCGGAGGGTGTGTTTTCGATACTACATTCACTATCACCTTTCATGGGGTGTACACACGCACCGTATACGACACCGTTCGCGAAAGCGACCTCCCGCGCATCTATCATGATTATTCTTTCAATTCCGATGTTGTTCATCAGCAACTTACCGTTCCGGCTCCCAACGGATGTGACAGTATTATTGACTATAGCCTCCATGTTTTGCCCAATAGTAGTCAAGTATTTGATACTACATTGTGTATAAATCAATTGCCTATACAGTGGTTTCATCGTCTTTTCACTTCCGAAGGCACTCAGTACGACACTATACAGAATCATCTTGGAGCCGACAGCCTCCTTATTCTCACGCTCCACACGTTGCCTATTGTATTTGACACTGTGAATGCTACCATCTGTAGCAATCAATCCTATGCTTTTGAGGGCAATAGCTATAACGCTTCAGGTTTGTATACACATAGTTTCACTTCGGTTGCTGGATGCGATAGCCTCCGCACGCTCCATCTGAATGTCAACAACATCAGTCAGAGAGACACTTTTGCCGATGCGTGCAATTCATATTATTGGAATGGCACTCTCTATACTTCCAGCGATACCGTAACAAGCTCTTATTTAGTTCCTAATGTCTTTGGATGCGATTCTATCGTCACACTCTACCTTAATCTTCGCTACTCCACTTCATCTATTGTTTACGATACTGTCCTTGAAAACGATTTACCGCACAACTATCATGGAACAAGCTTTTTATCGGATACAACCGATGTCCTGTTCACGCTTACCGGTAGTAATGGTTGCGATAGTCTTGTTCACTATAATCTATTTGTAATTCACAATTCTTCGGCCATCTTCGATACTACAATTTGTGCCGACCAACTACCGATACAATGGTATCACCGCATTTTCTATCAGGCGGGCACACAATATGACACTATAGAGAATTATTTAGGTGCCGACAGCCTCCTAACCCTTACTATCCACACAAGTCCCGTCTATCACGATACCCTCCCAGTCACCATTTGTAGCAATCAGTCCTATTCGTTTAACAATCATACTTACAACACTTCAGGCTTCTATCTCAATAGTTTCCAAACAGTGAATGGATGCGATAGTCTCATAACAATTCATTTGGTGGTCAATAATACCTCTCAGGGCGACACCTTTGCTGTTGCTTGTGACAGTTTCACGTGGATGGGTCAATACTACATGCAAAGCGATACAGTTACCATTCCACAGTTCTCCCTCAATGCATTGGGCTGCGATTCTTCTGTCACCCTTTACCTCACAGTTAACCATTCCGGTTCGAACACTGTTTTCGATACTGTTCTCGAAAATAACTTGCCACGTAACTATCATGGAATAAATTTATTGTCCGACACGTCTAATCTCATTATCACGATTCCTAATACATCGGGTTGCGACAGTTCCATAAACTACAATCTCTACGTGCTGCGCAATTCTTATGCAAATCTCGACACTATTTTGTGTGCCAACCAATTGCCTTTGCAATGGTTCCATCGGACATTTACTGTTGCAGGTACTCAGTACGACACGATACCCAATCATCTTGGTGCCGACAGTCTACTCACACTCACACTTCATGTTGCTCCCGTATACAATGATACTGTATCCCAGACCATTTGCAGCAATCAAAGCACTCTTTTCGAAGGTACTAGTTATAATCTTTCTGGCAATTATACCCATACTTTCAGTACTTCGCTGGGTTGTGATAGTTTACGTACCCTCCATCTTGTTGTGAATCAGACTTCCGAGGGTGATACATTCGCCGTTGTGTGCGATACTTTCGATTGGCATAATCACCATTTTAATTCTAATTCTGTAATTGTGGTTCCAGCCTACACCGTAAATGCTTTGGGATGTGACTCTTCTGTCACGCTACACCTCACAGTCAACCACTCTACCAACTGTCAGGTTTTCGAGACTATATTCGAGAGTGAGTTACCATATAACTATCATGGAATCATTCTCTACAACGATACTTCCGACCTACCGGTGGTTATTCCCAACAGCGTTGGATGCGACAGCAATATTTTATACAATCTTATTGTCAACTGGAACTCGTTCCATAGCTACGACACCACCATTTGCAGCAACATGTTACCTTTCAGTTGGCACGGACACCTTTTCAATGCCCCAGGCCATCTTGTCGATACGTTGATTAGTTCTCATGGTGCCGATTCCGTCATCAGTCTTACGCTCTATGTCAACCCTGCCTATGATAATTCGTTCTCCGATACCACCTGCCAAGGGACACCTTACCAGTTTGGCTCTGCTCAACTCATGCTATCAGGAACTTATCACGATACTCTATACACTTTGATGGGTTGTGACAGCCTCCTGACGCTCATTCTCTCGGTCATTGACCCCGTTGATCTTTCTATTGCTGACGAGTTCTATTGCAATTCGCCCGAACATTATGCCCTATCTGCCTCCTATCATGATGGGTGGCGCTATCATTGGACCTCTCTGCCCCCCGATGCTTCGATGGGTTCGCAGGCCAATTATGGTTCTATGGTCGTCAATCCCAGACAAACCACCACCTATTATGTCCAGGCTTCCTATGGTGCTTCGGGTTGGTGTCCCCAGCTCGACAGTATCAGCCTCAATCCCATTGTTCCACTTCATGTTGTTTGGGACGTAAAGCCCGACTATCTCACCGAGGACAATCTCCTTGTCACTGCCTCCAATCTCAGTTCAGGCTATACTTCCCAAAGCTGGTTTGTTGACGGTAATCGGATGGACGAACCGGGTTCCCAGTTCACTTACGAGTGTGGTCGCGAAACCGACTCAATTATTCTCATGTTGGTCATTAATAACGAGATGTGCACAGATACCGCTACCAAAACCATTCGCATGCAGACTGCCTCCATCTACTTCCCCAATGTCTTTACTCCTGGGATGGATAACAACAACCGTTTTGCACCTATATGTACGGGTATTGTCGACTATGAGATATGGATTTACGATCGTCAAGGTATGTTGGTTTATTATAGTACTGAACCTCAACCCGGTTGGGACGGCACCCACAATGGTTCCCCTTGCCGTCAGGCTACCTATGTCTATCATTGCCGCTACCGCAACCAACTTATGCCCAAGGGCTATCTCACCGCAACCGGTACTGTCACGCTCCTCCGATAGTGACTCATTTTTTCTATCCGACACACAATTAATTGTGTTGTTCTACGTTATCGAATCAATCTTGTTTATCTTGAATCTTTCAAGGTACATAGTTATAGCATAGATGTGAAGGTATGAAATCCATTCGGCATAGCATGTTCATATTGCTGGCAATGTTGCTTTTCGCTGTACTCGCTCGGGCACAGGATAGTGTCTATTTCAGCAATGGTAACACAGTTTATGTCAATTCCGCCACATCCATTTCGGGCATCATTTTCGACAACGGCGGCCCTTCGGGCAATTATTCCAGCAATTTTGCCGGTTTGGTCATCATCACCGCTCATCCCGGCGACACCATCGAGCTTTCGGGCAACTACACCACCGAATGGCTAAACGATATTCTCTATGTCTATGATGGTTACGGACGCTCAGGCAACACATTGGGTACCTATAGTGGAAGTGGAAGTCTTCATTGCATTTCTGTCACAGGCACTATGACCCTCTATTTTTCTTCCAATACCATCTTCAACCGCAGTGGATTCTCCCTTACCTATAACATTCATTCCTGTCTCTGCTCCAACTTCATCTATAATTTCTCATACAACAGCCTTACTGCGGTATCTGTCAATCTTACTTGGCAGGCTGTCGACATTCAGGGTCCTTTCATCCTCTCCTATAATGATGTAGACACACTCATCTATTCCGATTCCCTCTCGGTCTTTTCTCTCTCGCCCAATACAGACTACACTTTCCATCTTGCCACTCTTGCCGACTCTGCGCAGTCCGATTGTGCCCTCACTCTGTCAATCCATACTCCTTGTTTTCAGGCATTCATACGAGGTGCCCACACTATTTGCGACGGCGACACCTTGATTCTCGAGGCCGACAGCGCCGATGCCTATCTCTGGAGCACCGGCGATACCACCCGCACTGTCCAGATTACCTCCGCCGATACGGTCACCCTCATCACATATACTGCCGACCAATGTTCCGATACCGACCAGGTGGTTATCCGTCGCCATCCTTTCCCTATGGATATCAATATCCCGGAATCCCTCTGTCCTGGCGATACCACCCTTATTCATATCGGTTTCGCCGAAGATGCCAATATTAGGGTTCACCGCAGCCAATCTGTCCAGTCCGAAGCTGCCCGCATCTTCCTCCCCGATGGCATCAATTGCAATCCTTTCGGCTGTTCCTATCGTTCCGAGTTGGTCTTCTCCGACTTCGATGATAACGCGCAGATTACCAATGTAAATGATATCCGCTATGTGATGCTCAAGATAGAGCATTCCTATGCGGGCGACATCTATATCAACATAACCTGTCCCAACAATCAGAGTGCCGACATTCTACGTTATGGAGGCAATGGCTATTCCGAGTGCAACAGTAGTATCCAATCATCAAGTCGCGGTTGGCAAAACGGCACCAACGCCTCTGTGAGTACCGATTTTGGCCAAGCCACAAATCCCGTCAATTCCCTCTATCCATGCGACTCCTCAGCCTCCGACAATCATGCCGGAGTGGGTTGGCGCTATTGTTGGTCCAACGCTACCGATGCGGGCTATTCCTATGCCTCGGGCGACGGCATCATCTATCGGGCCGCCAATGCACACAACCACCGTTTCGATTCTTCCAATGTCCTTATGGGTACTCATTTTTATCACCCCGATCAGCCCCTTGACGCACTCATCGGCTGCCCCATGAACGGCACTTGGTATATCGAAGTCATCGATGGCTGGACGGGTGACAACGGCTATATTTTTGGCTGGTCTCTTGCCCTCAATCCCGATCGCCTTTCGCGCAACGACTACCACCCCTCTGTTGCCACAGCCGATCTTGATGGTCCTTGGAATGTCCGCCTTTCCGACACCACTTTCTCCATCATTGCTCCCACCAATCTTTCTGCCGATACCGTTATCACTTATTCCGTCCACATATTCGACAGCAATGGATGTCGCTTCGACACTTCGTTCTCCATCCTCTTTCATGCTGCCACCACTTTTCAGGTGTACGATACCATCCCCGAAAACAGTCTCCCACGTCGCTACCGTAACATTCTCTTTTACTCCGACACCTCCAATGCTCTGATTCCTGTGGCTAATCCCTATGGTTGCGACAGCTTGTTCAGCTATAATCTTCATGTTCTCCGCAACTCCCGCTCCACTCTCTTCGACACCATTTGTGCCTCCCGTTTACCCTATCGGTGGAACCATTCTACATTCACCTCCTCAGGCGTTTCCACCGACACGCTGCCCAATGCCGTTGGTGCCGACAGCATTGTCACGATGCACCTCTATGTCCTCCCCGACTATAATTTGAATATTTTCGACACCATTTGCAATAATAGTCAGTTACTTTTCAACGACTCGCTCCTTTCTACTTCGGGCATCTACACAGCCTTGTTCCCCACTCACACCTCACCCGTTTGCGACAGCACTATTGCCCTTCACCTCACCGTTCGCGACACTTCTGTGGGCCAAATCAGTCCGGTGGAATGTGATGTATATGTACTGCATGGGCATCTCTATACCCATTCCGTCGACGATACGCTCCACGCCCTTCTCTCCAATGCTGCCGGCTGCGACAGTACCGTCATCCTTCACCTTACCCTACGCAACTCCTCTTCTTCCAATTATTTCGACACCTGCACCGAAAACCAACTCCCCCGTGTCTTCCACAATCTTTCCTTCCGTTCCGACACTGTTGGTGCCGAAGTCGTCATTCCCAATGCAGTGGGTTGCGATAGCGTTATCCACTACAGTCTCCATGTGTACCGCAATGCCTATACCTTTTTCGATACCGTGCTATGCCGCAACTCCCTGCCTCTTTGGTGGCGAGGCAAGTTCTTCGAGTCGGATGGCACACTCTACGACACCCTCACGGGCATTTATGGCACCGATAGCATCCTTTCATACACGCTCCATACTCTTCCTGTCCATCACACGTTTGTCACCGATACTATCTGTCAGGGTATGAAATATCTCTTCAATGGTTATTCTATCTCCCAGTCGGGCACATATACCGACTCTCTCATCAATGCATATGGGTGCGACAGCCTTGTCTCGCTTCAACTGGCTGTGCTCGACTCCATTCATATCGCCATTCTCCACGACTATTCCTGCGAGCCTCCGGCCCACTATCTCTCTTTGGCCGACCTTGATTCCTCCAAGTCCTATTATTGGACTTCCGTCCCTCACGACTCTACTCTCGCACCCCAGCAGCATTCCAGTAGCATTGTTGTCAATCCATCACAACCTACCCGATACGCTGTCACTGTGGGCTATGCCAACTCCGACATCTGCTCCTCAACCGACAGCATCGACATCTTTCCTGTCGTTCCCCTTTCCATAGATTGGGATATAAATTCCACCGACCAGCAAGTCGAGGCCATCAACAACAGTGTGGGCTTCACGTCCCAATCATGGTACATCAATGGGCAACTTTCGCCTGTCGAGAGCAACCGCATTGTCTTCTATGGCAACCCCGAGACCGACTCAATTGATCTCATGCTTATTATTAGTAACGATTTCTGTTCCGACACTGCCCGACAGACTGTCTCTCTGCTCAAAGCTTCGCTTTACTTCCCCAATGTTTTCACTCCGGGTAAGGAACTCAACAATCGTTTCTGTGCCTATGGCACCGGGTTTGTCGATTTTGAACTATGGATTTACGACCGCCAAGGCGTACTGCTCTATCATTCCACCAATCCTTTCGACTGCTGGGATGGCACCCACAATGGTACCCCATGCCCCCAAGGCACCTACGTCTACCATTGCCGCTATCGCAACCAGCTCATGCCTCTTGCCGACCTCCGCTCCATCGGCACAGTCACCCTCATTCGTTAGCTTTATTCCAACTTATTTCATATCACACGCATCAATCAATTCACTCACCAATGGAAGTTCGCGCAAAAAAATACTTAGGTCAGCATTTTCTCAAGGACGAGAATATAGCCGCTCAGATTGCCGACAGCCTCACGGGTTCAGTACCCCATGTGCTCGAAATAGGACCCGGGATGGGCGTTATGACTAAATATCTGCTGGACAAACCCGAACTCGATTTCCACGCCATCGAAATCGACCGCGAGTCGGTCGACTATCTCCACAGTCACTATCCCTCTCTCCATGTTATCGAGGGCGACTTCCTCCAGCTCGACCTCTCCACCCTTTTCCCCAATCCCTTTGCGGTCATAGGCAATTTCCCCTATAACATTTCTTCGCAAATCCTTTTCCGCGTCTACGACAACCGCAACCGCATCCCCGAGTTGGTGGGCATGTTCCAGAAAGAGGTCGCCGAGCGGGTGTGTGCCGCTCCGGGCAGCAAAACCTATGGCATTCTGAGTGTTCTGCTCTCTGCCTTCTACGATATCGAATACCTCTTCACCGTCCACGAGCATGTCTTCAATCCTCCACCCAAAGTGAAGTCTGCCGTCATCCGTATGCGCCGCAACTCCGTTGCCAATCTCGACTGCGATGAGCAACTCTTCACCAAGGTGGTCAAGATTGGCTTCAACCAACGGCGCAAAACCCTACGCAACGCCCTCAAACAGCTCAACTTGCCTCTCGATGGCATTGACCCATCCCTGCTTTCACTCCGTGCCGAACAGCTTTCTGTCGCTGACTTTGTGGCCATCACTCGTGTGCTTCAGTGTGCTTCCTCGCCAATCAATCCCTCTGTTGTATAATCATTATTTAACTATCATGTCTGTAATCGAATATATTATTCTTTCCTTTGCTCTGGCTGTGCCAGTAATGGTCTCTCTGCGCACCTGTGCTCTCAAAACCCCCATAAGGCTCACACGCGGCTTGGGTGTGTCGTTTCTTTTAGCCCTCATCCATTCTGCCCTGCTGCTGTTGGGACTCTTCCTTGGCAACAGGCTTCGCCTTGGTCTACCCGAATACGACAACCTTTTCTATCTGGGTCTCATGTTGGTAGTTGGTGTCCGCATGTTTTTCCCAGCGTTCAGCAAAAAAGAACGTCCCGCCTTCGACATCTCCCGCTGGTCTGTGGTGCTGTCCTTGGCAGTGGCCACAGCTATCAACACCCTCCTTGTGGGTCTGGCTTTGGGCTTCCGTGTTGCATTCTCCGATGAATTGTGGAAATCGGCCGTTCCCCTGTTTGTTGTCATGTTCCTGCTTTGCTATCTGGCCGTAATGCTGGGTCGCCGCAAGAAAACGCTTCGCGAACGTCGTTGGCAGCTTTTTGCAGTCCTCTTCCTGTTGATTTTCGCTATCAAAGGTGCTTTCTTTTCCAATTGACTTAGCGGCTCTTCTGCTCGGCTCTACCAAGCGCAACATCCATACTATCAGTTAGTGCCGGACTTGATGAATAGATGTTTAGTCAGTCTTTAACCCAAATCAGTCATTGGAATTTGTGACAGATTAGTATTTGAAACCTACCGCTGTAGGCTCGCTGTAGGTTCGCTCTACCTTCGCTCTGGCTCCGCCCCCCAAAGCGAACCCAAGGCGAACCCCAAGGGGGGCCTCATTGCAATCGGTGCACCACTGCGGCAGCCTCCACCCTCACATGGTGGGACTCCCAGTAGCAACCCTCCTGCCTCTGATTGGTGACTAGGCAGTAGGGGCGTTTCAGTGCTACAGTTGCTACAGTTCATTTTCCCAATTGCAGCCCTCCAAAAGAAGTTTTTTCGAACTGTAGCAACTGTAGCGTAGCACCCACCGCATAGAATGCCCCACTGAATCTGGAAAAGACAATAAACCAATTTCAGGACATCTGTCAACCAATTTCAGGGAAAGTCAGTGATTATTTCAGCTTTAACCCCACCATAGTCAAGCGTTAATTGCACCAACTTACCGATTATTACTACCTGGGATCTCACGACGGCTGCCTTTGCCCGCGAACTCATTGAGTGCCCCCCACCTGTCGATTGGCAAGGGTCGAAATATTTGTAAAATAATTTGCATTATCATATTAAAATAGTATATTTGCAAAATGATTTACACGAAATAAAAAGCAGAGTAATGTATGTCAACACTTTAATAATCAAGTTTAAAGAAAAAATTTCCTATGGGGAGATACCTCTTTTCCGAGGAGCTATTATAAACGCTGTAGGAGAGAGTGGCAGTGTGCTTTTCCACAATCATGAAGGAGACAATTTCCGTTATAGATACCCAATGATTCAGTACAAACGCATCAACGGGCAAGCGGCCATCGTCTGTATAGGCCAAGGGGTGGAGGAGATTGGAGCATTTTTCCGCAATAGCAACTTCGCGTTAAAGTTGGGAGACAAGCCCGCCACCTCCTTCGAGATTGAATCCATCATACCCCACCGCACGCTTGTGCAGGTATGGAACGACTCATTCCATTATTATCTACACAACTGGCTCCCACTTAATTCGGAGAACCATCAAAAATACATGGAGATGGAAGGCATTGTAGAGCGAACACAGATGTTGGAGAAGATACTCATTGGCAACATCCTCTCCGCCTGCAAAGGGTTAGGCATCACCGTTGAAGGCGAGATAACCTGCAAGATACTCCAGACCAGTGAGCCGCAAGTGACACGATATAAACAAATGCCCTACGTAAGCCTTGATGGCGAATTCAAGAGCAACATCACCCTTCCCAACTACATAGGCCTCGGCAAAGGCGCCAGCACGGGACATGGGGTCATCTGCCAAAATACTCAAGGAGAACAAGGCAAAAAATAACAAGCCATAAATCTTTCATTATTGAGGTAAACATAACAACAAAGTAAACAATCATCACTATGCCAGCCACAAAAGAAGCCTTAAAACGATACAAGATTCTCGACCAGATGCTCTCCGATAGGACCGTCCAATATACATACGAAACTTTACTTGATGGTTTAAATCTACGTCTTGAAAAAGAAGGGATTATAGGCATCTCTTTACGCACACTCAAGTACGACCTCGACTTCATCGAAACCGAATTTTGCAACAGCGTCACCCTTCTCCGCACCCCCTTTGCTGCCCATAGTAGCAAATCCGACTCGGACAGATACATGATGAAATGGATTCACTACGAAGACCCACATTCTTCCATTTTCACTGTCCCCATGACCGAAGATGAGAAATACATCTTAACTCAATCGCTCTCCTTGTTGGGGCATTTTGAGGGTATTCCTAACCTCAAAGGCCTTGAGCGTCTTCGTAGCCAGATTAAGGAGATACCACGAGACGAGAACCCAGTTGTCGTTATGGAGAGCAGTTGCATAGAGAACACCCAGTTCTTTGGTGAATTGTTTTCAGCCATCACCAAACAACGCCCCATAGAATTACATCACCACACGTTCCAGGAACCCGATAATCCCATCATCACTATTGTCCACCCTTACCAGTTGCGCGAATATAACAATCGGTGGTTCTTGATGGGATGTGTTGAAGAAAATGGGAAAGTCGCCCAAGTCCCATGGCCTTTCCGGCTTGACTCTATCGCCCAAGTTATCATTCTTACCCAACATCCCTACCGACATTATTCGGGGTTTCTCTTTGAATTTTTCGAAGAAATAATAGGAGTTACCAATTATCAAGATGAGCCTTGCCAAAAAATACTATTCTGGGTCAGCGACAACTCCAAGGGCTATGTTACCACCAAGTCCATACACTCTTCCTTCAAGCTCATCAAATCAGATGAACATTACCGTGAAAAATACCCCCAACTGGAGGGAGGAATCTTTTGCACGATTGAGTGCAAATACAACTACGAGCTCATCCGCGAGCTATCAGCCTTCGGCAACGACCTTGTAGTGCTCGAGCCCAGGAATATACAAGAGAGGATAATTAACCGAGCTCAATCCATTTGCGACATCTACCAAAAAATAACACAACACCAATAATCCAAAACAAAGTACACTCACATTCGGGATACCGTCGGCATCCCTGAAGAAATAGATAAATAATAATGCAATAATAAATACCATAATATATGGAAGGTAAAAAATACTTATATGGAGCAGCCGTCCAAGGCATCCAGAGTTTCATTTTCCAAACCAACAAACTGCGTGAGATTGTAGGAGCCAGCGAGTTGGTAGAAGAAATATGCACGCTGGAGTTTGCCAAGATGCTAACCGGGGATAACGAACTTATTTACGAAGAAGCAGACAAATTGTTATGCAACGACCCCTGTGCCATCCGTCATGCTGCTGGAACCGTTAATTACATTTTCAACGACGAAGAGGTCTGCCGTAAGGTTGTCCGCTACTTTCCCAAGCGCATCTCAGAGTTTGCCCCTGGCATCACCATCAGCCAGGCTGTCGTATTATTAGACGAAAACAAACCCTTGAGAGATGCAACTGAAAAGTTAGCTGAACTTCTCTTGTCTCAGCGCAACAAACCTATGTTTAGCCTGAGCCATGGTCTAATCGGTCTCCAGCGCAGTCGTCGCACCAATATGCCTGTTGTGCATAAAGTAGGAGAAGATTATCTAGATGAGGCCACCGTGGCCAAATTCAACTATCTGGTCGAACGTAGTGGCCGCAAGATAACCTATATCCCGCGCCAAACCACCTACAGGTTGTGTCAAAAGGCCTTCGGCAACATTCCTATTAAGAAAAAGGAAGTTGCCTACAACATCGAAAAAATGATTGACAAAAATAAATGGATAGCCGTCATTCATATCGATGGTAATGGCATGGGGCAGGTTGTTCGTAAAGTGGGCACAAACCCTGAACAATTTAAGCTTTTCTCCGAAAATCTAAATAAAGCAACTGTCCAATCTGCCATCACCGCATTTAATGCTGTCTGTGGCCAATTTGGTGATACCGAGGCCATCCCCATCCGCCCTGTCGTGCTGGGCGGCGACGACCACACACTCATCTGCCGTGGCGACCTTGCCATCGATTATGTGAAAAATTTCATGCAAGCCTTCGAACAGCAGACACGTAAATACCTTGCCAATATCCTAAATAATAAAGATTGCAAGGTTTTCACCAAAGGCAACAAGACCGATTGCCTAACCGCATGTGCTGGCATTGCATTCGTCAAGTCCGCCTACCCTTTCTATTATGCCTATGACCTTGCCGAGCAACTATGTGAAGCTGCCAAGAAAGATGCCAAGAACGACCCCCAAATCAAAGCCGGAGAGAAGCTAGCCGACTCCTGTCTGATGTTCCACAAAGTACAAGATTCTTTCAACGAAGATTATATTGATGTTGTCAAACGCGAGTTGATGCCCGACACCCACACCTCTTTTAAATATGGACCCTACTATCTCGAAGAACATGGCAACAACTGGACCATCGACAACCTTCTTAAAAAGGTGGGCATGCTAAATGGTGAAGAGGGCAATCGCATCAAGTCTTCGCTTCGTCGTTGGATGTCAACTCTATACGAAGACAGCGGAAAGGCCAAACAAATGCTCAGCCGCATCATTAACTTAGAAAAGAGCCGAAGCAGCATCATCAAAAGCATGACCCAAGGTCGCCAGCTTGAAAAAGATATCATAGCCTATCCCACCTATGATATGTTGGCTCTCCACACCATCAATAGTCAAATCACCAGAAACACAGATCAAAATGAAAATTAGTTATAAAATAAAGTTCTATTCCGATTGGCATTGTGGTTCTGGCCTTGCGGCTGGAGCCGATGTCGACATGTTGGTAATCAAATCCCCTGATAAGTTGCCCTACCTTCCTGGCAAAACTGTCAAAGGCTTGATTCGAGAGGCCTGCACTTTGGTAGCCTCCACCTCTGAGGATGTCGCCCTCCGATTGTTTGGCCCCGACACCCCCGCAACCGACAAAGCCCCTGCCGAAGCCTTCTTTACCGATGCCGAACTACCCCAAGAAGAGCAGAACGCGCTTGTTGCCACCCGCTCCCAAAAATACCTTTACCGCAAAATATCCAGTACAGCTATTGATGAAAGAGGTGTAGCCAAACATCAAAGCCTCCGCAAAATCGAGGTGGCCGCCCCTTGTACTTTGCAAGGGTGTATCTATCAGGTGCCTGATGAAGCTGTGGACAATGTAATTGATGCTATGAAATATATCAAAAGACTCGGAGCTGGCCGCAACCGTGGACTTGGCCGTTGCCAGTTTATTGACATACAGAAAGGAGGTGACAAATGAAGGAACCTATCAAAATGAGATGTCTCTTGCTTACCGATGTCATTCTCAACCAAAAAGCAGCTTCCGAGGGACCTAACCAAACGCTTGACTTCATCCCTGGCAGCAACTTCTTGGGAATCGTTGCGCAGCATTACCAAGAACTAAAACATGATGATGCCATGCTCCTTTTCCATAGTGGACATGTGCGTTTCGGCGATGCCCATCCTTCCTCCGGCCATTTTCGTGGCCTCAAAGTGCCGGCATCCATGTTCTACCCCAAATTAGAGTCTCCCTCCGACAAATGCTACATCCACCATTGGATTAGTCCTGCCGAGAAGCAACGCCTCCGCGACACTCAATTAAAACAATGCCGCTCAGGCTACTACAGCTTTGATCAAACTGTAGCGAAAAAGATTGATACAAATGTCAATTTTGCCATCAAATCTGCCCGCGACTACGAGACACAATCTTCTGCAAACAAACAACTCTTTGGCTACCAATCTCTCCAAAAAGGCCTTGTTCTTTATTTCTCTGTTGAAGTCGATGACATCTGCGAAAGGCTATACGGCTCCATTAAAGATTTTCTCACGGGCATCCACCGCATTGGGCGTTCTCGTTCGGCTCAATACGGTTTGGTGGACATCCAGCCCTATGAGTTTGACGAGGTCACAAGTGGCCCTTCTAAGAATAATCGTATTTCAGTATATGCTGACAGCCGGCTCATCTTCCTTGACGAGTTAACAGGAGAAGCCACCTACCGTCCTACCGTCCCCCAACTGCTCAAAGACCCCAACGTCGACGGGACAATACGTTGGGACCTCTCGCAAATACGAACCTTCCGCTACTCCCCATGGAACTACGTCCGTGGAAGCTTCGACACCGAACGCACCGGCATAGAAAGTGGCAGCGTCTTTGTAATAGAAGCCAAAGCGAATTGGACCCATGATTCACAGTATATCGGCAGCTACAACAACGAGGGGTTTGGTCGAGTCATCTACAACCCCGACTTCCTCCATGCCGACGATAATGGCGTTGCCCAATACCTGCTACAATCGTCTTCCCCTGATGGAGAGCATAAGGCAACACTCCACGATTACCTTTCCGACAATCCCCAGCTCAAGTCCTCCGAGCTGTTGCAATACGTCCAAGACCGTTTTCAAGAAGAAAACGATTCTCAAGAAATCTACAGCATGGTAAACGACTGGATTGAACAGCACAAAGTGCAGTTCATCAGCACCGAATCATTCTCTTCCCAGTGGAGTACCATTAGGTCAATAGCCATGGATTGTTATACACACCAAGAATTGATGGACAAGATAGTCAATAGTAATGATTCCTACCTCAACCATGGTGTCGCCAAAGATAAGTGGTCTAAGCGCAATCGCCTTAAAGATTTAAAGGAGTTTATAACCAGTCTTAAACCCAAAGGTGATGTATTTGCACGTCGCGCACTTATCAATCTTGCTTCCGAAATGGCCAAAATTTGCAGAAAGGAGAAACAATCATGAGTACACTCAACCAATACAGACATTTAGCCCAAGTCGTCATCGAACTGACTTCGCCACTCGCCATCGGTTCTGGCGAAAAACTTTTCGAGACCGATGCCGCCGTGGCTGTCGACTCCAACTATTTGCCTTACATTCCAGGCACAGCCATTGCAGGTGTGGTTCGCAGCTTGATGGACCCCTCACAAAAGGACGTGTTCTTTGGTCAGGCAGGTGATAATCCCATAGGCTCCTCTATCCTCTTTACCGAGGCCAAAATCATCAATTCACAAGGTCGTGTCATGGACGGTATAGTGCCTTACTCAGACATAGCCAACGACCCCATTTTGCAATTCTACAGCGACCTTCCAATCCGTCAGCATGTCCGCATCAACCATCGTGGTGTTTCCGACGAGGACAACTACGGGAAATTCGACGAGCAAATAGTTTATGCCGGTACTCGTTTCTGCTTTGAACTGGAAATGGTTAGCAACACCCACAATGACCATCGTTTCCAGCAGGTTCTTGACACCATCTGTCATGGCGAATTCCGTCTGGGAGGTGGCACACGCAATGGGTTCGGCAATGTCAAAGTTATCGACCTCCAGCAGCGAGAGATCGACTTAGACAATCCAACCGAACGCAATGAATACCTCAATAAGAGTGCCATGCTCGGTAGTGACTTCTGGTCAAAGGACTTCCATTCTGCTCCCCAAGAACCATCCGACAACTGGGATGAATATATCTTAGAGCTGAAAGCAGACGATTTCATTTATTTTGGTAGTGGATTGGGTGACGATGAGGTCGACATGGCTCCTGTCACCGAGTATATCGTAGTTTGGGATGGCAATAAAGCCGACTGGGAAGAGTGCTACTTGATTCCCGCCTCATCCATCAAGGGTGCCATTTCCCATCGGGTCTGCTATCATTGGAACAAACAAAAAGGCTACACCGTGGGGCATCCTTTTGCCACAACTGGCGAGGATAACCCGGCCGTGTCAACCCTTTTTGGCTTTATTGGAAAATCTCAAGAAAAACAGGAGCGCGGACATGTCATCTTGTCCGATTTCTTTATTGAAAAAACCGCTCTTAATTCCTATGTCAACAGCCACCTTGCTGTCGACCGTTTTACAGGTGCCGCCCTCGATGGAGCCCTGTTTTTCGAAAAGAATGTCTATGCCCACGACCACCCCATTCAGCTCACCATTCTTGTCGACAAGAAAGTATTCAATAATACCGATAGCAAAAGTGCCATTATTCAAAAAGCCTTAGAAGAAACCCTCAAAGACATCTGCCGGGGTCTTTTGCCCCTTGGTGGTGGTGTCAATCGGGGCAATGGGGTCTTCTCTGGTAGATTGAAAAAAAACAAGGAGGTAATCTATGAATAAGAAGATTGATACATGCAAATGCCAAGGCTATCTTTGGCTCAGCGACCAAAAGAAGCCTTTGATTATCCATAATGACAAGCAAATAGAAATCGAGTTTTCCGACGGAGAAGCCACCGTCATGTATGAAGGTTTCTCACTCCAGCCCGGGCAGTTTATTGCCGAAGGACTGCTCTACGACTCAGACAACCTCATGTCCTACAGCATCAAGTTTGTCGATGGCAAGTATATCGTCACCGACACCAAGGTCGATTCGCTCGACTATAACCGTGAGAACGTCCGCATCGTCAACTACCGCGGCAACCAAATGCCTTATTACCTCCAGTTCCTTCAGTATTGGAAGCCTGACCGCGATTGTTTTTGCGAAGAGATGGAAACCCTCGTGCCTGAGAAACTCGTTTTTGTTGGATTTATTAATGATAAGGAGGACTAAATATGCCTATTACTGCACCTTATAATTTCGTTCCTTTATACAAGAAGGCCTACACCGTCGATTGGGGCGACCAGATTTCTATGGACATACCTTTTGCCGATGGTGAGGATGGTACCATTACGCTCAAAATCACCAATCATTCGCCCTTATTCATTGGCAACAAGAAAGAGGGCGACGACAGCAAAAGCCCGCTGTCACGCCACATTGATATGCCCGATGGAAGCAAACGTTTCTACATCCCTGGCACCACCCTCAAAGGGTGTTTCCGCAGCGTCATGGAAATCCTCTCGTTTGCTCAGTTGGAGCAATATAATGACGACTACTTCGGATTTAGAGATTTCAATACAAAGGTTAGCAAAGAATATCCCAACAAGATAAAGAATGCTAAGCGTTGTGGATGGCTCTTTAAGGAGGAAGACAGCAATAAAACATCATATTTCATCAGACCTTGCATTTCCAATATACAACCAATCCCAGTAAAGGGTAAATCTAGTGAGTTCTTTAATAATCTCTTCCCCAACTTCATCAACGAAGAATCATCCGATAGTGCCCAGAGAAAACAAGAAAGCCTTGCTTTCAATGAGGGTGGAGAACTCTATCCCATCATAACCGTTGAAAGCGATACGCTTCATTACAAAATGGCCGGTCAGGAAAAGACCGTTCCAAGAGGCAATTACCGTGTGGTGTGCACAGGCTACATGGAAGGCAAAGGAGTAGAATACCTTTTCTCCGAAAACCAGGAAAAACCCATTGAGGTTTCTCCCGAAGTGTTCAAGAAATTTGATACCGTCCACAAGAATACCCCATATTATGGTGGAAAGAATGGTAAGGGTGGCTTTTTAAAGAAACGGCTTGATAATGGTGACCCTATCCCCGTTTTCTTCGAAGAGGACGAACGTACCCACCAGGTTCTCACCATGGGCATTACAGCCAAGTATCGCTTTCCCTATCAATTCTCCGTCAAAGATATGGTTGAGCATGCCCAAGCCAAGTTGGCCGAAGGCTACATCGACCTTCCCCATGCCATCTTCGGCCACATCGGCGAGGGCAATTCCTTGCGTGGACGTGTCCTTTTTGGCAATGCCTTTGCCGACAACACTAACATTCAGCCCATGCAAACCGTCAGCGGAGTCCTGGGTCAGCCCCGTGCCTCCTACTATCCTCTCTACCTGCAACAAAACAAAAAGGAGCTGCAACGCTATTCCTCAGAGTTTGCCACCATAGCTGGCCGCAAGAGATACCGCATCATCAAAGGTCTTACAGAAATCCCACTACAACAAGGCAATGGCAATGAAAACATCATGTCGCACCTCACGCCCCTGCCTCCCAACAACACTTTCACCTGCAGAATACGTGTTCATAATCTGCGCAAGCTTGAGATAGGAGCCTTACTCTCTGCCATCACGTTCAACCAAACAGAAGGAACCTACCATAATATTGGCATGGCAAAATCTTTTGGCTACGGCATCATCACTTGCCAGGTGGTGGGCATGGAGGGTTTTCAATTCAGCATAGACGATTACCTCAAAGAATTCAACAGCGAGATTTCCAATTTCCTCCAATCCAACGGAAGTTCTCTCTCCTCCGAAGTCTGCCTAAAACAATTGGTCAGTATTGCCTCTGCCACCCATACTGCCGAAGAAATGCAGGAAATGGATTTTGATACTTGTGAACTCTATAAAAACAATGACAACAAATCCAGTCTTGTTGAAAAGGAACGGAACATCAATATCCTGGTCAACGAAGATGAGGTCAAAGAGTTCCATAGGATGCAATTTGTTAATGAGAAGAGCACCTCAGTACTTTCTGGGGCTGCGTCTTTTGCCGAGGAGGGTAAATGGGAACAAGCCATTGACCTATTGCGACAACTAAAGATTGATTTGGCAGGGTTGGCAGATGCTACCCAAATGGATAATATCGAAAATCTTATCCAGCAGTACACTACTGGTCTGAAAGCGGCTGAAGAGGCACAGCAAGCCGCCGATCTCGAGAATCGTTTCGTCCAACTGCTACAGGAAGCTGATATTCTCTCCCAAGAAGCCCAGTTTGAGCAAGCACTTGCAAGAGTCATCCAAGCCAAATCGTTACTCCCCAACGACAGCCGTCTTGCAGAGGTCGAGCAACGCATCCGCCAGGCCAAGCAAGCCTCCTCTTCCCAAAGTGGCATCGCTGCCGAGTTGGAGAAAAAACTTGCCAATGGCGACTATGCCGTGAAAGATTTCAAGGTTTGTGCCAAGAAAGTCGATAAATGGCTCAAAGACTCTGGCAATAGCGCTATCCCCGACGACCAAATAGAGGCCTTCAAGGCAACACTCACCCGACTGGCCAATATGCCTAAACCCGACAAGGGATGGGCAACTCTCGATTCCCCTATCTGGAAAAAAATATCGGGGTGGACCTCGGCCGAAAAAGCCCAGCAATTGTATAATGACATCAAAGACTGACGGTTTAATATTATGAAAGTACATATCACCTTAGTAGGTGGCCAGCCTGCACCTGTTTACAATGGCATCGTGGCCACACAACCAGACAAGGTTATTTATATCTATTCCAAAACCAGCAAGGAAAAGTTGAACCGCTTACTTCGGGTGGTTCACACCAAGGAGTATTCATCAGAAATATTGGATGAGACAGATCCTGAAAAGATTCTCACCCTTGCAAAACAGCTTGCCGAGTCTTATAAAAATGATGAGGTCACGCTCAACATCTCCAGCGGCCTTAAATCGTGGTCATTTCTTTTTGGCATAGTGTTCCACCAGTATCCCAATGCTTCGGTTGTCTATATGGATCAAAATAATATCCTTTGGAACTACCGAACCATGACTGCCTCTGAGGACTTCACTTTTGACATGAAGATTAACTTCGAGCTCTCTAACAATCCTCTTGAATACTATACACCATTCTCCGACTATACTGATGCTGACACCGCTGTTTTACCCACTATTGAAGCAGCACGGAAATACAATCAGGAGGCTTTTAAGCATCTCACACAGGTGCTGACAAAGAACCAGCAAAAACTGATTAAGGATAATCCTCAAAGTGGCATCTCAACTGATTATGGGAATACGAGTTGGAAACGGAACGAATTTGTTAAGTTATGTTTCCGCGATGGTAAGAAAGGTCCAGCAGAATTTATAATAGAGTCACCTCATTGTGTAGACCTTGTATTTAACTCTGGCTGGTTTGAATACAAAGTGGCTAAAATGTTATCCAAGTGGCCCAAAGCCAAAGAAATTGTCATGAATTGCAAGTTCCCTCCCAAAAAAGGCAATGAGGAGTTCCCCAAAAATGAAATTGACGTTATTGTCAATACGGGTAGTAAACTACTCTTTGTTGAATGTAAGACTGGCGTAAGCGACTCTTTGGCTATTGATAAATTCAAAAATGCAGTTAGAAATTATGGCGGAAGTGCCAGTAAAGCTCTTTTCTTCACAGAAAATTTAATGAGTCAAACACAGCTCGAAAAATGCCGAGAATCGGGTATTACCTCTTTTTCATTAAAGAGATACCCTGATGAAGAAGTGGCCATGAAAGAACTATTTGCACTACTCGACAGAAACCTTACTCTAATAAATGCGTAATATTCATTATCCCATTATGCTCATCAATCTGTCCAACCACAAACAATCCCAATGGTCTGAGGCTCAGCTACAGGCAGCTGAGCCTTACGGAGAAATCATCGACCTCGAGTTCCCCCAAATCGACCCGGCTAAGGACGAAAACTACATCTCGCAGCTGGCCACCAACTATCTCAACAAGATTCTCAACTATCGCCAGGAGTATGACGTTACCGTCCATCTGATGGGCGAAATGAACTTCACCTTTGCCTTGCTCCAACTCCTCCAGGAACATCATATCCCATGTGTGGCATCCACCACCAGGCGCGATGTCGTCGAGGATGGCTCAGGGCAGAAAATCTCCACCTTCCAGTTCGTACAGTTCCGCAGGTATTTCTAATCGACATGGCTGTGCCTTTCCTTGCCAACAGCATCCACTCATCCTAATCCGCTTCCTCTTCCTCTACCACACTCGCTTCACCTTCATCAAACTTCAGCTTGCGGATACATCCTACCAGATAGTTCACCTCCTTAGGCGACTTTTTCCTGCCCTCTTTCAGACGGACGGCAAAATCGTGGTCAGACATTTCAGAATTGAACATATCCACCATCCCGCACTCCTGTTTGGCCGGTAAGGTCAACTGGTGTCGGCGCATCAACATCCTCATCGACACGACCCCGCGGTCATATTTGGGCTTGGCATCCACCAGCAGCTGCATGATGGCAAGTCCCGGGTCGCCAATATGCAGCTCGTTCAGCATGGCCATCGCATACAGCACCTTGGCATCTGGCACCTTCACCTCAAATGCCTCGGCAATTTCTGCATTCACCCTGTCGGCCTCCTCATAGCGCTCCAACTTCTCCAAGCAGCGTGACTTCACGTAAAGGGCCTCCTGGCAGCGGTGATATGCCAGCACACAGTCCACACAATCCAACGCCTCTTCATACTTTCCTGCATAAAGGCTCATCAGAGCGGCCAGGAACTGTGTCGACCAATGGCCTGCCCCGTTCAGCTTCTCGGGCTCCGAAGCTATCACTCCATACAGCTCCTCATCGCACACCACTGTGTCCAAAAAACGCTTGGCCTGTTGCATCGCCTCCTTGATGTCTCCCTGCTCCGCATACTTATGTACCAAAAGCAGATACTGTTTGGCAGCCTCATCGTAGTCATGCTCCTGTATCAGCCCATACACCGCCTTGCCGCTTTCTATCTCGTGGCTGATGGCCCTCTCGTCATTGTAGTTGCTGGCAAAGGCCACAATCTCCTTGTTGGTTTTGGCACAAAGCCCCCTCATGCCTCCCTTCAGGTACAAGCCCTCCAGCGAGCGCACGCGGCTCAACGCCACATACAGTTGTCCTGCGGCAAAGAAACCGTTGCTCAGGTCCAGCGACATCTTATCAAAGGTCATGCCCTGGCTCTTATGCACCGTAATGGCCCATGCTAAGCGCAGGGGATATTGTGTGAACGTGCCTGTCACCTCCTTGTTCAGTTTCTTATCTGTCGCGTTGTACTCATACTCCACCGATTCCCATGATGCTTTGGGCACTTCATAGGTGTCGCCGTCGTCAACGGTGACAAATATCGCATCTTTTTCCAGCCGTTCCACCACGCCCAGCGTCCCATTCACCCAACGTTTCATCTGGTCGTTGCGGGTAAACATCACCTGTGCCCCCACTTTCAGGTGCAGGTGCTCCTCCACGGGGAATCGCTCGCTGTCAAACCGGTCCTCTACAATGCCGTCATATACCATCTCTTCCGCCTCAATCTCTGCCAGTCGTTGGCGGTTCAGGCTGTCGGCCGTCCTGTTCACCGACGTGAGCGTTATCACCATTCCGTCCTTTGGTTGAGGCAAACATTCGCGCCGTTGCAGCTGTTGTAGGTCATGAGGGGTAATCTTGTTCAGCCGCACATCTTCCAGTATGTGCAGGAACGCTGAGTCCTCTTGGCGGTACACCTTCTGAAATTCTATCGTAACCAATCTCATACGTTTGATAACGTTGGCCTTGTAGAAGAAGAAATCATCCGTTTGGTATAGATAGCGCAGCATCTCCTTTTCGGGGCCGTTGCTCACCACCGGGGGCAGCTGGAACATGTCCCCCACAAACACCACCTGTTTGCCGCCGAAGGGCATGTTGTTGCGTAGCACTCGCCGCAGGGTATAATCTATCGCATCCACTATGTCGCACCGAACCATCGACACCTCGTCGATAATAATCGTGTCGGCATGCAGGATGGTCAGTATCCGGTTTTCGTTCAGCTTGCCACATGTCGCCGGCGTACAAACCTCCAGAGGCAGGCCGAAGAAACTGTGTATGGTCTCTCCTCCCGCCAGAATGGCGGCGACACCCGTGGGTGCCAGCACCACAAAACGTTTGTCCACCATTTCCTGCACTCGGTGCAGAAAAGTGGTCTTGCCCGTGCCGGCCCTCCCTGTCAGAAAAAAACTGCTGTTGGTGTGGGCTATCAGCTCGTAGGCTAATACCTGCTGTGCATTGGTGGTGTCAATTTGTACGTCGTTCATATTTATCTATTTTTTATTGGTTATTCTTCATGCTTATCGACCTATGGCGGGCAATATCTTGACAAGGCAAGTGTTGTAGTCGCTATCCAGGTAACTCTTATAGCAAGCCTCCACCAACTCGTGTGCATGCTGCGCCAACTCATCCCCCGCAACAATTACCCGCTTGGCCTTGTGCACCCCCTTCAGGTAATCCACAATCATTTGCTCAGCCTCTTGGCGCACAATCTCCTCCTTGCGGTACACCTTGTCATATTCCTTTTTCTGTATCAGTTCTACTCGCTGCCCATTGAAAGCGTAGAGGTCCAGACCGTCCAAATAAGTCCAGTTGTGGTATATGCCCACATGCTCCACAATGACCACTCGGTCGCAGAACCGCACCCCCATATAGTAGCGGTTGCCGCTGAGGCTCTCCATCTCATTGCAGATAAACATCTTCTGTCCGTTGTCCCAAACGGGTATTGCAGTTCTGGGATTGCCAAAAGTGGGAAGCACTTGGTCCAAGAAATTCTTGTTGATTGCTTTTGTTAGGTTTGCCATAGTGTTTTTTTTATTGATTATTAAATCCGGTCCCTACACAGCCAACAGCCGCTGTTGGTGGGTCTCGTTGACCATCTCGCGCGAGTATTCCAGCAACTGCCCCTGTCCCACCTGCTCGCCCGAGGCCTTCAGCTGCCCCGACAGGAATTCACGCAACATGTCAACACATTCCATCTTAGCATTGCCTTCATTGAATATCCTGTAGTTGCATCCTCCCCACGACCTGCGGGCAATCACCTTGGCCTCCTGTCCGTCCCAGCAGAACAGCGTGATGCCGTTCAGGAATGTGTGGGCATAGCCCTCGCCCAAATCGTAGTAGATGGCCAGTCGATCCGACACACGTATGGCTTTGTAGTAGGTGTTGCCAGCCCTGCTGGTGTATCCCATCGTCAGAAACACCTGTTTGGAGGGATTGTAGGTCAACGAGCTACCCGACAAGGCAGGAAGATGTTTGGTAACAAGGGTGCTGAGGGTTTGGTTGCTGTTCATTACCATGCTATTGTTGTGTGTAAGGGTACTGTTTTTCATATTTTCTTTTAATTTTTATTTGTTTATTGATGGCCGGTGTTCTTTTTGTATGGGGTTTCCCTGCACCTACTGCAGGGAACCGGCCTGCCCCTGTCGTTCAAGGCTGTGTGACGGCTTCCGATTGGTCTGTACCAGGCCAATGTTTCAACACAATTCTTATCACGGCGACTACAATCTCAATGGCTAAATCTTTCTTGTTCATAATGCTAATATTTAAATTGTTAATACTGATTTTTTTGTTTGATGGTGCAAAGATACGACCGCTTCGTGCAGCCTATTTGCTTACTTCTTGTTTTCCCTCTCCATTCTCCGGTTCCACCAGTTTCAACACTATGGGGAGGACAGCAATGGCAATCTCAACAATGGTCTTTACTACTTTAGGATTCATTTTATTTGTTTTTTTAAGGTTAATAATTATATTTTGTTTGATGGTGCAAAGATACGACTACCTTGTGCAGTCTATTTGCTTGCAGCTTGTTTTCCTTCTCCATTCTCCGGTTCCACCAGTTTCAACACTATGGGAAGAACAGCAAGGGCAATCTCAACAATGGTCTTTACAACTTTTGGATTCATGTTATTTGTTTTTTTAAGGTTAATAATCTATTTTGTTTGATGGTGCAAAGATACGACTACCTTGTGCAGTCTATTTGCTAGCAGCTTGTTTTCCTTCTCCATTCTCCGGTTCCACCAGTTTCAACACTATGGGAAGGACAGCAATGGCAATCTCAACAATGGTCTTTACAACTTTTGGATTCATGTTATTTGTTTTTTTAAGGTTAATAATCTATTTTGTTTGATGGTGCAAAGATACAACCATCTTGTGCAATCTATCTGCATACCGTTTGTTTTCCTTCTCCATTCACCTGTTCCACCAGTTCCATCACGATGGGAAGAACAGCTAAGGCAATCTTGACAACAATCTTTACTACTTTAGGATTCATTTTAATTGTTTTTTTAATGTTAATAATCATTTTTGTTTGATGGTGCAAAGATACGACTACCTTGTGCAGTCTATTTGCTTGCAGCTTGTTTTCCTTCTCCATTCTCCTGTTCCACCAGTTCCATCACAATGGGGAGAACTGCCAAGGCAATCTTGACAACAATCTTTACAACTTTAGCATTCATAATATATGTTTTTTAAGGTTAATAATCATTTTTTTGTTTGACGGTGCAAAGATACAACCATCTTGTGCAATCTATTTGCATACCGTTTGTTTTCCTTCTCCATTCTCCTGTTCCACCAGTTTCAATACTACAATTGTGAGAACAGCGATGGCGATCTTAACAATGGATTTGATAGTTTTTAATTTCATAATGACTCATTTTCTATTAGATATTTTATCTCTTTTTGTCGCCACAAAAATAACACCCTCTCGTGCAAACTATTTGCATGTGGTATTTTTTATTAAAATAGTATTACCTATAACTGGTTATTAATCAAATAAATAGTCCACACGTTTCAGGACTAAAAAAAACCCTCGATGAGAAGAAAGAGAATTCTTTTTCCCAACAAAATAGTAGTCGTCACCCACCCCCTTGCACGGAAAGAAGGAGAGCAAATAGGCAAAACTAATGTTTTTTTCAAGAAAAAGAAATACATGTCAAAAAAAAAGAGTATTTTTGCAAAGCAAAAACCATAAGGATAAATACCTAATGGCTATTGCAAGCGTACTTTGACATTTTGGACATCGTAAAGGCTATCAGCAACAAACAACAACGCACTTTATCGGTCATTATCGCCACACCCATTACGATTAGAAAAATGCCAATAAAGATACCCTATGGTATCTTCCCAAGTAAAAAAATTTTTTTTGAAATATCATGTAACCAGTTGAAATGATATATAATACAAAGAACATATTGTCATATCCCACCAAAACAAGGATTAAGACACCGAATCTTGTGCCAAAAGCATCTTAGAAATATTGTCATATCCCACCAAAACAAGGATTAAGACACCACCCCGTCCAGTCCGTACCTATCCCCATCCATTGTCATATCCCACCAAAACAAGGATTAAGACACCTCTATGTCACTACCATTGTGTTTTGGTAATATTGTCATATCCCACCAAAACAAGGATTAAGACACCTATTTGCTTCATATGTATAGAGATAAAGGTATTGTCATATCCCACCAAAACAAGGATTAAGACACCACCTTTATGGCTCCGAGCAAGACATTCAATATTGTCATATCCCACCAAAACAAGGATTAAGACACCAAAACAAGTGCTGGAATATAAAGACAACGCATTGTCATATCCCACCAAAACAAGGATTAAGACACCGATAGCGGAGCTGAAGAACTGCGCGAAAGTATTGTCATATCCCACCAAAACAAGGATTAAGACACCGCAAGTTCAAGCGGCAGATGGAGAAGGCGTATTGTCATATCCCACCAAAACAAGGATTAAGACACCTCGGCGATGCGTGGTAGTCGTTGGTGTCGGATTGTCATATCCCACCAAAACAAGGATTAAGACACCATTACAGTATCCAGGCCACATTGGATTATGATTGTCATATCCCACCAAAACAAGGATTAAGACACCTATCATCATCTGTAAATTGAGGATGAATAATTGTCATATCCCACCAAAACAAGGATTAAGACACCTTCTGTTTCCGCCGTTATACGGCTGTTGAATTGTCATATCCCACCAAAACAAGGATTAAGACACCGTGATAAACAGTGTCAATTGATTTCATGGTATTGTCATATCCCACCAAAACAAGTATGAAGAAATGTCCAGTGGACATTTCGACAGTGAGGCTCAGCGAGAGCGCCGAACAGAACACTTTGGACTTCTAAATCTTCTTCCCACCAAAACAAGGATTAAGACACCGTGATTTCGTTAAGTTCCCAATCGTATTGCATTGTCATATCCCACCAAAACAAGGATTAAGACACCTGCAAAACGGTTTCATTGCCAAACGGTGTATTGTCATATCCCACCAAAACAAGGATTAAGACACCTGCGTAGGTCCAGGGTTTTCCCCAGGACGAATTGTCATATCCCACCAAAACAAGGATTAAGACACCACCTTGATACTTAGTCTGACTGTTTCTCATATTGTCATATCCTACCAAAACAAGGATTAAGACACCACTATCAATCCTCACTACTTTAACAGAAGAATTGTCATATCCCACCAAAACAAGGATTAAGACACCACATTGACCTGTGCAGTAGCATGTACAAAAATTGTCATATCCCACCAAAACAAGGATTAAGACACCTCTTCAAGAGTATCTTTAGGAGAAGCGACAATTGTCATATCCCACCAAAACAAGGATTAAGACACCCAACCTCAGCTACGAGCAGACAGAATACCATTGTCATATCCCACCAAAACAAGGATTAAGACACCACCCATCATTTCGAATCCAAGCATCCGAAGATTGTCATATCCCACCAAAACAAGGATTAAGACACCATGTCATCTATCTGTATTGTTTAACCACAAATTGTCATATCCCACCAAAACAAGGATTAAGACACCTGTAAGAGCTATTTTAGGTTTACTTGGATTATTGTCATATCCCACCAAAACAAGGATTAAGACACCTGATTGAAATACAAACCCTTACTGGGAGAGATTGTCATATCCCACCAAAACAAGGATTAAGACACCACGACATCAACTCGCCGCCGGTGGTCATCAATTGTCATATCCCACCAAAACAAGGATTAAGACACCAGACTCAGTGCCGCTAATATTGTAGGCAGCATTGTCATATCCCACCAAAACAAGGATGAAGAAATGTCCAGTGGACATTTCGATAGTGAGGCCCAGCGAGAGCGCCGAACAGAACACTTTGGACTTCTAAATCTTCTTCCCACCAAAACAAGGATTAAGACAATCCAATAGTTTCAAGATACCACTGTGCAGTGGTATACTCAGATACCATATCCCATCAAAACAAGGATTAAGACCACTAAAAGACAATTGTCGCTCCGCCATACATTGGTTCTCAGACACCATATCCCACCAAAACAAGGATTAAGACTTGACAATTTCTTTATCATCATCGTAAGTTTTCTTGCTACAAGACCACATCCCAACAAAACAAGGATTAAGACACGGTCTCAAGATACCATTGAGCCGTATTATAGACACCTACAAGACCACATCCCACCAAAACAAGGATTAAGACCAAGATTCTGTATATTCTTCGGCATCTTCTGTGATCTCAGATACCATATCCCACCAAAACAAGGATTAAGACAACATTGTCGGCTTCTTGACGTGTTTCGGCTCGTCCAGCTCAGATACCATATCCCACCAAAACAAGGATTAAGACTCCCATCCACCGCTTGTCTTGCCATCGTTTTTAGTATCATATCATACCACCAAAACAAGGATTCCTTCATACCAACAGATGAATGAGGGTGTCGTGAAGGCTTTCACGACACAGCAGTATTCACGGGCGACCTCTCGGTCTAGCCCTATCGGACCATCCACTGGATGCTCCTTCATCACCAAAACAAGGATTAAGACAGTCTTGCATATTTAAAAATATTAAGCGGATTCTATTAATCTGCTAGTGTGTCGCGTCCCTATCGGGACGCATCAGTCAACTGCTGATAATCACCGCACTGCGCCTTCGGCTTGTACGGTGTTAATCATATCTCACCCCTTCGGGGTGATTTATAGAAGTCCCCATTAGAGTACGATAAACGTGCTGAAAGCACGTAATCCTATTAACCCCACACGAAGCGAAGTGCCGTGTGGGGTGGGGACATGTATCCTAATCCTGCGTGCCAGAGGCACGCTACTTTGTAGATCGTATGTTGTAGCTACCAACAGATGAATGAGGGAGTCGTGAAGGTATTCACGACACAGCAGTATTCTCGGGCGACCTCTCGGTCTAGCCCTATCGGACCATCCACTGGATGCTCCTTCATCACCAAAACAAGGATGAACCCCAATCGGATATTAGGACGACTTTTGCCTTCTTTCTCGCTTTTTACAGGTACGATTTTGGATTATCAGTCATCAAATGCCTTCACCCCATTCCTCTCGCTCTTTTCCCGTTGGCATTTCCAATCAGCCACAGTGTAACTTAGCCTCAGATTCGCCATGAGTTCGATACTCTAACGCGTGACCCACACTAAATTAACGCTATTTCTACGCTTTAAAAGCGTCGAAATACCATTGAAGTAGCGTTGAAAAAGCGAACCTTGGGCGGACCCTCTGTTTACCTGAAAGACAGTCCCGGCCCGACAGCGGTTTCTGGACGAATTGTCTTTATCCCAAATCGGTCATTGGGGGTTACATCAATTACGGTACCCCCAAAGAAGGTTTTTCGAACTGTAGCAACTGTAGCGTAGCACCCGCCACCTAGAGCGATTGTCTTTGCCGAGGAGTATAGACGGTTTATCGAGGCTAATGGGGGGGATATAGACAGCCGGTTCTGCATTAAGGATGCATAGTCGCGTCCCTGTCGGGACGCTGTTCCGTTGGTTGTCTTGTCACGGCACTGCGAGGACTTTGTCCTCTTGTACCGTGTTATGCAAGGTTTCGTCCCTGACGGGACGTGATAGCAGTATGATAGCCAATAGGACGTCCCGTCAGGGACGCGATATGCAAAACACGGTACAAGCCTATGGCGCAGTGCCGTGATAGCTGTATGACAGCAGGTAGGGCGTCCCGTAAGGGACGCGACAAGCATAACACGGTACAAGCCTCAAGCGCAGTGCCGTGATAGCAATATGGCAGCCGGCAGGGCGTCCCGTCAGGGACGCGATATGCATAACACGGTACAAGCCTGTGGCGCAGTGCCGTGATAGCGGCATGACAGACTATAGGGCGTCCCGACAGGGACGCGACACAATAAAGGCACACAACAAGCGTTATCAGAGCATGAGTTATGTCAGCACATTGTATCATATCGTCCTGCGTACACACTGCAGCGAGTTGGCTATTGCCGAAGAGCATGAGAATGAACTATATGCATATATGAATGGCATCATCAATAGCTATAACGGCAAACTGTACCGCATCGGCGGGATGCCCGACCATGTGCATCTGCTGGTATCCTTGCCAGCCACATTGGCTCTGGCCTCTTTTGTGAAAGAACTGAAAGTGTCATCCAGTAAATGGATGAAAGCTAACCCACACTTTCCAAAGTTCACTGGATGGTCGCAGGAGTATGCGGGATTCACCTACAGTATACACGACAGGGACAAGATCATCAATTATATTAAGGGACAGAAGGAGCATCACAAGAAGATGGCTTTTGCTGAGGAGTATAGACGGTTTATTGAGGCCAATGAGGTGGCTATAGACAACCGGTTCTTCATGAAGGATGCATAGTCGCGTCCCTGTCGGGACGCTGGCTCTCAGACAGTCTTGTCACGGCACTGCGAGGACTTTGTCCTCTTGTACCGTGTTATGCAAAGTCGCGTCCCTGTCGGGACGCTGGTCTGTTGGTTGTCTTATCACGGCACTGCGAGGACTTTGTCCTCTTGTACCGTGTTATGCAAGGTCTCGTCCCTATCGGGACGCTGGTCTCTTGGTTGTCTTATCATGGCACTGCGAGGACTTTGTCCTCTTGTACCGTGTTATGCAAGGTCACGTCCCTGTCGGGATGAATCGCCATTTTTTTACTATTTCGCTGAGTGCCTCATGCAAAAGGCGATTACTGACAGACTGTATTCGCTTTTAGAAAAGTGAAAAATGATGCGAAATTCACTTTTGCAAAAGCGAATTATTTTGTATCTTTGCATTTTGAAAAAGGGAATGATTATGACACAAGAAGACTATCAGTTGTTTGAAAACATGTATCTTGCAAAGATTAATAAGGTTGACACAAGGTTTGTAAGATACCTGTATAAGGCCATTAATTGGGATGTCCGGCTTATCGGCATTAAGGGTGCAAGGGGTGTGGGCAAGACCACTTTGCTGTTTCAACGCATCAAAATGGCATATAAGAAAACTGACACGGTGTTTTATGTATCGCTGGATAATCTGTGGTTTCAGTCGCACACGCTGCCTGAGTTGGCAGACTGGCTGTATCTGCGTGGCATCCGGCATTTGTTTCTTGACGAGGTACACAAGTACCCCAACTGGGCAATAGTCATTAAAAACCTGTATGACACTTTCGATGACTTGAACATTGTATATACAGGCAGCAGTATGCTTGAGATAGACCATTCGCGTGCCGACCTTTCCCGTCGTCAGACGCTCTATACCATGCAGGGATTGTCTTTCCGTGAGTATCTTGCCATCAATAAGATTAAGGATGTACAGCCGTTGCCACTTGGTCAATTGTTTGAAGAACATCAGACGGCAGCAATGGATATTTGCAAGGACATATCTGTAACAAAGCACTTTTCCAACTACTTGAAAGAGGGCTACTATCCTTTTCATATTGAGGCGGGAAGCGACTATCTGGCACGACTTGAAGAGACGGCCAAGCTGGTGATTGAGTCGGATATGCCTGCCGTGGAGAATGTATCCTATGCGACCATCCAAAAGACAAAACAGCTGCTTATGGTTGTGGCTGGAAATGTCCCTTTGGTGCCGAATATCTCGAAATTGTCGGCCCAACTGGAGACAACACGCGATATGTGCTTGAAGATGCTATATACGCTTGACCGTGCGGGACTGGTGTTGCTTCTTACCCGCAACGTTAAGGACTATAAGCACCTAGTCAACCCGGAAAAGATATTCCTTGGTAACACGAACCTGATGTATGCATTGGGCAGTCGAGTCAATGAGGGGACGCTGCGAGAGACGTTTTTCTTGAACCAGCTGTCGCTCGGGCATGAAGTGTGTTCACCTGCCCAAGGTGATTTCCTTGTTGACCAGAAATACCTGTTTGAGGTGGGAGGCAAGAACAAGACATTCGAGCAGATAAAGGATGTGGAGGATAGTTTTCTTGCTGTTGATGGTATCGAGATTGGCAGCCGCAACCGCATTCCGCTATGGATGTTCGGGATGCTGTATTGAACGAGAGAGTCTCCGAAGAATAGAAGAGCCCCCGAAAGGTGATTGAGGAGTCATCACACACTCTCTGGGTGGATTTATTATATACTTTGTGTGTCGCGTCCCTGTCGGGACGCTGGCCGATTGGTTGCCTTATTACGGCACTGCGAGGACTTTGTCCTTTTGTACCGTGTTATGCAAAGTTTCGTCCCTGTCGGGACGCGATAGCAGTATGACAACCAGTAGGGCTTCCCGTTAGGGACACGATAGACAAAACAGTGTGCAAGCCTTGGGCGTAGGGCCGAGACTGCAGAATGACAGCCGATAGTGGCTGAATTCCAGATGCAAGTTCAACTCTAAGTGGTGGGGACATAATAAAACGGCGGGGTAAGCGTTATTGGGTATATGCTTGAGCAATTAGGTCTTTTGGGGCTGTTTCTGGGCTGTATGTTGGCGGCCACTGTGGTTCCGTTTTCTTCCGAGGCCTTGCTGGCAGGAGCCTTGCTGGCAGGCTATAGCAAGTGGACGGTTACACTTGTGGCGGCATTGGGCAATACCACTGGCGGTATGATAAGTTATACCATGGGGTGGCTGTGCAAGTGGGAGTGGCTTGAGAAATATTTCAGGGTGAAGCGTGAGAAACTGGAAAGGATGCGCGACCGTGTGGCGAAGTACGGCGTGTGGGCGGCGTTGTTGACGTGGCTGCCCTTTGTGGGTGACCTTATAGCCATAGCCATGGGGTTGATGAGGGTGAACCCGCGGTGGACGTTGGTCTTGATGTTTGCAGGCAAATTTGCCCGTTATCTTGCAGCTACAGGTTTGTTGGGCCTAACGGGTTGGTTCTAGGTTTATTTTCTTTTTGAGAGCACGGATGCGTTCGGCAGAAGCGTGGATGTCTTGTGCCGAGAGTAGTCCGTTTTCCACCATGGAGAGGATAGCTTCGACTGCGTGTGGCACCATGTCCGGGTCGTAGCGCGTGCCGTTATTGGACAAACAGAGGAGGTCGCAACCGGCGAGGATTGCCAGATGGATGGCTTCCTCGAAGCCGTATTGTTTGACAATGGCACCCATAGCGAGATCGTCGGTAACCACTACGCCTGTGAATCCCATTTGGTTGCGCAGCAACTCTTTGACCACTGATGGGGAGAGTGAGGCCGGGAGGTCGTCACCCAGCTGGGAGTTGATGACGTGGGCCACCATGACCATATCGACCAGACCTTGTTCAATGAGGGATGAGTAGGGTTGCAGTTCGGAAGGTTGCCAAGATTTGCTCACGTCGACGAGACCGGCATGGGTGTCGCCGCTGGCACTTCCGTGGCCTGGGAAATGTTTGAGGCAGGAGATGATTCCCTGTTTGTTGTGCTCTTTAATCCAGATGGAGGCGAAATGAGTTACTTTGTCGGGGTCGGAGGAGAAACTGCGGCCCAGTTTGCCGATGACGGGGCATTGGGGGTTGACATTGAGATCGACACAGGGGGCGAAATTGAGGTTGATGCCAGCTTTGCTGAGGGAGGTGGCGATGGTGCGAGCGTTGCGGGAGACGCTGTCGTCGCCGCCGCGGGCGGATGCTTCAGCGGTGAGGGTAGGGGGAAAGCCGTCGCGGGAGCGGAGACGGGTAACATTGCCTCCTTCCTGGTCAATGCCAATAAGAAGGGGTTCGGAGGAGTATTTCTGTAGGTCTGCACAGAGGTTTTTGATTTGCTGAGGCGAGCTGATGTTGCGGTGGCGTGTGCCGGAAGGGGCGTCGTATTCAAAGAGAATGACACTGCCCACATGGTATTTGGTGATATCGCGGACTATGGGGTCCTGTTCGGTGATGGTGGTGCCACGAAATCCCACCAGTAGCATTTCGCCGATGTCCTTCCGCAGTTGGTCAGCCCCGATTTGGGGTTGGGTTTCGGAATCTTTATGGACGTTGGGGTTTTGGCTGCATGCCGAGAGTGTAACGGCCATGATGAGAGCAAGCAAAAATATTCTTTTCATGTTGCTGGGTTTTTAATAAATGTGACAATGATTTATGCAAAGGGGATGCGGTGGAGGATGCTGCGTCCAAGGGTGATTTCGTCGGCATATTCGAGGTTGTCGCCTATGGCTATGCCCCGGGCAATGGTGGTTACTTTGACATTGAGGGGGACGAGTTGTTTGTTGATGTAGAAGCTTGTGGTGTCTCCTTCCATTGTGGTGGGGAGTGCAAGAATTACCTCTTCGACAGGGGCGGGATGGCCTTGACGTACGCGCTGTAGGAGCGATTCGATATTGAGGTCGCGGATGCCAATGCCGTCGATGGGCGAGATGACTCCGCCGAGGACGTGGTAGAGACCTTGATATTGCTGAGTGTTCTCTATGGCCATAACATCTTGTATGTTTTCGACCACGCAGACGATGGATTGGTTGCGTTTGGGGCTGGCACAGATGGGGCAGAGGTCGGAGTCGCTGACGCTGTGGCAGATACTGCAGTAGTGGATGTCGGTGGCCAGACGATGGAGGCTTTCGGAGAGGTGGAGCACCTCTTCGGGTGGCTGTTTGAGTAGATGGAGTGCAAAACGCAGTGCAGAGCGTTTGCCGATGCCGGGCAGCGACGCGAGGGCATCGACGGCCTGGGAGAGGGTTGAGGAGGACAGATCCATTTTTTTATTTGTTTGAGAATGCAAAGGTACAAAAAAAATTCGTATTTTTGCATTTTGTTTTATAAGCATGTTCTTTCAACAGACGAAGTATTAATATTCCATATTTGACAAAAGATGAAGAGTATTACAGATTTTATTGTTCTGCGCAACGAGCGTTTGGGCAATTATTATTTCAGGTTGACACTGCAGCATCCGGGGGTATTGCCCCCGATAGACGTGGGTCAGTTTGTGGAGGTAGAGGTGAGAAATTGCCGCGAGGTGATGCTGAGACGACCAATTTCGATTCATGATGTTGATAAAGAGCATAACCGACTGAGTCTTCTGATACAGATAGTAGGCAAGGGCACGCGCCGACTGGCCGAACTGAAGGAGGGCGAGGTGCTGAATATGGTCTATCCTTTGGGACATGGCTTTTCGCTTGCCGGCCAACGGCCGTTGCTGGTTGGAGGCGGTGCGGGTATTGCACCGTTGCTGTATCTGGCCAAGTGCTATAAGTCCCGGGGGGTGGAACCCACAGTTTTGCTGGGGGGGCGCACACGCGAGCTGATTCCGGTGAGGGAGGATTTCGAACCTTTCGGCAAGGTGTTTTATGCCACCGAGGATGGCAGCCTGGGCGAGAAGGGGTTGGTGACGCAGCATTCCCGGTTTGATGGCGATTATGATTATGTCTGCACTTGCGGACCTACGCCCATGATGCGGGCAGTGGGACGTCATGCGCTGCAAAAGGGCATTGATTGCGAGGTGTCGCTCGAGAACATGATGGCCTGCGGCATCGGGGCCTGCCTCTGCTGTGTGTGCAATACCGATGAGGGTCATAAATGTGTGTGCAAAGAGGGGCCGGTGTTCAATGTGAAGAAACTGACACAATGGATAGCCGAGGGCAAATAAATAAACAAGAAAGGAAAGAAAATGGCAAAGTTAGAGACAAGAATACATAACCTCCTGTTGAAAAACCCTGTGATGACTGCTTCGGGCACGTTCGGCTATGGGGAGGAGTTTGCTGATTTTATGGATATCTCGCGTCTGGGCGGCATAGTGGTGAAAGGCACCACGGGCGAACGCCGTCAGGGTAACCCTTATCCCCGCATGGCCGAGACACCGGCCGGAATGCTGAATGCCGTGGGACTGCAGAATGTGGGGGTGGATACTTTTTGCCGTGAGGTTTATCCCCGCATCAAGGATATAGACACAAACATACTGGTGAATGTGAGCGGTTCGTCGATTGAGGAATATTGCCATGTGGCGGAGATGATCGACGAGCTTGACAATATCCCCGGCATTGAATTGAACATCAGTTGCCCCAATGTGAAGAAAGGTGGCATGGGTTTCGGCACCAATCCGGATATGGCAGCCCAGGTGGTTGAGGCGGTGCGGAAAGTGTATCGTAAGACACTGATAGTAAAGCTTACGCCCAATGTGACGAGTGTGGTTGATATTGCCAAGGCAGTGGAGGGAGCTGGGGCCGACAGCGTGTCGCTCATAAACACCCTGCTGGGTATGGCCATCGATGTGGAACGTCAGCGCCCCTGTCTCAGCACGATTACGGGAGGTCTGAGCGGCCCATGCGTGAAGCCTGTGGCAGTCCGCATGGTGTGGCAGGTGGCTCATGCTGTGCAGATACCGGTGGTGGGTCTGGGCGGCATCAGCACCGCGGTCGATGCATTGGAGTTTCTCATGGCGGGAGCCAAGGCTGTGGAAGTAGGCACTGCCAATTTCCTGGATCCTGCAGTGACAGTGAAGATAGTGGAGGGTCTGGAGGACTATTGCCAGCGCCACAAGATAGACGACATCAACGACATTATAGGCATAATATGATATTGATAGCCGACAGCGGAAGCACCAAAACCTTATGGGTGAGCCGGGTGGGAGGAGAGTTGAAGGAGTATGTGACTGCCGGATTAAATCCACGGATGACGTCAGAAGAGGCGTTTAACGAAGTGGTAGGGGCGGTGCGCGAACGGCTGGTGGAAGGTTGCAGCGAACGCTTGGACAGCATCTTCTTTTATGGAGCAGGCTGCGGGACTGCAGAGGTGAGGCAAAGAATGAGGGGGCGGCTGTCTGCACTTTTCAAAGGTGCGGAGGTAGAGGTGGAAGGCGACATGCTGGGAGCTTGCCGTGCGGTGTGTGGCAATGAGCGCGGGGCTGTGGGCATATTGGGCACAGGGAGCAATTCTTGTTTGTACGACGGCCGGAACATAGTGAAGCAGCGAGTTTCGACAGGCTATGTGCTGGGCGATGAGGGCTCGGGCAACCATATTGGCCGCCGGTTGCTGAAAGACTATCTGGAGGAGCGGATGCCGCAAGATGTCAGCACTTTGCTGCACGAATTCTGCCCCCTGACAACCGAGGAATGCATCGACCGGATATACCGGCAAAGCTATGCCAACAGGTTTTTTGCTTCGTTTGTACCCTTTGCCTCTCGACATCGTGGCCATCCTTATGTGGCGGGAGTGCTGGAAAGGTGTTTCGGCGAATTCTTTGACCAGATTGATTATCTGCAACTGAACCATGATAAACCCTTGCACTTGTTGGGCGGTGTAGCGTCAGAGTTTGAGCCATTGCTCACAGCATTGGCACGTAGGAGAGGGATAACAATAAAAACTGTGGTTCAAAACCCCAAAGAGGGATTGATACACTATCATCGAATGTGAAAACTTTGAAGCAGGGCCAGCCAGAGATTATTATACTTTGGTGTTAGATAGTGATATTGAGTAATAAAGCATTGCAGAAATGTGAGTTTAAAAAAAATTGAACAGCCCGTAAATAATAATATTTAAAAAACTGCGTTATCGGCAGATATAACAAAAAAGATTATCAACATTTAACATCTATTTATCAAATGGAGCTTACTAACATCTTAGCCATCTCTGGCAAACCTAACCTCAACCAACTGGTGTCTCGAACAAAAAATGGCGCTATCGTAATGGATTTGGTTACAGGACAGAAATTCCCCGTATTCACCACCAACAGCATCAGCCAGTTGAGCGAGATTAGAATGTTCACCACCAACGACGAGAAGCCGTTGGAAGAGATATTCATGAACATATTCAACCAATTGGAAGGCAAACCCACCGACTTTGACCCGAAGCAGGCCAGTAGCGATGTGCTTTTTGAATTGTTAGGCAAGGTGCTGCCCGACTACGACAAGGACCGTGTGCATGCATCCGATGCCAAGAAACTGTTTTCATGGTACAATATCCTGTTGAATGCCGGCAAGATTACCGCCGAAGAGGAGAAGAAGGAAGAGGGCGAGTCCGAGGCATCCGTCGAGAAGCCCGTAGCTGCCAAGCAGGCTGCCCCCAAGAAAAACACCGCCCCCAAGCAGGCCGCTCCCAAGGCCACCACTCAGGCCAAGGCAGCACCCAAAAGAACCACTACTGCTAAGAAGGCAATTTAATATATCAACATTTAATACCCATAATACCCAGTAATTATGCAAAAGCTATTTGTTCCCATTATTGCATTGGCCCTAGTGGCCGGTGCCGTGTCGTGTAAGAAAGAAAAGGTAGAGCACATCTGCACTCCAGTGTATCAAGAAGGTGTATACCATCCCTGCCAGATGATAGACACCCTGGTTGACGAAGACGGCAATCGCCAGATTTGGCTTTGGTCGGACAACGACCTGACCGAGGTAAGGTATGGCGACGATGAGGTAGTAACATATAACTATGCCAACAACCTCATCTCTAGTGTAACCACTATTGGAGGCGCCCGTGAGGAAATCCATTATTCTTACGAAGGCGGCAAATTCTCCACATGCGACATCTACTACAACGGTGCCAAGGCACTGAGCATGGCTTTGACCCACAACGAGGCAGGGAAGATTTCTGGTGCCGATGTCACCATCGAAAACGATTTCCTGCTGCAGTTGGCAGGAAGCCTGCTGGGGAAGGGAACAGCTTTTGAGAAAATGGTGGGTAACAATATGGCAAAGTCGTTGGTAGACATGGCAAAGATGACCCAAAATCATGAAGGGGCCAAGTTTGACATCGGCGACAAGAACGTCACTATGACCCTGCTGTGGAATGGAGAAAACATGACCCAACAGGTGAACAGCGCCAGCATTAATCTGAATGTCTCGGCTGATGATATCGAATTCATCAGTCAGTTTATCGATATACCGGAACAATACATGAGTATGATTCAGCTGGTGATGGCTATGGGTGGCGGCAATGTGCCGTTGCAACTTTCGGTAAACGACACCATGACGTCTACTTATGACAATAAGAATAATCCGCTGTTCTGCAATTGGGGCGAGATTTTTTCGCCGCAGAACCTGTCGATGAACAATGTGGTCACCACTACCGAGCGGGGTGCTCTGTCAGTGGGGATATCTATGATGGGCCAGACCACCAACATCTACAACCAGCCGATTGAGAGCTACAAAGAATACATTTACGAGTACAACGACAAGAACTATCCCACCAGGGTAAGCGGTGACCTGAATGTCACCTATAGTTACAAGAAATAATATCACATGACATACAGCGAAAAAGACCAGAAATACAAACGTTATACAGTAACTTCTGCACTGCCCTATGCTAACGGGCCGGTGCACATTGGACATTTGGCTGGGGTGTATGTGCCTGCCGATGTCTATGTCCGCTATCTGCGCTCGCAGGGTGAAGAGGTTATGTTTATTGGTGGCAGCGACGAGCACGGCGTGCCCATCACAATCAAGGCCCGCAAGGAAGGGGTTACACCACAGGACATCGTGGACCGCTATCACAAGATTATCAAAGACTCCTTTGCCGAGCTAGGCATATCGTTCGACATCTATAGCCGCACCAGCTGCCAAGTGCATCATGAAACTGCCGCCGCCTACTTCAAGAAGTTATACGACGAAGGCAAATTCGTCGAGAAGGTGTCGCAGCAATACTATGACGAAGAGGCCGGGCAGTTCCTCGCCGACCGCTACATCACCGGCACCTGCCCCCATTGCGGCAACGAGCATGCCTACGGCGACCAGTGCGAAGCCTGCGGCACTTCGCTCAACGCCACCGACCTCATCAACCCCAAGTCGGCTCTCAGCGGCAACCCTCCCGTGATGAGGGAAACCAAGCATTGGTATCTGCCCTTGGACCAAGATGAACCGTGGCTCCGCCAATGGATTCTGGAGCAGCACAAAGGCGACTGGAAGACCAATGTGTATGGCCAGTGCAAGTCCTGGATTGATGCCGGTTTGCAACCCCGTGCCGTAACCCGCGACCTCGACTGGGGTGTCAAAGTCCCCATCGAGGGTAACGAAGGCAAGGTACTGTATGTATGGTTCGATGCCCCTATAGGTTACATATCCTTCACCAAACAGCTGAAAGGCGACGACTGGGAGAAGTGGTGGAAGGACAAGGAGACCAAACTGGTGCATTTCATTGGCAAAGACAACATTGTCTTCCACTGCATCATCTTCCCCTCCATGCTCCATGCCGACGGCAGCTACATCCTCCCCGCCAACGTTCCAGCCAACGAGTTCCTCAACCTTGAGGGCGACAAAATCAGCACATCACGCAACTGGGCAGTGTGGCTGCACGAGTATTTAAAAGAATTCCCCGGCAAGCAGGATGTACTCCGGTACACCTTGTGCAGCAATGCCCCCGAAACCAAGGACAACGATTTCACATGGAAGGATTTCCAACTGAAGAACAATTCCGAACTTGTGGCCATTCTGGGCAACTTTGTCAACCGCACGCTGGTACTTACCCACAAGTTCTATGGCGGCAAGGTGCCCGCCTGTGGTCCCATGGGTGAAATGGAGAAAGAGGTGCTGAAAGAGATGGCCGCCTTCCCCGAGCGCATAGGCCGCTCCATCGAGTCCTACCGATTCCGCGAGGCCCTGAGCGAAATGATGAATCTTGCGCGTTTGGGCAATAAATATCTCACCGATACCGAACCCTGGAAACTGTTCAAGACCGACCCCGAGCATACCGCCACGGTCATGAACCTCTCCCTGCAGATATGCGCCAACCTCGCCATTCTGTGTGCACCCTTCCTGCCCTTCACCGCCGACAAGATGCACCGCATCATGAACCTCCCCGCCATGGGTTGGCAGCAGGCCGGCAAAGCAAACCTGCTTATGGAAGGACACACCATCGACAAGCCGGAACTGCTCTTCGAGCAAATAGACGACGCCACCATCGAGGCTCAGGTCAACAAATTGCTCGAAACCAAACGGCAGAACGAACTGAATGCCTGGACTCCTAACGCTGTGAAAGAGACTGTGGCCTTCGAGGACTTCGGCAAAATGGACATCCGTGTTGGCACCGTGCTGGAATGCTGCAAGGTGCCCAAGGCCGACAAACTGCTTCAATTCAAGATAGAAGACGGAATGGGCACACGCACCATCGTCAGCGGCATTGCCAAATACTACCCCGAGCCGCAGAAACTGGTGGGAATGCAGGTATGTTTTATCGCCAATTTCGCCCCGCGCAAGCTAAAAGGTGTCGAAAGCCAAGGTATGATACTGAGTGCTGAGGACAAGGACGGCCGTCTGGTACTGGTCACTCCCAGCCAGCTGGTCACCCCTGGCTGCAGCGTAGGTTAATAGCTATGAATATCCTTTTATTAGGAGGCAACGGGCTGCTGGGGCACAATGTGCTCCGGCAGCTCTTGTTTCAAGGACACAATGTAAAGCTGTTGCTGCGAAGAAAAACTTCGCTGGACAGTGCCGCCATTGCGGGATACGAAGGGCAGGTCTCAATGCTGGAAGGGTCCCTGCTCGACGATGCCACCCTCTATTCCGCAGCCCAGGGTTGCGACGCCATTGTCAATTGCGCCGGCACAACCGATATGTCTCTCTTGCGGTACGACGACTACCTCCCAGTGAACCGCGACTTGTGTCAACGGCTGGTGAAACTTATGGAGCGGCAAAATATCCCTTGTCTGGTACACACCAGCACCGCCAACACCATCGGCTACGGCACCCCCTCACAACCCGCCGACGAGCTGCAGCCCATGCAGCCCCCCTTCAGCCGTTCCTATTATGGACTCAGCAAGCGGGAGGGCGAAGACATCCTGCTGGACGCTGCCAGGCAACACCCCGAGTGGCATCTTATAGTGGTAAATCCCGGTTTCATGATTGGCGCCTTCGACACCAAGCCCAGTTCGGGTGCCCTGTTGCTTGCCGGCTACCGCAAACCCCTGATGGTCGCTCCCAGCGGGGGCAAAAGTTTTGTACACGTGGCCGATGCCGCCGCCGCCATCGTCAACGCCCTCACTATGGGGCAGCATGGCAGCCGCTATCTCCTCACGGGTCAAAACCTTACATTCAAAGAGTTTTACCGCCTTCAGGCTCAGACATGCCATTACCGTCAGTGCCTTCTAACAGTTCCCAATGCCCTGCTGGCCGTTGCCGGTTGGATTGGCGACTTGTTGCGTCTGTGCGGCATCCGCACGCAGCTCTCCACCCGCAACGTGCGCCAGCTGACAGTCCGCGAGTATTACAACAACAATGCCGCCCGCACCCAGCTCAATATGCCCAGCTCCCATATCACTCAAGCCATTAGTGATTTCTTCGCGTGGCGTTCTTCACCTAGTAGGTGAACAGAAGCTAAAGAGTTGGTAAATAAGAGGTGAAGAGGTGGCGAGGGCGGAGGGAGTCGGCGCCGGCAGATAATTTTATGTTGGGCGGAGGAGTGGACAATATTTTAGGGCAAACCGCGTTATGAATAAAAATAAAACAATAATGATATGAAGAAGATTCTTTTTATGGCAGTTTTGCTGCTTACATTCTGTGCTTGCAATAATAGTGATAGCAAGACAGTTCCGCCCAAAAAGGGCTCGTCGGGCAAGACGCTGGAATTGATGGTTGTGGCGAATAAGGATGTGTATGTGGGTGAAACCAAGGAATTCATTGATTCTATGTTCGGAAGCCCTCAACCCTGTTTGATTGTGCCCGAGAGCAAATTCGATATTGTGAATATCCCTAAGACGTCGTTTGAGAATACGGAGATGTTTCATAACTACCGCAATGTGCTGTTGCTCGACATTAATCCCGACAACCCGAACAAGGTGTATATGCATATTGACGAATATGCTGCCCCGCAGGTGGTGGTGGATTTCGCCACCAAGGACCGCGCATCGTTGCGGGAGTTGTTGAAAAAGTATGAAAGCAAGATACTTGACGAGTTTTATAAAGCGGAGCACCGCCGCATATATAAAGCCTTTAAGGGCATTGAGGGTTATGATTTGAACAAGGCAATCCGCGACCAGTTTGGATTCGGATTGATGTTTTCGAACGAATTTACCATTGCCAAGAAGGATAAAAACTTTGCTTGGGTGCGCAAGGAGGCTAAGGATTTCGGTATAGGAGTGTGGATACAGGTGATTCCGTACAAGAGTCAGGAGGATTTCGAGGAGGAGCGTATATTGGACCGTCTGGACACTATGCTGAAACGGTATGTGCCTGCCACCGCCGAGGAGAGTTATGCCGGCATAGAACGGCGCCGCACCGACAAGGGTGAGTATCTGGCTCCTATCATGAGCCGAATGGTGACGTTCGATAGCAGTAGCTATAGTGTGGAGACCCGCGGCAGCTGGCGTACGTTCGGCGATTTTATGGGAGGTCCGTTTGTGTCCTACTCCGTGCTGTCGCCCGACAAGAAGAATATCATCTCGCTTACGGGATATGTATACTGTCCCCGCAACAAGCCCTGGACCAAGCGTGACCTGCTGATGCAGGTGGAGGGTATTTGTTGGTCGCTCTCGTTCGACGACGGGAAGTAAAGTGATTGGAATGCTGCCCTGACTATGTTTTGGACTATATGATTGACATAAAGATGTGTAAACGCATATTGCTGCTATTGTTGTTGATTTCGTCGGCCACGCTGTTGCGGTCGCAGAGCATTCTTTCGCGTAGCGAAGTGGGATTGGGACTGGGCGGAATGACGTATATAGGCGACCTGAACGATCAAAGCATGCTGGGCAAAGTGAGGCCGGCCGCCGGGCTTACGGCAAGGTTGAATATAGACCCCCGGTGGGCAGTTGCACTGGGGTTCTCGTATGGCCAGGTGGAAGGGGGCAACCCCGATGTGATAGCACGCCGCAATCTGAGTTTCCGGTCGCCGATAGCGGAGGGCTTTTTGAGGGCGGAGTTCAACTTTTTCCCTTACGGGTTGATAAGCAACACCCAGAAGCTTTCTACCCCGTATATATTCTGCGGGGTGGGATTGTTCAAGTTCAACCCCAAGGCCAAATATACCGAACCGGCCACAGGCGAGTCGACATGGTATGAGCTGCAGCCGTTAGCCACCGAGGGGCAGGGCACTATGGCCTACCCCGACAGGCAGATGTATCAGTTGTTGGAGGTTTGTATGCCGTTTGGCATTGGATACAAGTGGCGTCTCTCGCGCAGTGTGCACCTGTCGGTGGAATATGGCTGGCGCAAGACATGGACTGATTATCTGGATGATGTGAGTACCACTTATGTGGGTGCAGAGGTTCTGAATCCGGGCGACGGCCGAGGGATGATGGCAGTGGTGCTGGCCGACAGGAGTGGGGAAGTGGAACCGGGATATGTGAACCCGGTAGGGGTGAAAAGAGGCGACGATTCGCTGAAGGATTGGTATTCGTTTTTCCACATCTCGTTGACGTTCTCGGCCGAGGTGCTGTTTGGATGGATGCGGGGCAAGGTGTGCGAGTTGTGATGCTGAGAGGTGAGAGCGCCTGTCAGGGCATCATGAATGGTTAGAAAGCTAAATGACATAAAGATATGAAACTGGAAGATATTGACAAATCGCGTGTTCCCCAACATGTGGCAATTATTATGGACGGCAATGGCCGTTGGGCACAGAAGCAGTCGCATAAACGCATTTTTGGCCACCAGAATGCCATGACCGCAGTGCGGCAGGCGGTGGAGGCCGCTGTGGCAACAGGGGTGAAGTACCTCACATTGTACACCTTCAGCACCGAGAACTGGAACCGTCCGCAGGAAGAGATAGACGGGTTGATGGAGTTGTTGATAAAGGCGGTGAGAGATGAGACCAAAACGTTGATGGACAACAATGTGAAGTTGGAGACCATTGGCGAGACGGAACGTATTCCCGAGAGGTCGCGCCTGAAGTTGCAGGAATGTATAAACGAAACGGCAGGAAATACCGCCATGACGCTTGTGCTGGCGCTCAGCTACAGTTCACGATGGGAGATTGCGAAGGCTTTGCGGTGTGTGTGCAACGATGCCCGTCAGGGTAAACTGCAGCCCGAGGATGTGAACGAGGAGACACTGCGCAGTTATCTTGCCACGCGCAACTATCCCGACCCCGACTTGCTTATACGCACTGGCGGAGAGTTGCGGATTAGTAATTTCCTGCTGTGGCAGATGGCCTACACGGAGTTCTACTTTAGCGAGCAGTTATGGCCCGATTTCAGGCACGAGGATTTCTACGATGCGGTAGTCGACTATCAGAACCGCCAACGCCGTTTTGGCAAGACTGGCGACCAGGTGAAGGCCTCGGAATAGACAAAAAGATATTTTTTTGCAATAAATAGATAATAAAAAACACAAAATAGAGTTATTATTATCTAAGTACTGGAATTAGAGTAATCCCCGAGTGCTGTTTATATATGTATATCAGAATATTAGATACTGAATGAAAAGAATACTGTTTATCCTGCCCCTGTTTCTGATGCTGGGTCTGACCACTATGGGCAGAGCCCAAGTAGTTGTTGGCAACCAAGAGTATGACATTGATTACCTCACGCCGAAGATGTATGAAATTGGCGGTATCACCTTCAGCGGTGCCGAGAATTACGACACCCGTATGATACTGTTGATTGCCGGACTTCAGGTGGGAGACCAGATACGTGTGCCGGGCGACAAACTGGCCACAGCAGTGGACCGTCTTTGGAAACAAGGACTTTTCGAGGATGTGCAGATATACATTACCCGCATCCAGGCCGACAAGATATTCTTCGAGATAGAATTGAAAAGCCGCCCCAAGCTGGCCATGTTTAGTTTTGAGGGGGTGAAAAAGAGCGACGACCAGAAATTGCGGGAGGAGATGAAGATTGCCGTAGGCGATGTGGTGACCGAGAATTTCCTTACCACGGCGAGAAACAAAATACGCGCCTACTATCTGGAAAAAGGCTATACCAATGTGGCCGTTACCACCCAAACCGAGAAAGACACGATTACAGAGAATAAGGAGGGAAGGGTGATTGTGAAATTCAAAGTGAATACAGGCAAACCGGTCAAGATTGACTCTATCATCTTTGAGGGCAACAAAGAGGTAAGTACCAACAGGCTGATGATGGAGATGAAGAACACGCACGACGTGAACTACTTCAAGAAGTTGTTCTTCTGGACTTCCGGATTCTGGAAGAAGTCGAAATACCAGGAGTCGAAATACCAGGAGGACCTGGAAAGCATCATCACCTACTACAACAAAGAGGGTTACCGCGACGCCCGCATCGTGTGGGATACGGTTTATCTGGTGAAGGACTCCCTGTCCAAAACGTCCAAGCAGGACATGTTGCGGATAAAGATAAAGATTTTCGAAGGCCACAAGTATGTGTTCCGCAATATCACATTTACGGGCAACACCATCTATTCGTCCGAACTGCTTTCCAAGAATTTGCGCATCAACAAGGGCGACCCCTATAACCGCACGCTCCTTGAGACCAATCTGCGTTACAATCCTTCCAGCACAGACATCTCGTCTATGTATATGGACAACGGTTATCTGTTTTTCAACGCCACTCCCGTAGAGGTGGGTGTGGAGAATGACTCCATCGACATCGAAATACGGATAGTGGAAGGAAAACAGGCACGTATCAATAAAGTGATTTTGGAAGGAAACACCATTACCAGCGACCGCGTCATAATGCGTGAACTTTATACCCGACCGGGCGACCTCTTCAGCCGCGACGCCATCCTGCGTAGCCGACGCGAACTGGCCACATTGGGCTATTTTAAAGAAGAGACCATTATGCCCGATGTAAAACCCAATCCCAAGGATGGTACGGTGGATGTGGTGTACAAGGTGCAGGAAGGCGAAACCAGCCAGATTACCCTGCAGGGTGGTTATGGCGGCGGTATGCTCATCGGTCAGGTTGGCCTTATGCTCAATAACTTCTCGGTGCGCAATATCTTCAATAAAAAAGCCTGGAGGCCACTGCCTGCCGGCGACGGACAGAAACTCTCTTTGAACGCTGTCACCAACGGCACTTACTATTATGCTTTCAACGGTTCGTTCACCGAGCCCTGGTTGGGAGGCAAGCGTCCGCAGTCGCTCAGCGTCTCGGTGTATCATAATTTCCAAACCAACGGTATTTTCTACAAGAAGACTGATGCCGGATATGGATTTATGCGTCTCACAGGTGGAGGTGTGTCGTTTACCAAACGTCTGAAATGGCCCGACGACTATTTCATTATTTCCCATTCCATCTCGTTCAAGCATTATAATTTGCAGAACTTCCGTTATATGAGCACCGTGTTCACCGAAGGCAGTGCCAACGACCTCTCATACGGCATTACCTTGAGCCGCAACTCGCTCGACTCGCCCATCTATTCACGCAGTGGATCGGAGATATCCATCTCGGGAGCCCTCACACCACCTTATTCCCTCATGAACAAGAAGGACTATTCCAATATGACTTCGGAGGACAAGTATCGCTGGGTTGAGTATTTCAAGATAAATCTGCGTGGTTCGTGGATGATCAACTTGATAGGCGATGTGGTGCTGAATGCCCGTGCCCGCTTCGGCTGGATGGGATATTACAACAAGGATATCGGCCTGTCGCCATTTGGCAGATATTATGTGGGCGGCAGCGGCCTTTCCACCATGATGTTCGACGGACGTGAGATTATCCCCATGCGTGGTTATGAGGATTACAAACTGAGTCCCACTTCGGGAGCCTCTGTGTTCAACCGCTACACCCTCGAAATACGCCAGCCCATCATTGAGAGTGCAGCCGCCACTGTGTGGGTGCTCGGGTTCCTTGAAGGCGGTAACAGCTGGGAGAGCATTAAGGATTATCAGCCGTTCAAAATCTATAACTCGGCAGGTGTGGGCGTGCGTGTGTTTATGTCCATAATTGGTTTGATAGGTGTTGACTGGGGCTATGGTTTCGATGGAGCCTATGGTGGACCTCAGTTCCATTTCTGCATCGGACAGAGTATTGATTAATAACTGGTAGAGACAATAAAAAAACACTTCAACTTATGCGCAAGTATGTTTTTCTAGTTTTGGCTATCCTCCCTTTCATGGTTCAGGCACAGAAATATGCCTGTGTTAATACGGATTACATTCTGCGCAGTGTGCCCGAATACAATCAGGCGTTGAACAAGATAAACAAGTATGTGTCGGAGTGGAAAAGTGAGCTTGAGGCCAAGCAGCAGGAGGTGGACGAACTGCGTGAGCAGTATCAGCAGGAGGCCTACCTTTTGCCCGACAATCTTAAACAGCGCCGGCAGGACGAGATACGCACCAAGGAAACTGACCTGCGCCGACTGCAGCAGCAGCGTTTTTCGGCAGGCGGCGACTTGGACCAGAAACGTGCCGAACTCATGAAACCGGTGCAGGACCGCGTGTATAACGCCATAGAGCGTGTGGCACGCGAAAAGAACTACGCCTTCGTTTTCGACAAAGCCGCATCGGCCACCGTTATCTATGTGAGTGAGAAATATGACATCTCAAACCAGGTGCTTGAATTGTTGGGTGTGAAACCCGGAGCCGCCGAGCCTGCGGCCGAGGGAGTGAACCCCACCAACCCCAGCACAGGGAAGAATGCGGGAAACGAGGGGAAACGTGGCTCGTCGTCCGAGCGGTCGACCCAACGCGACGTTATGCGTAAATAATGAACGAGTAATTATAGTAACAAAAAAACATATCAAATCTTACAATGAAAAAAGGACTTATCGTAGTTGTGTTAGCGCTGCTAACCTTTGGCGGTAACGCCATGGCCCAGAAGAACATCAAACTCGGCCACATCAATTCCAACGACCTGATGCAAATCATGCCCGGTCGCGATTCCGCACAGGCTGCCTTGCAGAAAGAGGTAGAAGACCTCCAGGCAGAGTTCGCCACCCTGCAGAAAGAGTATGAGACCAAGGTGAACGATTATATGGCCAAACGCGACCAGCTTTCGGAGCTTATCCGCAAAACCAAAGAGAACGACTTGCAGGCTATGGCCACCCGTCTCGAAGAGAACCGCCAGAAAGCCGAGAAACAGCTGGAAGAGCGTCAGGAAGCACTGCTCAAACCTATTGTCGACCGTGCCAAGAAAGCCATCGAGGAGGTGGGTAAAGAAAACGGATACACTTATATTTTCGATGCCGGTGTGGGTGCAGTGCTCTATTCGCAGGACAGCGATGACATCATGCCCCTCGTGAAAAAGAAACTCGGCCTCAAATAAGCCGAAGTAAACGAACATTTGCAACTAAGCCGACACCTAATGCAGATGTCGGCTTTTTTCAAAAGGAGCAAACAGATATGTTAGTCAAAACATTCGGCAGTGCCATTTGCGGGGTCAATGCCATCATGGTTACTGTGGAGGTGAGCGTAGGTGTTGGGGTGAACTTTCTTTTGGTGGGTTTGCCCGATAGCGCGGTGAAGGAGAGCCAGCAACGCATTGCTACCGCCATAGGGCAGTATGGATACCATATTCCAGGCAAGAAGGTGGTGGTGAATATGGCTCCCGCCGACCTGAAAAAGGAAGGAGCAGCCTACGACCTCACTATTGCCATAGGAATACTGGCCGCGGCTGGCAATATGCGGGCCGACGACTTGGACAAGTATGTCATTATGGGTGAGCTTTCGCTAGACGGCAGCCTGCGCCCCATAAAGGGTGTTCTGCCCATTGCCATCGAGGCCCGGAGACAGAAATTCAAAGGCATCATCATACCGAAGGAGAATGCCCGCGAAGCTGCCATTGTCAACAATCTGGAAGTGTATGGTGCCGACAATCTCAAACAGGTTATCGACCATCTCAACGGCGAGCAGCTGATGGAAGCCACCTATGTGGACACACGCGCCGAATTTGCCAACCATTTGAACCACTATGAGTACGACTTTGCCGATGTGAAAGGGCAGGAGAGTATTAAGCGGGCGCTTGAAATAGCCGCTGCGGGCGGCCATAATGTCATTATGATCGGTGCCCCGGGGTCGGGCAAGACCATGCTGGCCAAGCGTATGCCCTCTATCCTGCCGCCCCTCAGCCTTGAGGAGTCGCTCGAAACCACGCAGATTCACAGTGTGGCGGGCAAGATGAAGAAGGAGGACTCACTTATTGCCATACGCCCATTCCGGGCACCTCACCACACTATCTCCGATGTCGCCTTGGTGGGAGGCGGCACCAACCCCCAGCCGGGCGAAATCAGCCTGGCACACAATGGGGTGCTCTTTCTGGACGAGTTGCCTGAGTTCCGCCGTCAGGTGCTGGAGGTATTGCGTCAGCCTATGGAGGAGCGGCGAGTTACTGTGTCGCGTGCCAAGATGACGGTAGAATATCCTGCGTCGTTTATGCTTGTTGCTGCCATGAATCCTTGCCCCTGTGGCTACTACAACCATCCCACCGTGGAGTGCACATGCCCTCCCGGCGCTGTAAAGAAATACATGAACAAGATATCCGGCCCGTTGCTGGACCGTATCGATCTTCAGATAGAGGTTGTGCCGGTGCCCTTCCGTGAACTCACTGCCAAGAAGGCTGGCGAGCCCAGTGCCGTGATACGCGAGCGCGTCATTGCAGCCCGCAAAATACAGGAGGAAAGGTTTAAAGGATATCCCGGCATTCATTGCAATGCACAGATGACCAGCAAACTATTCCGTCAGTATTGCGCTATCGACGAGGAATGCCAGGAACTGATGAAGTCGGCTATGGAGCGCCTGGGCCTCAGTGCCCGCGCCTACGACCGCATTCTCAAGGTGGCACGCACCATTGCCGACCTCGAGGGCTGCCCCAATATCCAGGCCGACCACCTGCAGGAGGCCATCACCTACCGCAGCCTGGACCGCGACAGCTGGGGACAATAGAAAAATGCAGCAAACTATGACAAGGCATAACCAGATACAAATCTTCGAAGAGAAAAAAGTCCGCACTGTATGGGACGATGCAGAAGAGAAATGGTACTTCTCCGTTGTGGATGCTGTAGCGGTGTTGACGGACAGCCCCGACCCACGCAATTACTGGAAGGTGTTGAAACACCGATTAAAGAAAGAGGGCAACCAGTCGGTTACAGATTGTAACCAACTGAAATTACCCTCCTCGGACGGTAAGTATTATAAGACTGATGTCGCTGACACCGAACAGCTTTTCCGTCTCATTCAGTCTATCCCTTCTCCCAAAGCAGAGCCGTTCAAGCTTTGGATGGCGCAAGTGGCAGCCGACCGCCTTGACCAAATGCAAGACCCTGAGTTAGGCATCGAGCAGGCACTGACAGACTATAAGCGGCTGGGCTACTCCGACAATTGGATTAATCAGCGGCTGAAGTCAATTGAGATACGCAAAGACCTTACCGATGAGTGGAAACGGCATGGCTTGAAAGAGGGTGTGCAATTTGCCACACTCACCGACATCATCTATAGCACATGGTCGGGTATGACAGCCAAGGAGTACAAGCAATTTAAAGGATTGAAGAAAGAGAATCTTCGCGACAACATGACCAATCGTGAGCTAGTGCTTAATATGCTTGCCGAACTTTCTACCAAAGACATCTCCGAGAGCCGCAATCCCGAAACCTTTGGCGAGCATGCGGAAGTGGCTCGTCAAGGTGGCGAGATAGCCCGAAACGCCCGTGCCGAATTGGAAGCTAAGACAGGCAGACCTGTCGTCACTTCTATGAATGCCAAAACAGCTTTACAATTGAACCAAAACAATGAAGAGAACCAATAATAACCGTCTCCCCCATGAAACGTTTGCTTCTCACCTTGCTCTTATTGCTCCCTTTCTGTATGGTGGCAAACGACGGTGTCTACTATGCCAATGGCAACCACCTTATCCCCATCACTGAAACTGACATCAGCGTTCGCAAAGAGGTGCTTACCATCACCCGTGTAGGCGACCAGTTCCATGTGGATGTATACTATGAGTTCTATAATCCTGGTAAGGCCAAAGACCTTTTGGTAGGCTTTGAGGCGGCAGACCCATATCCCTGTTATGACCCCGCCGTTTATGAGAAAGCGTTGCCCAACCACCCATATATCTATGACTTCACCGTGGAGATGAACAGCAAGTACCTTGCTTACGAAGTGGCACACGTGGATTATTTCAAGCCCAGCATTTGGAAAGAGCGCACAAGCCTGCCCGAATATTACAGTAATGGTAGTTTCCAAACTATCGATGTGAGGAGATATCTAGATACCTTGCACAATTCGGAATACTATGGGAGTGCGGGTATCTGCTATGCCTATCACTTCAATGCTCATTTCCAACCTGGACTCAACATTATCCACCACACCTATCGCTATCAAGCCTCCGTTGTGGCAGGCTACAGCTACTATCTCCCCTACGTCCTTACTGCTGCCAACCGTTGGGCCAACCACCAAATTGACGACTTCACCCTCATTCTTGATATGGGCGACCGCCAGTCGTTCTACATCCCGTCCTACTTTTTCGACTCCCTCTCCGAGTGGCACATACAAGGTGCAGGACGGTTGAATGAACGCCCTTCAGAGATAAATGGCATGAAACCTACTGCTATGTTTCACGTCAGGCATGGTAAGGTGCTTTTCCACAAGACTGCCTTTCATCCACAGGGTGAACTCGACCTCTACAGACCAGCACTGCACCTCCAATATTCTGTTGATGAGATTTTCGATGCGTGTCGCGAAGGGTATAATGACTGTTGGTACCTACCGAGCAAGAAAGACTCGTTCACCCCCGAACAACGCAGAATTCTCCGCAACCTGCCCTTCGCCCAACGAGGCTACTGCTTTAAGAATACCGCGCTTCAGGTCTTCTACAACTCTACCGACTGGTATGTCCCCGACAGCACCTATGTCCCCGACCTCGAAACCCTTCCTCCCGACGAACGGAGGTGGATTCAGTTCTGGTCGGAATGATGCTTAAGTGTTGATAACTAACTAATAATATGGATTAAACGCTCACGAAATAACTTTATTAGTCATAAACTTATTACCTGACAATTATGAAACGCAGAACTTGGATAATCATTTTAGTGTCATTGCTGCCTATTTTGTTGGTGGCGTGTTCCAACAATGGGAGCAGCAAGGCGGATGACACCACCGACACTCTGGCTGCCCTGCAGCAGGACATCCAGGCTGTGCCCACGCAGCGCATCATCATCGACATCGAGCAACTGAAAGCCCCCGACAAACCCCTGCCGACCGTCGGCTACGACAAGATTATCTGCAAAACAATGTATGACATGGACCAAGAGAATGTACAATTCGTGGCGCGCAATCGCTGCTCGCAGCCCTTGGTGCAACTGCCCCATCCCTTCTTCGACGGCATGCATCAGGCCTATGCCGACCACCGTCCCTTTGTCCTCTCGCCCGATGCCGTATGGCTGCTCATCTGCCAGGGTTTCTCCTATCACGTCAACTTCAATGCCGAGGCACTGCGTCATTTGTTCGTGGACTTCGAGGGCAAGAAAACACTTATCGTTGTCAGCAATGGCATCAGTCTCGACAACCCCAACAGCCCGTGGGAGCGTTACTTCCCCCAGTTTACCAAGCAGATAGCAAAGTATGTGGGCGACAGCCTTGTCAACACACTCACCTGCAACTTCTCCACCTCCACCGTCGTCACCCGCACCGCCTCGCAAATCACCATCATGTCGGCCATGCAGGAATATTTCAGCTACAGAATGTTTGAAATCTGCGGTATCCCGCAAGTCATCCTCGAAGGCACACCAGAGGATTGGCACACCATCGTCGAGCGCACCGAGTATCTGCGTAAATACCAACTCGACTGGTGGGTGGATGAGCTTCTGCCCGTTCTCCGCAAAATAGAGAAGGCTGCCAACGGCGAGGTGGACACCAAGTTTTGGCGCGGAATGTATAAGCAGCACGACCTCAAGCGCGAGATGTGTGGCGACCCATATTATATTGCCGACGGCTGGATAGTCAAGTTCTATCCCTACGACGACGACAAGCATCGCAGCGACTTCAAAGGTATCGCCGACGCTGCATCCAACATCCCAGCCGAAATTGTCTCTGTCCCCTTGGAGTTCACCGACATCAATAGAAAAAAACACGACCTCACCATCTGGACAGGCTTCGTAGGTCTCACTCAAGACTCCACCACCTTCGCCCTTCGTCCCGAAATAGGCTGGTTTATCACAAGAAAAAAATAACTCTTCCAACAAATGAAACATATATTCTTTTCTGTCATACTGTGCCTTTTGGCATCAGTGACCATTCATGCCCAGCAGGTGTCGCGCGACACTTGGCAGAGCCTTCAAGTTGTATTCACTCCCCAAGAGTTAAGTTTTGGGGAAACCTCCGTCGACGGGCAGCTGTTCACCACCCTCACGCTCGATGGCTACATGTCCTCCGCTGCCGTGGGCGAGCCCTCTCTGCCCACTTTCTCACGTCTGATTGAGGTGCCGCTCTGCAAGGGCTTTGAGGTAAAAGTGACCCAAGCCGCCTACGACACCATCCAACTGCACGGGGCAAGACTTATGCCCACCCAGCCCTCGCGCAGCAAGTCCGACACCACACCCCAGCGTCTGGTCATCAATGAAAAACTCTATGCCACCGATGCCTTCTATGGTCAGGAAGAAGCCTCCGTCGAGGCCGTAGGCATAGCCCGCGACCGCAGGCTGGCACGACTCCAATTCTCGCCCGTAAGGTATAATCCCGTGCGCGGACAACTCATTGTCTGCCGTCATGCGGTGGTGACTGTCAGATATGTGGGGGCAGACAAGGATGCTTCAATTGACCTCTTTAACCAACACTATTCGCCCGCCTTCTCTATCGGCAATGGGGTGTTGAACAACCTTTATCCCAAGTCGGTGCGCACCACAGCCCCCATCCGCTACCTCATTGTCGCACACAGCTCTTTCCGTGGGCAGTTGGACAATTTCGTGCAGTGGAAACGCCGCAAGGGTTACCTTACCGACATCGTCTATACCGACTCAGCCGCTGTAGGCACTACCACCACTTCCATCTCCTCTTTCGTCCAAAGTCAGTATACCAACGCCACGGCCTCCAATCCTGCACCCACATTCCTCCTCATAGTGGGCGACCACGAACAGATTCCGGCGTTCACCGGCACCACCTCTTCCAGCCATATCACCGACCTATACTATATCAGTTGGACCTCCGGCGACAATATCCCCGACTGCTATTGCGGCCGTTTCTCGGCACAGACGGTCGGCCAGCTCTCTCCGCAAATCGAGAAAACACTCATGTACGAGCAGTACACCTTCAATGACCCCTCTTTCCTCGACCGCGCCGTCCTTGTGGCAGGTGTCGATGGTGGCAACTCGGGCGACTATGGCTACACCCATGCCGACCCCGCTATGGACTATGCCGCCACCCATTATATCAATTCCACCCAGGGATTCTCTCAGGTGCGTTATTTCAAAAACAATACCTCTATCATCCCCGTTGCCTCAGGCGTTACTATCGGCAGCAGCGCCTCTTCCAACTCGGCCACCGTGCGTGGTTACTATAACCAAGGGGCTGGCTGGATAAACTATTCCGCTCACGGCAGTGCCACCAGCTGGGGCACTCCCAATTTCACCACCACACATATCTCCTCCATGACCAACTCCCAGAAATTCGGCCTCATGATTGGAAACTGCTGTCTCACCAACAAGTTCGAGACTACCACCTGTTTCGGCGAAGCACTCCTGCGCAAGGACAACTATTGCGGTGCTGTAGGCTATATCGGAGGCAGCAACAGCACCTATTGGAACGAAGACTTCTATTGGGCTGTGGGTCTGCGCAGCAGCATCGGCCCCACTATGTCCATGGCCTACAATGCAGCCAATCTCGGTGCCTACGACCGCCTCTGCCACACCCACAGCGAACCCTACAGCCTGTGGGCACTCACTCAGGGCGCCATCATGATGGTGGGCAACATGGCCGTCGAAAGCTCTACCTCTACCCGTAAACTCTACTACTGGGAAATCTATCACCTTATGGGCGACCCCTCCGTTATGCCCTATCTCACCCAGGCCTCGGTGATGACTGTCACAGCCCCATCAGTTATTGTCAGGGGTGCTACTACACTCTCCGTCTCCGCCGCCCCTTACGCCTATGTGGCACTCACCGATACCATTTCCCACAGCCTTATAGCCTCGGCCTATGCCGACAACTCGGGCATCGCTGTCCTCTCCATCCCTTCCACCTTACCGGTGGGTGGTTACGAACTGGCCGCCTCGGCGCAGCAATACCGCACAGCCTTTACCCCTCTGTCGGTCATCAGCCCCAGCGGTCCCTACCCCGTAGTGGGCAACGTCGCGGCTCTTCAGCCGCTTGATGCTGGCAACACGGTGTCAGTTGCATTTACCCTTATCAATATGGGCGACAGCACGGCCTACAATGTGTCATTCTCTGCCACTCCGTCCGACGCCACTGCCATCACCTTCTATCCCACAGGCATCCCCGTCGACAGCCTGCCGGCAGGCGACACCGTCGTGGTTGCATGGCAGACCCGTGTGAGCCAAAACGTTTCTGACGGAACAATGATTCCTATCACCACTTCCACCACTTGGACGGGCAGCACTACTCCCAATACGGACGTTTATAGCCTTGTTCTCAATGCCCCCGACATCTCGTTCGACATCGCTGTAGGCGACGGCAATATCCTCCCCGGCACTACCGACTCGCTCCTTGCCCTCCTGGTCAACAACGGCCACGCCACCCTCAACTCCTGCCGTCTCATGCTTTCCTCGCCCACACAGCTACTTACTGTGGGTACTGGCGCAGCCGACAGCTCGTCGCTCTTCTCGCTCACCCCCGGTGATGCAGTCCTACTTACCTTCCCGGTCCATGCCGACAGTCAACTGCCTACAGGTATCGAAGTACCCCTGACGCTCACCTTAACACAATCAAGCGATAACGCAGTCTACCCCCTCTATATAGGCACCAATCCAGTGGAAACCTTCGAAGGCAGTGTCTTCCATACCTCTGGCTGGATACAGGGCACCTATCCTTGGACAATCAACTTTTACGGAGCCTATGCCGGCTCCTACTGCCTGCGCTCCGCTTCCAGCCTCGGCAACAACCAGACGTCCCAAATCAGCATCCCCGTCACCCTCACCGCACCCGACAGCGTCAGCTTCTACTACAAGGTGTCGTCCGAAGCCAACTACGACAAGTTCCATTTCTATATCGACAATTCCGACCTCCTCACCGAGTCGGGCGAAGTGGCATGGACCCGTGCCGCATTCCTTGTCCCTGCCGGAAGTCACACACTTAGGTTTACTTACGCCAAAGATGGCAGCGTGTACAGCCACAGCGACTGTGCCTGGATAGACAACGTTACCCTTCCCCACCAGTCTCAGCCTGTACACTTCCAATCCGACACCCTCTGCGCCGGAAGCCTTTACATCGTGGCAGGCGATACAATCAACACCTCCCAGTCCGGCAGCTATACTATTGTCGATAACACCGCCTCCGACTCGGTGCTTCTTGTCGACTACACCGTTTACCCCACCTATTCCATTGTCGACAGCCTGGTGGCCTGCGACAGCATCAACTGGAACGGCCACACCTACTACTCATCTACCTCCCTCGACCAATACACCGCCTCCAGCTCCCACGGCTGCGACTCAGTCATATCCCTCCACCTAACGGTTCATCCCTCCTACACTGCCGACGAAACCATTTCAGCCTGCGACTCCCTGTGGTGGAACAATGCCTTATACACTGTCTCGACCGACCTAACCGAACAACTGACCACCGCATACGGTTGCGACTCCACTATGCACTATCACCTCGTGGTTCATTACTCGGTTCTCGACACCGTCTGCGACTCCACATCCGCCAACTCATACACATGGAACGACTCCACCTACCACCTCCCGGGCACCTACATCCAACACTTCTCCACCGTCCAAGGCTGCGACAGTACCGTAGTGCTGGTTCTTAAGCTCGGTAACGGCGGCACCCAGTCCATTCTCTCCCCTGCATCGCCCAATCCCATCACCGTCTACCCCAACCCCACCAACGGTGAAGTCTCTGTTGTCGGCACTATCAATCAAGTTGTCGAGATCGTTGTTATGGACATGAATGGCCGCCAGATAGTCACCTTCGCGGGAACCAACAGCTTCAACATCTCTAACCTTCCCTCCGGCATTTATATCATCTGCCTGAGAACTCGCTCATCCACAGGCATTACCGAAAATGATACTTATATCAAGCTTATCAAGAAATAGTTTATACTCTCTACTATCCATCCGAACATAATAAACTCATCCCAGCATGAGGAAATAACAATTATTTATGGCAGAAAAATATAGTGTACAGCAACAATCCTTGGAGCAGGTTATAGGGTTTATCAAATCAGGTCAGATTGCAATTCCAGAGATACAGAGACCTTTTGTATGGAAACCTGTGCAGGTCAGAGACCTTATTGATTCTTTGTATATGGGCTATCCAACAGGCTATCTTATTATGTCGCAAAGTCCTACTATGAAACTAAAAGACGGGACTATCTCTACTGGCAAGATGATAATGATTGATGGCCAGCAACGTGTTACGGCTTTGATGACATCAATAGTAGGAACTGATATTATGGATGCTAATTTTAAGAAGCATCGAATCAAAATATCATTTAATCCGTTAGCATCGGATGACGATGAAGAGAAATTCAAGGTTCAAACTCCTGCAGTAATTAAAGACAAAAGATGGATTGCGGATATCGCTGAAGTATTCCGGCCTGATTTTGATAGCTTTGAATTTGTTCAAAATTACTGCTCAGTTAATACAGAAGTGTTGCCGAGAGATTTGAACAAAATTATCATGCGCCTTGCAGAGATAAAAAACCGACAGATTGGTATTATAACATTGAATAATGAAATATCCATTGACGAGGTGACAGAAATATTTATCCGTATTAATAGTCAAGGAACTAAACTCAATCAAGCCGATTTTGCTATGTCTCGTATGGCCGCCAACGAAAAGTATGGAGGAAATACTTTGCGTAAAGCAGTCGAGTACTTCTCTCATTTGGCAGTTGCACCAGAGTGGTATAATGAGATGTCAAAGGACGAAGATTTCAAGCAAACCCCATTCTTCGCTAAAATGAGTTGGCTAAGGAATGACAAGGAATCTATTTACGACCCAGATTTCAATGATATTCTTAGGGTATCATTTATGTATAGATTTGGCCGTGCCAAAATGAAAGACCTTGTGGCTTTGCTTGAAGGACGTAACTTTGAGACTCGTGAAAATGAAGAAATCATATCGGAAGAAACTTTTGGCCGCATGTCCGAAAGTGTGTTGGAATATATGAATCAACAGAATTTCACTAACTTTATACTTGCTATAAAATCAGCAGGCTTTATTTGTGAAAAACTAATCAATTCACAGATGACGCTTGACTTTGCATACACCCTCTATTTACTGCTTCATAGTGACCCCAGTATTGATAAAGGAAAAATCAAGCATTATGTGCAAAGATGGTATATTTTATCCACATTGACAAGTCGATACATTACATCTCCCGAGAGTGTAATGGACTATGATATAAAACGTATCAGGGAGCGGGGATTCCTTTCATACTACAATGAAATTGAGCAAGCGGAACTCTCAGAAACATTCTGGGAAATCCAATTACCACAAAGATTGGAATCAGCCTCTGTCAGCAGTCCATTTTTAAATGTGTTCTTCGCGGCACAAATATTTTTTGCCGATGATTCCTTGTTCTGTAAGGGAACCAAGATTAGCGATCTGATTGAAGTAGTCGGGGATGTCCATCATATTTTCCCAAGAAAATATCTTATACGTAATGGTATAACAGAAAAAAACCGTTATAATCAGATTGCAAATTTCACCTACCTTGACACTATGGTGAATAAACTTATATCCGATGATGCTCCGAATATTTATTTTCAAAAAGCAGCAAATGGTTGCGCTGATGGAATAGCTATATATGGGAATATATCTGATACAAAATCATTAAACGATAATTTGAAATCAAACTGTATTCCAGAATCAATAGTTTCTATGGATGCCGATAACTACAATGAATTTCTTCAGATCAGACGTTCGTTAATGGCAGAGAAAATAAAAGAATATTACTATTCGTTGTAATACGTAAATATTTTAGAAAGTCATAGGTATATCCAGCTATTTGCCAAGTCGGCCTAATGACCGAATTAGGATAAAAGATTTCGGACAAACGATATAAAGATGCCAAGCCCAATAATCAGTTGCACCCGGTCGGACGGCTACATTGCCTTTATGGAAGGTCGGTATGAGGGGCTGATGGACAACGAAGGAAATGTCGTTATCAGCCCTTCTTTAGGATACCGTACTATCAAGGAGTTTGTCGACGGGGTAGCCATTGGGTTTCGATTAGACCATAGAACTAACGAGGGCGGTTGGGGCCTCCTCAACGTACAGGGAGAAAAAGTCACTGAGTTCAAATACTGGTACATAGAGCCTTTTGCTGGACACTATCTTTATCTCGTCGATGTCACTCCTTCCCGTAGAAAGAACTTGATGTGGAACGACGGCACACTTGTTTTTGCTGAGAATTTCCATACTATCTTCAAAAACAGCTACCGTAACGGCTATGTCATAGTTAGCAACACTATCCCTAAGACTAAGACGACACCAACCCCTTATCCCAAAGGATTGGTGCATATCAATGGTGAAGTGCTTCTGAATGTGGAGTACGATGACATCCATTGGATGGTTGGCTACGATGATATCCTATGGATTAAACGCAAAGGGTATATCGGATATGTTCGGGTGTTCTATGGGGAACATATCGGGATAGAAATCGATGTAACGCTGCCTAACTTATGGATTGGCGTAAAAGGAACAATTTGTGAGGGTTGCATTTATTCAAAAGGCATTGACCCGGAGGGTAATGGCTGTGGAAAGCTCTTTGCACGCTCGTTTCGCGACCGCAACCTCGCTGGTAGATGCGAGTATAGAAAGCGTTCTCTTACTGAACCTTCTGAGTTCGAACTGAGAAGGATTCTCTATTGGAAGGAGCAGAGACGCATTGCTGACCCCGTGTTCGAGCACTATAAGTTGCTTTGCGAATTCATTGAGGAACATCTCGACGGTGATATAGAGCGATTAATGACCTTTGACCTGCGGCGTATGATTGGCGATCCACACTATGACAATCCCCAGTCGGCATCGAACCACGTCCGATATCTAAATATTTCACGCGCCATTTGTGTTATGGCATTCCATGATGTTTATGGACGTGAGATGTTTGACAGCAAAGGACGTTTCTCAAGAGAATGTGGCTTTATTATGGACGACAATCTATTGGATATAAAAAAAATATATGACCATAGTTTGTCTGACAACCCGCATAGCGCACTTTTTTTCAATGTGGGCAACATCTGGTACGATCCCTCAAATCTGATAGGTTATCCCCATGGAATGTACTTCGACCAGTCACTTCTCAACCTTAAGCAAACTCTGGAGAAATACAAATACAAGCCCAGGAAGAACGAACTCTTCAAGAAAAAATATATAGAACAAGAAGGGTTTGGACAGCTAATGCATGATTTGTTGATGGACGATTTCTTTGATTACTACACCCCTGAGCCTGTTATGGGCGAAGTGAGAGTTAATTTCAGCTATACCAAACCTTCAGAATTCAACGAATTAATGAACAAATATTTTTCTATTTGCCAAAAAGTTATACCTCATCGCGCCACTTTAGTGATTGACAAATTGAGAAAGAACATTGCTGCGAGGGAAACAGATGAGTAGTTCTTTCTTTTATAGAGTCCCTCATTTTTGTACAAGTGGCGTTATGCATTGTGTGACAAAAAACGATAACGATACAGACAATCATCAAAGGTGATACTATGCCTGCTAAATCTGGCCAGGTAAATACCCCATAGCCACAGACCTACTCCTACCCACGCTCATGTTTGGCTGGGGTCAGGAAGTTGGGTTTCTCCACGTTGCCGTAGCTTTCGGCGGCATCGTCCAACGCCTTGTCGGTGGTGTAGAGCCTATACAGCTGGCAGGTGGTGAGCACCTGCTGTGTCGATGCGCTCTGCTCCTTCTCGCCGAACAGCACTACAGCCCAGCCCGTGCTCTCGTTGTCGGCGCCGCCTATGGCCAGCCGCCCCTCGTGCGAGTAGAACCGCCACCCCCTCAACCCTGGGATGTGCCGCGGGTCGCTGTCCAGCGTCATCTCGCAGCAGGTCATCTTTACCGTCGGGCAGTCGTTATGAAGCATCTGTTCAAAGCGGTAGAACCGCACACTGTCGTCGGGCATCAGTTGCGGGTTGCGGTGGTTGGTGCAAAGCAGCTGGTGCAAATCATCATTGCAGCCGATAGTCAGCTCCTGCGTTTCGGCCTCGTCAATGCCGGTCAGCAGGTTGGTCAGCACCACCCGCTCGCCGCCCGCCAGCTGGGCAAAGTCATACTCCACCTTTGGCAGCCGCCCCTCCGACACCACCATCCCCGGCATCAGCAATGCCGCTCCCTGCCGCGCCTGCTGCTTAGTAAAGTAAACCGTCGGCAACGCTGAGTTCGCCCGCAGAAAGGCGTTGTAGGCCGTCGTGGTTCCCGTTGTCACCATCAAGGGTTCGTACGGAGTATAAAAACTCTTCCACAAGGCAATGCTGTGCCGCATCCTCTCGCGCACCTTGAACTGTCCGAGCGACTGTTTGTTCGACGACGAGCGTGTGCTTACACGGGCAAACGTCTTCCCCCCGCGCTGATAGAACGTCACCCCCAAACCCCTTATTCGTCCATGAAATCCCAAATTTTTATTCTTACTTTCTGCCATTTTTCGATTACTTTTTGTTTAGCTTAGATAGATAATAACTAAAGGATAGGTAAAATAAAGGTAAAATATATGTAAAGTAAACATCTAATTCACAATGCATTTACCAATACCTTTCCCCATCACTTCTATTTGCAAATATACAACTGATTTTCAATATACAAAGAAAAAACTTTCGAAATGCACAAAAACAAGAATGAAGCCCTATCGTCCCTCGTGTGACTTGTCGTGTTATACCCCGATAAACGAGAGTATAATTGCGACTTTTTCGGTTATATCCGAAAATATTCGTATATTTGCACCGTAAATCAGGTTATATTCCATGATAGTAAGAGAGCAGTATATTAAGAAAATCCAGCCTTTTATGGATAAACCTGTGGTGAAGGTCATCACGGGAATAAGGCGTAGTGGCAAGTCAGAATTGATGAAAATGCTGCAAGGAGTGCTGACAGAAAGAGGTGTGCGGCAGGAGCAGATTGTGTATATCAATTATGAGAGTCTGCGATGGGAGCAGTACCGCGACTATCGGTCGTTGTATAACTATGTGAATGAGGTGCGTTCCAAACTGAACGGGCAGCGTATTTATGTGTTCGTTGACGAGATTCAGGAGGTGGAGGAGTGGGAGCGTGCCGTGAACTCGATGTTGGCGGATTGGGATGCTGACATCTACATTACAGGTTCCAACTCGCGGCTGTTGTCGTCAGAGTTGGCATCCTATTTGGCTGGACGCTATGTGGAGTGCGTGGTGTACCCGTTGTCGTATGGCGAGTTTCTGAAATTCCATGACTATAGTTTAGAGAGTCCGGAAAGTAGGTTGGCAAACTTTGATCAGTATCTGCGACAGGGTGGTTTTCCTGCTTTCCATGTTGCACCATTCGAGACGGACACGATATACCAGATGGTGCAGGATATCTATGCATCGGTGTTGCTGCGTGATACGGTGCAACGATTTCGCATAAGGAATATCGACATGCTGGATAGGCTGGTGCAATTCCTGTTCGATAATATTGGCAATACGTTCAGTGCCAAGAGCATTACTGCCTATTTGAAGAATCAGAAGCGGGCAATTGACGCTGAGACGTTGTACAATTATCTGCAGGCGTTGGAGTCGTCTTTCATCATCAGTAAAGTGCAGCGGTACGATACTAAAGGGAAGGAATTGTTGCAGACGGGTGAAAAGTACTATGTGGCCGACCTTTCGCTTATCTATGCCCGGCGGGGATATGCACCAGAGTTGATAGCGGGGATGTTGGAGAATTTGGTATATGTAGAGTTGCTGAGACGGGGTTATCGTGTTTTTGTCGGGAAACAGGGGAAGGCCGAAGTGGACTTTATCGGAGTGAGACAAGAGGAGACGGTCTATGTGCAGGTGTGCGAGAGCATGAACTCCGACGCCACCCGCGAGAGGGAGTTGAAACCCCTGCGCGAAATCAAAGACAACTATCCCAAATACATCGTCCTCGGCACCCCAAGTGGCGCAGGGAACATAGATGGCATCCAATGCCGCTACATCGGTGACTTCCTGCTGGAGCAGTAAGGTTCATTCCAAATCTAAAGAGGCATAAGATGATTATGCCGTTCAGAACTACAACATTTTCGTTAATATCCGATTTAAGAGATATCTGAAAACAGGAAAAAGGAGATGAAAGATAAAGAATCTATTACTGAATTGCTGAACCACGTTCAGTTGCTTGAGACCAAACGTCTGCAGAAAGTAGATGAAGAGAGAAAACGCGGCGAATGGTTCAATGTTTTTAATGTGCTTGGCATGAGTACTGATGAAGTTCATACACACTCCGCATTTATTGCTGAACTGCTTAACCCCCAGGGGAGTCATGGATGCGGTGACGAGTTCTTAAAGG
>Ga0247611_10000539_pt1 | contig 76969 bp, 111 predicted proteins | sample 177DNAGHGhighgp2_FD_192422 | JGI IMG/M metagenome (GOLD analysis project Ga0247611, IMG submission 192422) | Sheep rumen microbial communities from Palmerston North, Manawatu-Wanganui, New Zealand - 1770 DNA GHGhigh gp2 | ecosystem: Host-associated > Mammals > Digestive system > Stomach >... | reverse complement strand
AAAGAAACTGCAACCAAAAAAGAAAAAGAAGAAAAAGAGAAAGAAGCTATGGAAAGAGGTGAAGCAAAACGTCAGCGGCATCAGGCATCGCGTGACGTACAGGTATTCTTGCGCGTATTGCGACAGGTGTTTCCAGACGAGACGAAACAAAAGAACGTTGAGCGTTGGAATTGGGGGCGCATACGTACGCGATGCGGCAGAAAGGAAATGATTCTTGCGAAGATGCAAGACTATCAGGAAATGGACGAAGATGGCAAGTTGTTCCGTGGGTGGGATTTCAGCCTTGGCGCGGACAACAGGGCTTTGTCTAACAAGTTATGTGCATATATACAATCAATAAGAAAATCATTCACATCAAACAAATAAAAAAAGATATGGCAATCATCGTTATCATTGGTCTCCTTGGGTGCATACTCAACGGCGACCTCATCCGTATGGGCGGGCGCGGATTCAGAAAATAAACACTATCGACACCCCACCCCGCGCGCTGGCGGCTGCATGGTCGCTAGCATTTAAAACACAATTATGATTATGATTACTAACATGGAAAAGAAATACAATGATGTAACCACGTTTATGTGGTACGTGTTCAACAAGTGGAGTATAAGTGAGGCTTGCCACCTGTTTGGAGACAACCTTGGTGCGCACATCTTTTCAAAGTGGGAGGACTACGGCGCAGGACGTGAACTGCTATGGTATTCAGAGCTTGACACACGATGCAGGCAGCGTCTTGTCGATAGGGCAAATGAAATCTATAACAATTAATAACAAGCAAATTATGACAAAAGAAGAACAAAAAGAGCAACTTATACAGAATATTGCGAACATGCTCAGACACACGCCGTTTACCTTTGAGTTCGAGGTAAAGAAGAATCCTTCGGGCATAAGAGTAATCTACGAGGTTACACAGGAGCAGATGGATAGTATATTAAACGACAACTAAAAACAATAAAGACATGGAAACGAGAATTTGCAAAGACTGCGGTCGTGAACTTCCTATCGAAGAGTTCAGAATGACATGCCACAACACAAGATGTTCTGTATGTAACACCTGTTCCGAGGCCAAGCGCATGGAAACAAGAAGAAAGAATCGCTTGGAACGTGAAAACAGAGAAACGGAAATGCAGCAGGATGCCCGTAAGCTTCGTCTGCATGATTTTACTCCGCGTGAACTGATGGTAGAACTTGCGGAACGTGGCCATAAGGGAAAGCTAACGTATACTAGGGTAGAGGAAATTGATATAACCAACTTTTAAAGGCTTGTGGCTGGCTTTCTTGTGTGTTGTGGAATAACTACCCACCTGCACAACAAAAGCCTCTTGTATGGCTTTAAAATAATCAATAAGCAATATGGAAAAGAAAGAAGAAAAGAAAGTGTGCTGCCTTTGCGGCAAAGAGTTCACTGGCTATGGCAATAACGCATGGCCGTTCACGAACAACGGGATATGCTGTGATGAATGCAACCAGCATAAAGTTCTCCCTGCAAGGATTGAATTGTTGATGAAATAAACCGTGTATGGTACTTGCGGTAGGTTCGATTCCTGCCGCACGGACAAAATAATTGCAAAAATATTTGGCTATATGAAAAATAGTCATTATCTTTGCACCACCTTTTACAATGTTTAAGTGATTAATGTATAACATAGTCGAAAGGCTGTGAAGTTCAGTAGACTATTTCTTTTCTGATTAGGGTTTTAAGTTAATAATGTTGACTAAACGTTGTCGCAAGGCTTGTGAAAGTAGTAGCGACTTTTAGGAAGGTTGGCTGAGTGGTAAGGCGACACGCTGCTAATGTGTAAAGCCAAAAGGTTTCGGGGGTTCGAGTCCCTCACCTTCCGCAAAAAGATATAATTGATGGCTAGAGCAAGGCGTAAGCGTAAACGCAAGATAGTATTCAGGCAGGATGTCAGGCTAGTGCAGAAGAATGATGCAACTAGAGTGGCAAAGCCTGATACGCTCGCATTAAGAAAAATACAAGGAAGACCGCCAGCAGACGTTGGAGCAACATTTAAAGTCAAAATACGAAAGAAATGAATATCGTTCATCGTTCAAGAGTGTTGCTTATTAATATTGGCAAAATGTTACCTTTTGCCGTCTGCTTAATCGTACTTATTTCATATATAGAAACATTGATTTCTTTGTCATCATCTAATTTTGTGTTACTGAATGGCAGCTATATTCCAAGCAAGCCCATATCATGGTTTATTGGTCAGTACTTTGAATATAATGTAATAACGTTAATCATACTGCTTACCATCAGCGTTGCTGTTGAGACGTGCGTATGGAATAAGCTTGCAATCGTATACTTGGCAATACAACTAGCAGAAAAAGAATATTTCATAACGGTAGAACTATACCCTGAATATGTGTATGCGATTGTTATTGCAAACATTATTGTAAGCGGATTCTTTGTATGGAAAGGAATAAAGATACTATGTAGTAAATGCTAGCAAGTGCTAGCAAATGGTAGCAAATGCTAAACAAAACAAATCGATATGAGTAACATGATAAACCCTTTATTTATCGATGATTACATTGACGAATGCATTGATGAAAGCGCACAAGGCTGCTTTGTAGGCACGGACTATTGGGATGCAGAAAGACAGGCCGACAAAGCACTAGAGCGTGAACGTGAGTTTTTCAGGTATGTACACTCGCTTAACGAACGGCTGCATGATGTCGAAATCAAACTGGCAAGATGCAAGCCAGAGTATAAGCGTAAACGAAAAAGCCTCGAGGATGAAATTAACGACATAAAAGAAGAGCTGGCACGTTGCCAGAAGTATTTACAATCAAAACATTTACAAGTATGAAAAAGAAAAAGAGATTTACAACACTGGCATTTATGTCATGGAAGAATCAAATCGAAGAGAAAAACCTGCGCGCAATAGCACTATGCGACTGCACAGGCCATTTCGATGTTGCCATCAACTGCATCCGTGATAGCGACATGGGAGAGAAAGACAAGAACGGCGTGTACGAACGTTTGTGGTATGCAGACTACATAAGCTGCTATGGCGGTGAAGAAAAGTCGTTAAGGCTGGCCACAAAAGAAGAGGTAGACCTGTACTTAGATTACGTGTCGCCAGACCAAGCCGTCGGGATGGAGTTCAACCCATACGACAACATAGAGGTTGTTAGTGTTGTTCGCGGCGAATACGGCAGCTACGTTATCGCTGAATTAAAAGATGAACCTTGGTGGGAAAAGCTGCTAAACAAGTTCCGTAAGCATAAAAAACCTTTCTAATGCCCATAAAAAGGTTAAATAATGTTATTAATCCATTGCGGAATAAATAATAGTTTGTATCTTTGCATCGTGAAACAAGGTTGCCGACTTGTAGTAACGGACATAAGAGAAAAGTAGATAGGCGAAAGCTGAACTACATATCAAATTTCCAACAGGTGCGGCAACATCGGTTGGATTTTTGTTTATACATGGTTCGGCTTTCTTGTTTTCACAAAGACATAGGGTTCAAACAGTGCAGTCCCGTTGACTTTGCCAGTCATATATAAAACTGCTTCTTTACACAAATAGTCTGATTGGATATGTCTGCAAGCCAAAAATCCCGCGCTGTCCGAAACCTGACAACGGGTGCTTATGCCGAAAGGTTGGTAAACAGATGAAACAAACACGGAAAGCATACGTGTCTATGAAAGGCTGTAACTCGAACTACAAGGCAGTAAAGTAGAAAAGCATTCGAGTGAACACGCTTATTTTATACATAAGCATAAAGGTTCTAGTGTGCATAATTTAAACAAATAACAAGAATATGGAAGAAAAGAAATTTAAACTATGGGCTTCGCACGACAAAGGCGATAGCGCGAACACGGTATGGCTGTATGCAGAAAAGCCTACATTAAACGCAACAAACGATGGATATTGGTCTTCATTCAAAAACATGCGAGGTTGTGTAGATGAAAGTTTTATACCAGAGCTTACCTTTGAAAACAGTCCCAAAGAAATTGAAATAACAATCAAAGTAAAATAACAAAAATATGGACTACACAATTTACACAGATGGAGCTTATTCAAGAAAGCATAATGAAGGTGCTTTTGCGTACGTTATGCTCGACAAGGATGGCAATGAGGTGAAACGCTTTTCAAAGAAAATCACCAATGAGACAAACAACCGTGCAGAACTAAAGGCTATCATTGCAGGCATCTATCATTTGCCAGCAGGTGCAAAGCGCATAAAGGTTATAAGTGATTCGCAGTATGCCCTGCATACTTTGTTCGACACATGGGCAAGGAATGCGAACAACGACCTGTTCGACAAGTTCGATGAGATTATGAAACATAAAAAGTGCGAAGTGGAATGGGCATGGATACGTGGTCACAGTGGAAACAAGTACAATGAGCTTTGCGACCAGTTGTGTAATGACGTTCTTGGCTATGATGCAAACGAAGAATATAACAAATATAAGAAATAATTTATTATTAACAACCAAAACAAAAGAATTATGGAAACAGAGAAAAAGTTTATTGCGCTTGTCGGATTTATTCGCCATGCGCTTGGTTATGGACTGGCTGCTACAGATGCAGACCTTGAAAATGCGTTGACGGTTGTAACTGCCGTTGTGGATTCGTTCTTGGATGACCTTGCGCGCAATTTAAATGCAGACAAGAAGGAAGTTGTGAAAATGTTTTGCGCCGCGCTCATTGAATGTCAGGAGGCGGACAAGAAAGAAGCTGTGAATGAAAACGACTTAAACTAAAAAAATAGAAAACTATGGGAAAGAAAGTTGAAATGACGGATGAAGAGTTAACCGAAAGGCTAATTGAAACGAACAGGATGTTTCACGAAAGTTTTAGCGATGAAGATTATGAAATGTTGACAGCTCACATATGAAAAAGATTTCTGGAAATGAAGTCGTTTGGCTATGAAAATCCGCTCGATGTATTAGTGGATTTGTTGAATGCACACGACGACAAGGGAGCTTTTATGGATGTATGTTTAAAAGAACTCACTATATCGGTTGCAGTTGACGTTATGCTTGACGGCGGCTGGTTGAACGTAAAATCGAAGTAATATGATGTACATGGGTTATAGCCAGTCAGAAGATAGATTCGTGACTGGCTCTTTATTTAAAAAAGATGGAGAGTTTTTTATTGTCACGGATGAGGTAGATGACATAGGCTACAAGAAAGTCTATGACATAGACCCTAAAACAATTGAGTGTTATGGCAGCAAGTAGGATTCGCCCACGCACGACAGTAGGCCGTAGCAATGGTATCTATGCGTTCAAGACAAAAGGCAGCGACCTGCATGAGTTTGCGTCAGCCTATAGGATGATGAGCGAACGAAACAGATATGATGCTATTGCAAACAGCATCCATACGTTTGATACGATGTATGCATGTGGCGACAATGGCTATAAAGAGTCTGCAAAGTTCTGGAAAAACGTTCCGCTAATAATGAGCAATGCATGGGATGAAGATGCGTTCCTGTACGAAGAGATTGAATATTGGGGATACGTTTCCATAAAAAAAGCACGCCGTTCGTATAACGCACTAATACATGGTCTTGGTATTGAACGTTTCAGGCAGGAATATATACCAATCAGGTGGGAGACTGTCGGCATGACATTATCAAACATGTTCTCGTCTGCACAAGACCTGATGTTCAAGAGTGCTGGCGTTCGGGCTATGCCATTGAAAAATTATGCGCTTGGCGAAATCAACGGGAGGGATGTCTTGTTTGCATCCAAACGGTGGTTAAGTACGTTTAGTGTCGGCATCCAGCTAATAAACTACTATCGCATGGCGAAAGAGAGAAAGTTTGATGAAGTTTATAAATTCTAAAAATGAAAGAAAGGAAAGATTATGTTTTTACCGATGATGACGGATGAAGAAAAGATGGCTGAGGCTCTCGGTATCGTCAGGGAAGTAAGGCGCATACACAAGATGAATGCCGAACTTTCGCGCGACAAGATGAAACGCGCTACTCGTTTTCCTTTCTTTATCTACTATAAGCTTGTCGATGACAGGAATAACACATGGTGGCTTACATATATGTGTCGTTCTAAAGAAGACAGGCGTAAAGGTCGTTTCCTTTGTTATTGCTACACGATATATGAGATAGAGAAAAAAGAAAAGGGAATCGTAAAGGTCGATGGCAACACAGGGAAAGGCATCTTTATGTTTGACCCGCTGACAATAAACGAGCTTCTGGACGGCGATATATATACCCGTGGCATGACGTGTTTCATCGACATTGTACCGCATGCTTTTAACCAGTACACGAAGAGATACCTTAAAGACAAAGGACGCGACAACATAAGCTTCCGAAAGAAAGTTGAGAGTATCATGTTAAGGTGGATGCACTTTGATGTCATAGGTGACGAATCATCTGACAAGCATGCAGACAAAGGTGATGTGCCGTATGATGTGTTTATGTTCGGCGGCGGCATGTTGCGCGGCCAGTGTATCAATGCTGAGTTGATTCGGTTTTTTACCTATATCGATGAAAGTATGATGTTTGAGGAACAGCTTGAAAGGCAAAAGGAAATGACGCGCGAATATTATCACTGGAAAGCCAAAGGCATATACGGCAAGTAGCGCATTAATAATGTTTAACCAAAACATTGTTAACAAAAAATTATTCAAAAGATTTATTTAGTAACTTTGCAAAAGAAAACAAAAGTATATGGAATCACAACAAACAACGATGTTTAAGCAGCATCGACTACGAAGAAAGAACGGGCGGTATTGCACGAAAGAGCAGTACAGGCAGGAAATGGTAGATGAGGACAACAAGCGTCTACGCATGGAGCGTGACAAGTATTATAGGGCTTGGATGGCAGCAGCGGCAAAGGCTGGGCGGCTGGAGCGCGAACTGATGATACTTAAAGCAAAGATTAAAGAGTTATAAGATGGCGAACCGAAATCAACTGACACTTGTAGGTCGGATAGGTGCTGCGTTCAAGGAAGGCAAGACACAGGCCGGCGGTACATATATATGGTTTCCGCTAGAGGTTGAGTCAAAGCAGACGGCAAACAGCACGGAGAACAACCAACGGCAATCCCTACATATCATGTGTTTTCGCAAGCCAGTCATCGACTACCTGAAAAGTGTAAAAGCGCATAGCGGATGTATCGTGGTCATCTTTGGCTTTATAAGTTCTTTCCCTGACGAGGTAAAAGGCAAGGCCGTTAGAGTAAACGCTGTCAATGCAAACGAGATTTACGTCGTTCAGACACGACCATATCAATAATCAAAAACATTAACCAAACAAACAGATTTATGTACGAACACAAAGAAGACATTATCAACACCCGTAAAGGGTGTCTTGGCGGTAGCGATGCCAAGATGTTGCAGCAAATCGCAGAAGCAGGCTATGTGCCCAAGTCGGCATACAAGCGGCTTGCAGTATGTAAAGGGCTTATAGAGCCACAGCAGTTCACAAATGCAGCAATGGAGTATGGTAACTACATTGAGGCTTGTGTATTTGCATGTCTCAACGAGAGCGACCGCAGGTGGCAGTCTAACCCCTGTCTTGTGAGCGACAAATATTCCCGCCCTAACTGCAAGGTTATCGACCATGTTGACTTCCTGTTGCAGGACGATGAGAATAAAATCCTAACTCTAGGAGAGTGTAAGGCAACACGGCTGACAATAGAGCAGACACGCGGCGAATATGCGGCACAATTATACCACCATTATGTCATGGGAAAGGAGCTAGCGAAGAAGCTCGGCGACTATCAGCTGCGCGTTATCCTATGCCATTATAGCACCGATGGAATCGATGTCGATAGTGAACCGCCGTTTGACGAAAGCCGCCTGACTGTGCGCCAGATTCGTTTCGGCAAGACCGTGCCTTATGATATAGAGCGCGCCATGAACATCGTGGATGCATTCTTGGAGGACTTTAATGAATATTATGACGGTGATGAGATTCCTAGCGAGCTGCTGCCAGAGAACGTTAAGACGGAGTTTGATGTAGTAACAACCATGCTCACGGAAATCAAAGAGCGCGAAGCAAAGATAGATGAGTTCAAGCGCAGGCTTTGTACGTTCATGCAGGACAAGGGAATCAAATCTATCAAGAATGACAGCTGGAACATAACGCTTGTAAACGCCACAGAGGCCATTTCCTTCGATTCTAAGGCGTTCATAGATGATATGACGAACAAACACCCACGCAAGGCAAAAAAGCTGCTTAAAGCCTTTGAAAAGCGCACACAGCGCAAGGCTTATGTGAACATAAAGATAAAAGCAAACGAAAGGCAATAACGTGATGAATGAGATTTGGCGAGACATTGTGGGCTACGAAGGTCTTTACCAAGTAAGCAACACTGGAAGTGTAAAGATGCTTGGAAGAGAAAAACGTTTATGGCATGGAGGTAAAACGCACATAAACGCAAAAACACTTATCCAGCATATTGTCAGTGGGTATAAAAGAGTAAAACTACGTGACGCAAATGGTAAAATAAAAATGATTTCAGTTCATCGTTTGGTGGCACAGGCTTTTATCCCAAATCCACATTGCTTACCACAAGTTAACCATAAGGACGAAAACAAGCTTAATAACAGCGTAGAGAACCTTGAATGGTGTACACCTAAATACAATTCAAACTACGGAACTGGCATTAAAAGATGTAGTGAGTCTAGGTTTAAAAGAGTAGCACAATACTCATTGTCTGGCGAACTAATAAAAGAATGGAATAGTATGAAGGAAATTGTTGAGACACTAGGAATTTCATATTCTCGCTTATCTCAGGCATGTAATGGTATATCAAAAACAAGTAATGGATATGTTTGGAAATTTATTTAATTTGTAACAATTATGGCAAACGAAGTAGTAGTAAAACAACAACAGACATTACAGCAGCTTATGAATAGCTCTGCTGTTGTCAAAAAAATGAATGACGTTCTTGGCTCGGAAAAGAAAGCAAGCTCATTCATTAGCAGCGTAATTAGCGTATCTCAAAACAACAAGCTTTTGCGTAATGCAGAGCCGATGAGTATTCTTTCGTCAGCGATGGTCGCTGCCACGCTTGACCTCCCAGTAGTACCCACATTGGGTATGGCCTACCTTGTCCCATACAAGGGCGTATGCAGCTTTCAGATTGGCTACAAGGGCATTCTTGAATTGGCTATGCGAAGTGGCGAGTTCCGTAATATTATCGATGAGGTTGTGTATGATGGTCAACTTGTGAAGAAAAACAAGTTCACTGGTGAATATATCTTTGATGAAGATAGTATTAAGCTTGACAAAAATGGTCAGGCAAAGCCTATCGGCGTTATGGCACGGTTTGACCTCATTAACGGATATTCAAAGACAATCTACTGGTCGCTTGAAGAAATTGAAAATCATGCCAAACGCTTTTCTCAGGCTTACAGAAGCGGATATGACAGTCCTTGGAAATCGGATTTTTGGCAGATGGCAAAGAAGACAGTGCTAAAAAGCCTGCTTAACAAGTATGCGCCGAAATCTGTAGCCATGCAGACCGCATTAAAGTTTGACCAGTCAAAGGTCAATCTAAATTCGGATGACATCGGTGAATTAAACGTCGATGCTTTCGATGCGGAGTATGTTGACAATCCCAACGGAAACGTTATCGACGAGCAAAAGGCGCAAGAGGTGGCACAAAAGTTCGCTGACTTTGACGAGCAGAAATAGCATTAACAACATAGGTGGGGCTGCATGATAGCGGCCTCGCCATTAAAGATTATACAAAATGACAACAGGAATAACGTACCTACATTCACATAGCGCACTGGAGCGCGAACTGCGTTTCCCGAAACACATTGTACTCGTTGATGCAAAGTACAAATCCATGTTTGTGGATTGCACCGAAGGCGACATTACTCCTTTTAGCTATTATAATGTTGACTATTACAAAGTGCCGATTCTTGCATTCATACGCAAAGGCGGCATATTCAAAAACTTTATGCGCTAAAAATATGATTGATAGTATAAGAAACTTTCTGCAAAGACGGAAAGAAAAAAGTTTAGAAAGCAAACGTAAGTTCGCAGAGAAACAGGCAAAGGTCATGTTTAACCTTACCACGCATGAGAAAGAGCTATGGCTTACTTGTAATGGTACGCTTGTATGCCCAACGACTATGCTTGTCGCTGATGAGATAACGGCATTATATGCGATTCGTGACCTCTACGTTAAAAACCATGTGGATATATGAAAGATGACAAGAAAGTATGCTTGGGAATGCAATGCTCCGTAAGATGGCAATGTAAGCGATATACACACAGAAACACTTGCGCTGCACATGACTACGGAATTATGCTGAAATGCACAAACCAGAAAAAGTTTGTCCAAGATGTAGATAACATAGTAAAAGGAAGATAAAATAATTGTCTAATATGGACGAAGTATTAAATACCACCATTAAGGTAACTTGCAAGGATGGTGAGCATATTATCACCGATGAAAAGGGGAGCGAATGGAAATTCAGTTTCAATATAGACGTAACAACAGCTATTGCCAGCCTTGTTTATCAGACAATCTATAGGCACTACGACAGAAAAACGTGGTATAGTGACGATTTTGAAATCGAATTTACGATGAAAGAGAAGAATAAACCCGACAACGAACATGAATAAAATGATTTTTAATCCAGTAGGCTCAACCTTCGAGGAAGGTGGCGTACTGCTAAAAGTGGTTGAAATATCCGACTGTCGTACCTGCGAAGGATGCTGGTACGCCCACAAGGACAAAGACACGGGACTAAAAAACTACAACGGCTCATGTTACCTCCACCGCCATGCCTGCACGTCAGGAAACCGCCGAGACGGAAAGCAGGTCGTGTTCACGGAAGTCATAGATACATCAAAACTATAGCAACTATGACAAAAGCAGAAGAGTATTCCTTTAACATAGAAAGCAGCCTGTTTCAGCAGCTGTCCAAAGAACAGCAGGAACTATGGCGAATGGAAATCGAGCAGGCATACAATGCAGGTGCTGAATGGCAAGAAAGCCAGCTTGAAAAGAACCGCCTCGCAGCCTGTGACCGACAGTCGGAGGAAGATGCACAGCGTGAGTCTGACTTTGTAATCTCTCTTATTGAGAGAGAACACCGTCAGCCAACATTTGACGATGCCATCAAGTACGGCTACCATCAGGCCATAGCAGACACCTACCAATGGCTGGAAGACCACATCGACAAATGCCTCACAATCTACCATGCCCAGACATGGTTAAAGCGTGATGAATTTATCAAGAAACTCAAAAAAGCGATGGAGGAGTAAACTATGACACGAGAAGAAAAACAACTATTATTCCAAGACCTTTCAGCAAGGTTGCCTCACCATGTACGTGTAAAGGTTTGGCTTAAAGAAGGAACAACAGAAGAAGGCATATTGGATTTAGAACATAACTATGGTGATGTTTTAAGAGACGCGTTTTATTATAACGAAATTAAGGACATTAAACCGTATCTTCGTCCAATGTCTTCAATGACTGGAGAAGAAGAAAAGGAATATGCTAAAATAGTAGTTAAATCACAAAATTGCAGTTTCGAAAATAGTGAGTCGGCAACCACAATGGTTAATGATTGGCTATTATCCAAAGGATTTGATGTAAGAGGTTTAATATCGAAAGGTCTTGCTATTGCTGTAACAAAAGAAAATAACCCTTATAAAGAATAAAGTTATGCAAGAGATTATTATTTTTAATATATTATTCATGTTTATTGGATGGGTTCTAACACTTGTAGAAAATAAAGACTCAAGCAAACCTTTAGGCTTGTTTGGTGGAATTATTGGTGTATGTATTCCAGCAATACTTATGGTTTGTTACACTTTGTACTGTCCTACTGCTATGGATGTCTACCAAGGTAAAACAACGTTAGAAATAACCTACAAAGATAGTGTTGCCGTGGACAGTACTGTAGTATTTAAGATATATAAAAAATAAAATTATGGAAGCACCAGAGAAATTATATTTTAATACAAGTGATATTAACGGTATTCTTGATATATATTCAAATAAAGACCCTCATGATAGTCTTGAGTACACCCGCACCGAAGTCTTTATTGACAAGGCACAAGACTTCTTTAGACAATCACATCATTTGTTTGGCTTAGATGGTAATGAATTATACCATTTTATTGAGGACTTTAGAAAATATATGAAAGGAGAGTAAGCTATGAATAAGGTGGGAATATTGTTATCGCACCATGAAGAGGTAACAAGACTCTGTGTAGAGTCTTTTGAAAGTCTTGGTTGTATGGCAGGTAATCCAAACGCAGAAGACTTGATAAGAGTCACAGATGTTAATGGTTGTGTTTATTGGTGTGATGAGATAGAATTTATAAACCAGTAGCTATGGAACAGTACATACCAAAAGCCGCTATAGTAGCGGAGATAGAAAGTGAAAGGAAATTCTACCTTGACAAGGAAGAATATGACTTTGGTTGGAATAATGCTTTGGACAAGATTCTTTTTTTCATCGACACCCTTGAGGTAAAAGAATTCCAGAAAAAGAAACTCTATGTTGTCACAAGATGCGAGGAACATTCCGACTATGTAGAAGAAGCATTCTTTAGTGAGAAAAAAGCAGAGGAATACTGCAAGCAGTTTGAAGGTAACGAGGATGCTTATGGCAGGGACATCACGGAAATAGAAGTCGATTGCCCCCTTGAAGTGAAAGAGGTAAACTTAGAGAAAGAAATTATACGAGTATCAAAAAATGAGTATTTTGATTTTACTGACTGGAAGTCTATTGCTCGTCATTTCTTTGAGCTTGGATTGCAAGTAAACAATCCTATCACAGCAGCGGATAGAGGCATGGCAGAGAAAATCATCGTCAATCTAAAGCGCGTTGAGAATGACTACAACCTTGACCTAACAAGAGAAATGGAATGGTTGAGAAATAAAGCAATGAAAAGAGAGTAGCTATGAAGTATAAAGCATTTATAACCTTCCGACATCTTCCGCACTGGACTAAAACCCAAATCATCGAGGCAAAGTCAGAGAAGAAAGCGGAGGATATTGTAAGGCACATGTATAAGGATGATATTTTGAAAATTGAAATAAGAAAGGAAAGCTATGACAACAGAAGAGACACGCAACAACAAACGCAAGATGGCTGTTAAACTGCTTGCCAAGATATACGATGAAAACCTAGAATGCCTTGCTGCCATACACACAGCAGAGGCAGAAGGAGACTGGGCTACTATCTACAAAGCCCTTGAATCAACGGAGATATTTATAACCCAACTTAAAAGAGCAATAAGATGAAAGCATACACATCACTCTCTCAGTCCATAACCTTGGGAAAGTTCCTCCCACTTGAAAGTGCGGATGGATTTTACGAATCCATCTTAAACCCGACAACAAAGGAATGGGATGACATCTTGGTAACTGGCACAGAATGGGCAAGTCCAGAGGTCGTGATTCCAGCATGGTCTTTGGCAGCACTAATGAACACCTTCCCCAAAAAAGAAGGCTCTTGCGTCAGCCTTAGCTTTGGCTATTACGATGTAAAAGGCAACTATACAAGCTCATGGCTCTGCTGCTATGAGAAAGAGGGAGAATCTACTGATGACTACATCATCGAGACAATACCAGCAGACAATCCTATTGATGCTTGCGTAAATATGATTATTTGGCTTAAAGAACAGAACTTATTATGAAGAGTTATACAGATTTAGAACAGTCAAAGAAGCTGGCAGAGATACTGCCACTTGAAAGTGCGGATATGTATTGGGACTATGATGTTCAGAAGCATGAGTATTATCCAATGGTTATGGATGAACAATTTGATGATACTTGTGTTAGGGCTTGGAGTCTTGCAGCATTGCTTGAGCAACTTCCTTATGAGTTGTTCGATAATGATGGTAATTCATCGTACTTGCAAATTTACAAAGAGGACAATGTGTACCAACTTGTATATACAGACCCTTATAGGGATTTTGAAAGTATAGAAACTGATATGTGTGATTATTTTGTTGATGCTTGTTATGAGATGATAATAAAATTACATGAACGAAAATTATTGTAATTATGAAACTATTCGGTTTTGCATATATACATGAATGGCCAGCTTTATGTTTCGGAGCAAAAGCGTGGTGCTTTAAATTAATATGGGCAAAAAAATATCATTGGTTTAGATGGTATAGTTTTATGACCACAACTAAAAATGTATGGTGGCAAAGAATTAATTCCTATCCATTCAGATTCTTTGGCGTTATGGTATTACCAAATGATGAAATTTACGATTTAGATTAAATATTTGTAATTATGACACAAGAACAAAAAGCAAAAGCCTATGACGAGGCTTTAAAAGTTTTACATAAATATGATGGCGAAAACATAATGTTTTCACAGTCTTTGAAAGAAGAAATGTTTCCCGAACTTGCTGAGTCTGAGGATGAGAAGATAAGAAAGTGGATTGTCACTCAACTTGAACTTAAATCAGATGTTAACAACCCACATGATTTAGAATTGATGATTCTAAAAAGTATTGCTTGGCTTGAAAGGCAAGGTGAGCAGAATGACTCTGACGTTAAGGATTACAATAGTATTGATCCATATTTCGGAAAATCTATTAATAAGGTTGAACCAAAATTTGAAATTGAAGAAGGGAAGTGGTATGTATGCACTCAGACATATACTTTAAGAGGTAAAATTATTGCGATTAAAGGCAAAACATATCAAGCAGAAAAAGATAATGTTATAAAAGGCGAAGATGGGTGTCGATTTATTAATAGGCATGATGGTAAAGCATCTGACTATTTCCGTTATTGGGCTATCGAAGATGCAAAGGATGGTGATGTGCTTTTTTATAAAGATGAAATTTCACTATATAAGCACGATATTAAAAATTGCACTAAACAAGAGCCAACCTTTGGCGGTTTTGTTTATCATTGTTGCTATGATGGTAAAAGATTTATAATGGATAGTCTTTATTCACTAACAGAACAAGATAAAATGGATATTCATCCAGCCACCAAAGAACAACGTGAACTTTTGTTCCAAAGAATGAAAGAAGCAGGATATGAGTGGGATTCCGAGAAGAAAGAGTTGAAGAAGATTGTTGTTCCTATTTTCCATATTGGTAATACTATTATTAAAAAGCATAATTCTGATATTAACGATTTTGGCTCATTTATAATTACTAATATTACAGGTGGAAAGTATTGGTACAAAGACAGAATTATCTGTGATATTACAAAACAAGATGAATGGGAACTTTATGAACCTGTTAGAAAGAAGCCTGCTGAGTGGAGTGAAGAGGATGAAAGAACTTTGCAAGGTATTCGGGATGAAATTTTAGCAAACAAACACGATGCTAAAGAATATGAGTGGAAAACTTATGACAAATTTCTTGACTGGCTCAAATCCCTAAAAGACAGAGTGTAAAACACAACAACATTAAACCGACAAGAAAATGAACGAAACAAATTGGATTGCAACACATGTCAATAGAACCGTGACAGATGCAGACAGACGCGCGCTAGAAAAAGCTAAACGCCAAGAAAAAGAAAAACTCAGCAAAGGATACCGCTGGGTAAAAGTAAACGACAGAACCGAAGTGCTTGTTCCTTGTGATGATAGAGGCAAGCCGACAAATGAAGGATTGGCTAGAATAAAAAAGCTAAAAAGCGTTTTATGACATAAAAAAGGTTAAAAATTTGGAACTTAAAGATATTATTAGTATCTTTGCATCGTTTTATATCTCATATATTTTTTTAATTGGAATAGTTGCGCGAACCGTTGCGAAACGTAGTAGCGTTTTAATAAAAGAAAAAAAACAATGATAGTATACGAAAAAGAAATACTTGAATATCTAGGTTTGCCTAGCATACCCAAAAAGATACACGACGGAGTGACATCGTTTGAACGCGGTGTTGCTGTTGTAAATCTGTATAGCGGGAAGCAGGCTTATGCCGTGGCTACATTCAATGCGGAAAAGGACGATAGCGTACGTATAAAGAAAACGTTCGGTCTAGAGCCTTTTGTTAGCATTAGCCAAGTGTATGTAGTACCAAACTATATGACACAGGTAGAGGACATTGATACGCTAGACTTGGATGAAGAGTCCAAGAAACGTGCGCAGCAAATCCTGAACGAGGTAAATGATATTGTCAACGAAGGAGTCGATGATGGTGTTGTAATGCCAGAGCATGAGTACTATTTTGATTTCATCAACAACGATAGCGAAGCACGCGCTTTTATCGAGGCACACAACAAGAAGAATAAGATTCGCGGAAGAATACCAACGACACACGAAGGGTTGCTTATGCGCTTGTCAGTTATTTACTCGGACACGAACAAACAGGTATGACGATGGACTATGGATTATTAAGGCTTCGGGCACAGGTGTCCGTGCTGAAAGATGTAATAAAGAGCTATCCTACCTGCACGATAGAAAATGCGATAAAACAAATAGAAGCAAGAATTAAAGAACTTGAAAGTCATGGAAGTTAAAATGCGAGAACAAAAGAAAGAGACAAAGGCACAGCTTGAAAGACGAATCAAGCAGGCCGTCGTCTTTGTTGAAAAAGACAAGGATACCAAGTCTGTGTTCTTTAGCGACAAAGGCTTGCGCCTTACTGTAACGAGCGACACGGCGGTTGTCGAAACTGGATACCACCGCCACCTGTTTTCACACATCACAAATACTGGCATTAGTCGCCCGTACTTGTATATAAGTAGGCTTGTGGATATTACGTTAGATAACGATTGCCTTACCGAAAACGGCCTTTCGTTTTCAAAGCTATTGGCAACGCTAAAGGATAAGGCGGAGCAAGCAGAATATAATATTGCCACGTTTGTTGACTGGTGGCTCTTTAACATCTTCCAGCCGCTATTCCTTATCGGCGAGTCGGAAGTTGAATCATTCCTTGTGTATGAGGACTACCTGCATAACATCGCGCGTAACAGCATCGTTCTGTCAGAGAAAACGGATGATGTCACAAACAAGTCATTCATCAATCGCATTGGCGAACTGATGCAAGAGTTTACCGCCAACATGAATGAGCGTACGTTGTTTGAAAAGAAGACTGACGAACAGGTCATGCAAGAGAACATCAATGCCATTCAGGAACAGGAACTTGAAAGTGCAATGGAGGAGCAGGCAGATGAAGGTAAGAATTAAAAAGTTATATAACGATTCGATATTGCCGACAAAGGCTCATGATACCGATGCTGGCTACGATTTGTACGCTCATTCCATGAGCCATGATAATGACGGAAATATTGTCTATGGTTGTGGCATCGCGTTCGAGATACCTAAAGGCTACGTTGGTCTTGTATTCCCGCGTTCAAGCAACGCACAAAAAGATTTGCTTTTAAGCAACTCGGTTGGAGTCGTGGACAGTGGTTTTAGGGGCGAGATTTCTTTCAAGTTTAAACAACATTGGTCTTTTGCCACCATGTGGGAGCCTTCTGTGTATCTAAGGCGAAATGAAGACAGGGACTATCGTGTCGGAGAGCGCATTGGTCAGATAGTAATTATGCCATACCCAGAGATTGAGTTTGTTGAGTCTGATAGTCTTTCTGGCTCAGATAGGGGATTGGATTCGTATGGTTCTAGCGGAAAGTAATATGATAACCAAAGCACATAAAGCACTGCTGCAAGAGGAATACGAAAGGTCGGTAACAAACTACCTTAACGCCCTCTTGCAGAATTGGGAACTAGATAGCGAATATGGCTATTGGGTTGGCGACGAGATTGGCGGGCTGTATGCTTGCATAGACTGGCTATTCATCAGCATGGATGACATTATCTTTTGCGTAAAGAATGATGTCACAAAAAATGAATATACCGAATGGCTAGAATATAATAGCAAGTGTACAGAATACAACTTGCGCGGTATGAACTTAAAAGCATGGCATGCAGGTGCGCCACGGATGCCGAAAGAAAGCTTTGAACATCTTGGTTCGCTGAAAAGCGAGCTTAATGAAAAAGTAGAAGAGTTTAAACATCAAAAATTCTAATAGCAATGGTCAGCAGGTCTGCAAGATACTATCGCACGCATCCAAGAGCAAGAGCAAAGAAGAATGCGTACAATAGGAAGTTTAATAAAAAAGCGGAACAGCGCAAAAAGCGTTCAGAGCTTACGGTTAAGAATCGTCAGCACGACCGCAAGTACGGAAAAGCATCACGGAAAGGAAAAGACTTGTCGCACACGAAGCATGGACTTGTGTACAAGAAGTCTTCTACAAACCGTGGTAGTAAGTCGGACACTGCTGGCGACCGCAGGGCGCGCGGAGGAAAGAGCTAAATGCCATTTCATCTTATTATATTATTGTTGTTTTAAGTTTAGGATTTTTCAGTACACATTTTTTCCGAAGCCGAGGCTTGCGAAAGTAGTAGGCTTTTTAAAAGACACTTTTTACGTTCAACATAAACAAAAGAATTATGGAAGTAATATTTGAAGCAAAAGAAATGACACCACGGTTGGCACTGGTCGCAAAGGTGGTGAGTAACAAAAACGCATTGCCTATCCTCGATAATGTGCTTATGCACATCTATCCCGATAAGGCTATTCTTACGACAAGCGACAGTGAGGTGTGGCTTAGCGTGAAATGCCCAATCAAAGAGCAGGAAGGTGAAGCAAAGATTTGTATCAACGCGCATGATTTCCTTCTGGCATTACGTAACCTTGATGATGACAGCGTAAGGATGGTTATCAACGAAAACAACACCATCACATGCCATTACAACAACGGTCGTTTCTCCATGCCGTATGAAAACGCAGATGAATTTCCTATGTCAATGGCGACGATGGAAAATTCAACCACACAGATTATCTATATTATCTATAGCAAAAATCTTCTTCGTGACATTGAGAAGGTTGGGTTTGCTACGGCTAATGATGAGCTTCGTCCTGTAATGAACGGCATTCATTTCGATATTATGCCTAATGCTATTATAACAGCCTCTAGCGATGGGCAGAAGCTTGCACGGTATTGTGATTCGGCTGTTAGCATTACTGCCGAAGGACAGTCGTCGTTTACGCTGCCAAAGAAACCCGCAAACATTGCAATGTCGGTGTTAAGCACAACGGATGGTGACGTAAAGATTGAGTTCACGGACAAGGCTGTTGTTATAAGCAATGAGTCTTTCAAGCTTACGGCAAGGCTTATTGAAGGTCGTTATCCTGACTATAATCGTGTTATCCCGAAAGAATGTAAGGCTGTGGCTACTATCAGCCGTGGTGATATGATTGCCGCCCTGCGCCGTGTGCTTCCTATGGGAAATGAAAAGAGCGAGCTTGTGGCTTTGCAGTTTGGTGACCAAAAAGTCGTTGTCAGCGCAGAGGATTTCGATTTCAGCAAGTCGGCACATGAAACAGTCTTGTGTTCGTATAGGGGTGAAGACCTTTTGATTGGCTTTAAGGGGTCTATTCTTCTCCTGCTTCTGCAAAGCATAGATGCAACGTATGTGACCATCGAAATGACAGAGCCTAGCCGTGCAGCCGTATGCTATGGCGACAATAAAGACGAATATCTCTCGCTAATCATGCCAATGCTTATAAATTGATTTCTAACCATAAAAACAACAATATTATGTACAACAATTATGATTACCCGTACGGAGCAGACACGCCTGATGCTCCTTGGAACGAACCTGTAATACCAGAACATGACTTTGAAATTCTAGCTTCGTTTGGACTACAAAGAGAGACGACCATTACAACGGATAATTATATTCCGTGTTGCGATTGTGGAGATGATGATGGCGTTGGTTATTGCGACAAATGGGATGACACGTCACAAACGGTCTGGAAGGAAGAGTTCCATAACCAGTACATGACACCATTGGAGCTTATTGCAGAGCTAAAGAGCTATGTCGAGAAGGATATTGAGTCGCGCGAGAAAGGCGGCACTAAAGTCCCAGAACGACTAAAATGGTTGCTTGAATGCTGCGACAACTGGGAGCTTACGGAAGAGGACTATGAGTAATGACGAGTATGGCTATATAAATGGTTTCGTAGAGCGCAAGTCTGGCGGTCAGTATGAAGGCAGGCTTGCAGTAGATGGCGTTGATATATCGCCTATTAACGCCGTCTACTTTAAAGATGACGGGAATAGCTACCTGTGGCTAAAGCGTAATGATATTATGCAATACGACATCAACACGCAAAGCTATTACACAAGAAAGCGTACACCACAATGGGAAGTGTACATGAAAAAGACCGCTGATGACAACGTTGTTGCATATAGAGGCGAGTTCTTTTTCTTGCGAATCAAATATTCCATCATCGGCGTGTGGGATGCTATTCTTGGAAAAGACAAGCACCGATTAAACCTCTACGTCGAACGCATGCCACTTGCAGAACAGTCGATTATAAACGGTATAAATGAAATGAGGAAGAAAAAAGGATGATAAAGAATGATGAAGAGATAAGGCAGGACTGGAAAGAGCATGTAGATGATAATATCGAACAAGCCCTGCTCTGCCTAAAGAAAAGCGAACATGGCGTGTATGAATACCTAGCCGAATGTGTGGCATCCGTGTGCGAAACAACGGTAAAGGACATGCTTGATGATAACAACTACATCTGGAATGCGCACGCACGCTGGCTTTTCTGGTACGCATACCGTTATATGACGCAGGATAGCTATGAGAAGATGGCCAGAGCATTAGAAGTGATGGGGTATCCTTTTGCCTATAGGACTATACAGAGTGGCGTTACGAAAATGACGATGCTCATTGACACCAATCCCGCATGGAACAAACGCTGGATGGTTATCAAAAGAATCATAAAGTTAAGTGAGAGAAATGATGTTAATGCAGCAGTAGACAATACTATTGTCATACAAGTGCCAAGACATCTTAGAGACAAGGTAAACATAACAATAAAAGAAAAATAAAACATGATTTTTGAAGCAACAATATCATCTACCATTATTGACAAGAATGGTAATGACAAGACATTGAAACGCTCATACATCTTGAAAGGACATGAAAGCTTTGAGGGCGTTGAAAACAAGCTGTTTGAAGTGTTTGGTTCAGAAACGAATTTTGAGGTTTGCGCAATAAGAAAGTCAAAGCTAAAAGAAATAGTAAACGACGAGAGTGTTTATAGCGTTGTCGAGAACTATAAGATATACTTTGCCACCATTGCCGACAGGTTTTATGATGAAGAGAAAGACGAGGTAAAGGAGATAAAGTACGTTGTGGCATTGTTTGCGCGTGACATTAACGAAGCACACATGATTACCAAGCAGTACATGGAACAGGGCTTGGAAGATATGGAAATGAAACAACTGAAAGAAACAAAATTCCTTGATGTCCTGAAATGAAACACGAACAGGTGATTTACGGGGTCGTGCCGAGTAAGTCCAATTCGTACAAGATTATTACGATAGGCGGGCATGCAAGCCTTGCAAAGACATCGGCAATGAAAGAGTTTGAGAAACGTTTCTACTTGCAATGTGGTTATCGCAACCGCAATATACAAGGCTTCTTTGAACTCTATGCAGATGTTTATTTTCAAAGCAACCAGCCAGACCTCGACAACTCATTAAAAGGCTTGCTTGATTGTTTGCAGTCATGTAAAGCCATTAAGAACGACCGCAACTGTGTAAAGATTGTAGCCAACAAATACATAGATAAGCACACGCCTCGAATTGAGTTTACGCTCGTTGAGGTTAAAGACATAGAGGTCAGGGATAGCAAACAACCAGAACTATTTGACAAATAGCATGCTTAATTATCTAGATTCACAAAACCAACTACACACGCGGCTTGTAGATTTTACGCCGCAACAATACCTGTTTGTCTTGCAGGTAGTGCTGGGAGAAAGGCTAGAGATAGCCTATGCCAACGTGTACGACACGGCAGAGTTCAAGCGTAATATACCTAGCGAAGATGAAGAAGAGTACCTTTCGACGGTAAGGAAAGATGCGCAGGTAATGTTTGAAACGCAGGAATGCCAACAGCTGAAAGACGAGTTTGAATCGTTGTATCAGTCTGATGTGCAAGAAAAGGCTAGCACACTTGAAGACTATAAGTTCACTGGCTCTGATGTGCAAAAGCTACTGAACAACTTACTGCATGACCGTTCAGCAGACCTTTCAGAAGCCTCCGTACGTGATATTCTCTCACTTATCAAATCGATGTATGACAGCGGGGCTTTGGATTCAGGAGATAGCTTCACAAAGCATTTTATTACGATACCAAGAAAGTATAATACTATCTGCCCTCAATGCAATCGTGAGGGCTATGCGGTAGAAGGACTTGATTTTCGCTGTCAACACTGTGGTTGCATAGCAAAATGGGACGAGAGTCAAAGACGTTACTTTCCAAACTTAGGACACCTTTAAACTTTAACGCTTATGGAAACAAAAGGAATTATTATCAGTCAGAAAGACTACGAACGCCTTATTAAACTCGAAAAGAACTTTGATGACAAAGTTAAAGAAAACAAGGAGACGTTCAAGAAAGGATTGGAAGATGCTATAAAAGGTAATCTTGTAAAATTACTTTGGGTAAAGGACAAAGGCTATGCCGAAATAATGGGTTGCGATTTATCAGAAGATGGCGTCTGTAATTTCATAAGAAAAGAAGATGCTGATATGCTTGCTTCTGTACGTTCTGGAGCGTCTTATGACCGCAATGATGTTTTGAAAGACAACGCAAAGGAAGGAAACGCTAAGAGGGTTAAAGACCATAAAGCCGCCTTTGGGCTTTACCAAGAAGTTATATCAAACCAAAAGAAAGTCATTCGCAACCTTTGGTGGGCGTTCGGCATTATGTTTGTGGCTTGGGTTGTACAACTAATTGCGTATATAATGAAATAATATGGAACAAAAAGCATTTAGACCAGTAGGCAAGATGCACAAGAAAATTGCTGGCAAACGCTACCGTCTGCCTCGTAAGGTTAAGAAACGTTTTAAGACCAATATGTGCAAGCATGGTTGGGACATTAAAAAACTAAGATTTAGTTACAAACGACTGAATATGGACATGATAAAATAATAGAAAGCCGTGATTTGCTTGTTTTTAAGCCAGTCACGGCATTTTCTTTACCTTTCCTTGATAGTTGCCCACCGAACAAAAGAAATGCGCTTATTCGGCTTTATTTTAAGTTGCTAAATATTCTTAATATATTTGGAAGTTCCAAACTTTCTTTGTATCTTTGCAAAAGAAATAAACGCTTATCCACCACTAAGCGAATATATACGACTAAATGGATTTGTCCCGTTAGATGCGTGGTGGCTCTTTCGGGGCATTTCCGTTTTTAATAGTAATGGAACAAGAAATTTGGAAAGACATCAAAGGATGGGAAGGCTTTTATCAAGTTAGTAACCTTGGGCGTGTAAAATCTTTGGATAGATGGTATTATTCTAAAAAAGGAACACATGTACATGCGAAAGAAAGGGTTCTTGCACTTGCTTGTGACCCAAAAGGTTATCCTTTTGTGCTTCTTTGTCGAAATAACACAAGAAAACAAATTGCAGTTCATAGACTTGTTGCAATGTGTTTTTGTGAGAAAGGAGACAATGATATTCAAGTTGACCACATTGATGGAAATCCCAAAAACAACAAATCAAGTAATCTTAGGTGGTGTACTCCAAAGGAAAACAGCAATAACCCCATAACGAGAGAAAGACAATTAAACAGAATAAGGTTAGAACAAACAAAGATTAAGAGGCACGCAACGCTTGTCAAAAACAAAACAGTAAATAGCCCTCATGCTGTTTATATGTATGACTTAAACAAAAACTTTATTAAATCTTTTGATTCTATTTTGGAAGCGTCAAAAGAAACAGGCATAAATTGCGGGAGCATTAGTGCAGCAACGAGAAGTAAAAGTCATTACGGAAAAGGGGTTCTTTGGTATCTTGAAAAGATAGAACCTCAACAGTGAGGCTCTATCTGCAAGGTTCTCCCAATATCTCAACAGCACGTTTAGTAAGAAAGCCTGTTAGATAAGCATCATCTTCATTCCAATCAGCGCCGTAGTAATCAATGATTGCTTGTGCTGAATGTCTAAGTTCATGCAAGCACGATGACCACCATTCACTCGGACTTGTTGCCTTGCTTATAAATATGCCACTCATCCGCACATCATTGTTTGATACGCACATTCCTGTGTTGTAATTCGAGAGAATGTTTAACGCTTTATTGATACTTCTTTCTTTCATACCAAATGAACGCATATACCCCCATAGAGTGTGTTCATCTTCGTGGTTAGAAACATCGTAATCATAGCATATTGCTATACCCCAGTAACCGTCAACGTCTATGTACGCTGTTTTCATAAGCCTAAAGAGTATTGCTATTACAAAAATGACTCCCAATATATCGGAACGCCAGCATTGCACATCTTAACGACAAAGCAGTCAAGAACATTCTCTGGCATACCATCAGGGTCGCACAACGTTTCCTCAACGAACATTGCACGCTGCTCGTCAGTCTTTAATGTCTTCGGGTAGTCGGCAATAGCCATGTTGAACAAATACCATGCCGTATAGCAAAACTCTTCTGGCAGCTCGACCTTGTTCTCTTTCAACACTTCCTTGACATCATCAAGCTTTCTTGCAGCTATCTTTTTCAACGCGCCATTGGATGCGTCCTGCATACGCATCTTACCAATAGCCCACTCTGCAAGTCTCTTGCTGAAAAGACCATGATTTTGGTCTTCGTACATTGCCCTTCCTTCGGATATATATTGCTTCATAACTTTCCAATTTATTTTAATGTTTTAAACATTGGAAAGGATTGGCAGAGTATATCCACCAATCCCTTCGCTTTCTGTTCCATTTTTACATGTATCTTCCACGGCTGTCACGACGGCGACGGGAATCCATTTCCTCATCGTTATCCATCCATTCGTCGGACTTGTCCTCCCAGCCGTGCTTGTAGCCCTGACGATAGCCATCACGATAATTACCATCACCGCTATAGCCACCGCTACTATAGCCACCGCCACGCATGTTACGACGCATCTGCTGCCGCATCTTCTGCTGGCTCTGCTCGTCATCCTTGTCTATAAAAATCCATCCCATTTGATTGTTCCTTTCTATAGTTTAATGGACTAAACGGTACTTGTGGCGGGCGAATCCAGCTTTTGCAGGATACCCAATATTGCATCAAGCTTCTTGTCAGTGTCAGCCTGTCGGCGTTCAAGGTCGCTGATGGTGCGTGCCTGTTTCTTGTTTTCCGCATATTGCGGGTTAAGCACCTCCATCATCTTCTCGCTTTCTGCAATAACCGTCTTATGATATGGCACTTGGTCGATGGCTTTCTTGCTAGTCTGTAGCATTGAATCTACCGCCTGCAACATCGCTTCACGACTACCGCTGAATGTCACGTTTCCTTTTTGCGCAATTTCAACTCCTATTGGAATATCCATAAAAGTCTCATCCTTACCATTGATGGTTGCCGTCACATCAATAACCTGCTGTGTCTGCAATCCAGTCATAAGGTTGGGCGTTTGCGTTGGAAACTTGACATGTGGCTGTGTCTTTGACTTTACCGTGCCTACCTCTAAAATCGGCTTTTCTCCTTGTCTAAGGATATAAAAAGGGTTGCCGTTCCCAAGACTATTAAAATCCATCATTGTTACTATTTACTTGTTAATTACTCTTGCTTATACCGTAGTACGTGACATCAGTTGAAGAATGCCATCGAAACGATTGTTGAACACAAGGAATGCTCCCGTGCCACCGATAAGCTCCGCAACGGTAACAGGTGTGCCGTCAAACAGAGTCAGGGCGCGTGTCGTTCCATTGAGCGTAAGCGTAATAGGCAGCGTTGTCGTAGTGCCTGCTGGTATCGCATCGGTCAGGCGAACGGTGAAATAGCCTACTGGCTGAATACGACGGAAGCCTAGTGCAATATCAACTGCATCAGTACCTACGGTAACATTGGTTGAAGGTAGGTAGGCGATACCACCCGCGTTCGTTGTAATGTTGTTAAAACACATACTTCGTACCCTCCTTTCGCCTACTTAAAACACGATGTTATTACCAAAGCCGTTGCCGTAGAAACCATTCCAACCACCCATGTAAGGCGTGGTGTTCACGGCCTGAATCTGCGGCCACTGAACAGGAACAGTAGGAAGCTGCTTGTCGGCAATCTCCGTAACCTTTGCCTGCAAGGGAGCAATCAGGGAATTGACATATCCCGTAATCTGAGCCGTCTGGTTGGCATTGTCAATCCGACCACGCAGCTGAGTGATGATGTCGGACTGCGTATCAATCTTTGCCTGCATGTCGCGCTCGCGGGCTGCACAGAACTGGTCGTTCATGGCAACGGTCTGGGCGTTGATGGCATTAAGCAAAGCGTTGGTGTTGCGGTCTGCCTGCGAACCAAGCTGGTTGGTTTGGTTCAAGGTTGCAATCTGCGACTCGTAGCCCTGTTGTGTGACAAGGAGCTTGTTCTCGCAACAACACTTCTCGAAGCTACTGATGATGCTTGCATCACCCGACTGGATAGAGTTGATAATCTGAGGCACGCTCACAGCCTGCTGCAAAGCAAGAGTCTGCAATGCATTCTGCACATTAGTCACAGCACCATTGACAAGATTGAAATCCTGACCAAGCATAGTGCTTAATGTCTGAATGGCCGTACGTGATGCCTCGCCCTGATTGGTGATAGCGTTCATAATGAGTTCACGCCCAGAGTCGTTCGAGAGCTGATTAGCCAAAAAAGCTGCGCCTGAACCATTTCCTCCAAAGCCGCCATTGCCAAATCCGCCATTGTTCCAGCCGAACATTGAAGCAATGATAGCCAGTCCAAATAGGTCAGCAATCCCATTCATTCCGTAGTTGCCGCCAAACAAGCCGCCGCCCATTCCAAAACCACCAATGGGTATAGAGAAAGGAATGTTGCCTAGGCCACCGTTGTTGTTGCCAGAAGTGTCTGGCAATTGATAAATCTCACTCATAAAAATCCTTTTTAAAGTTGTTATTACTCTGTTTACGACAAGATGCGCATCATTTGTCGTTGCAAAGATACAACCTAAAAAGGATTAAACAATAGAGGACTTTTTCAAGTCCATAAACAAAGTTGTAACGCACTAAAAGTTAGCACGTTACAACAAGACAAACCCTAAAAGAGATATTTTTTTACAGGTAGAGGCAGGTGACCGCCTGACAGCGAAGGCTGTAAGCTACGTAGCCGCTGCCGAGGTAGCCGCCGTCGCCATAGAAAATCCAACTGCTGTTGGCGTGGTACCTCTGGGCTAACCATCGGTAGACGTTATTGGCAAACGACAGCGTGCCCATCTTCGTCGCACTTGCCGCCAGTTTGGTGAAAGCATTGTCGCCGTCCTCTATGTCACGCATAAAGTACAGAGCCTCCTGAACGCCTGGAGTCCACCAGTCGCCGAAGTCAAGGTCGCCACCGTAGCTTACGTTGTACCCAGCATTCAAGGCAGGGAACTTGTATTTCTCGCCACCCGCATAGGTAGGAGCGACGCTGAGAGCATATTTCAACGATAGCTGCTGTGCTACAGGTAGCGTAAACAATCCCTGTCTGCGAGGCTGCGGCAGAGCCAGCATCTTATACTCGCGGATATAATCATCGTATGTCTTGCCGCCGTTCTTGTACGCTATCACGTCAGCATTGGCAGAGTTGTCAAAGCTCGCCTTGTTCATCAGTCCATTGGTGAGACCGAGGCTTGTATCGGCAGTCCCGTTGGTTGAATAGTAGGTAGTGCCGCGCGTAGCGTTCATTACACCTCCAGAGCCGTTATCTTGCCTTACTCCGCTCGTCGAGTTTGCTGGCATGTCATCCCATACGGAAAGAGCAATAGTACACCCCGTTCCGCTTACCTGATACTGGCGATAGTCATTATTCACATCATTCTGCACAATGATTCTATCGTTCGCCTCGTCGTAGTATGCCCACCAAGTGCCTGCGCTGCTCACCTCTGCCGCCTTTGCCCTGATAGCCGTGCTAATTTCCGAGGCTGTGGTAGCGTTAAGAGCGGTAGATGAAAGCGTAATAGGCACGGCAGTACCAACGGTGTAGTCCGTACTCAACCGCAGCGTTATCGTGATGCTTGTCGAAGCAATAGCAGTGATGGCAAATTGCCACACATCAATGTACTTATAGTTAGCACCGTCCTTGTTTATCACCCACACCTGATTCAGGTCATCGGTCTCGCCCGTGATGATGTCCGTCTTGCCACGGTGGAACACATATCCCACCAGCGTCCAGCTTTCGGGCAGGTTAGCCTTGATAAGCTCGTCGTTGGCATTCTTGACGAATACACGGATGCCCTCCTCATCAAGGAAGAGAATATCCCCTGCCTGCGGGTTCTGCGTCACGATGACACCATCGGCGATATACCCGCCAGAGTACTTCGCCTTGGAGAGCAGCGAGCCTACGCTGACCTTGCCAGTGATGTTCCCGCTGTTGTCCGTGGTGATGATGTACTTGTCCTTCAGGTCTTTTGAGTACCTGTTGTATGTCTTGTTAAAGAGAGGCTTTAAGCCTGCTTGTAGTGTTGCCATATTTATTCCGATTTTTTATAGTTCGCCATAACTGAAAGTGCCCGTGCCTGCGTTGGTAAGGAACGTGTTGCTCACAAGGTCGTACATGCCGACTTCGGAGTCAGAGTCTCTCATAGCGGGGACAAGATTAAGCACATCAGCACCATTGCTTTTAATGTTAAAAGAGTAAATTATCGCCCCTATATTTATTACGCCTGTATTTACGTTGCTCTTAAAAAAAGCAATAATTCCAGAGTTGTTCGTTCCTTTTGTTCCGCTTGTAGCCATTGATGTCCCATCGATGATAACCCTATCGAATGAAGAAACAATCCTATGCCTAATGCCCCGTGCGCAATTAAAGCCGACGGAACCTCCGTTCGCCTTTGCATTGTTGGTCGCATACATTCGGTTGTCAGTATTAGACAAGAGCAGTCTGGTCGTGTTCGTGTTTTCGTTAACATAGTTGCCATATATATATGCGTAATTTGCCATAGTACTCCATTTGAAGTCGCAAGTTATAGATAGCGTGTCAGAGCCTCCAGAAACTCCCGTGTTAATCCATGAAGAACCATCCGTGCCAATATATGCCAACTGCGTATACCCTTGCGGGAAGTCTTTAATCTTGTAGCTGAAATAACCAGCACCAGCATTAGTCAAGAACGCGCCTGTAATCAAGTCGAACATGCCCACCTCGCCATCAGATGAACGCATGGCGGGAACTAAATCAAACAACATCGTAGCCCCTTTGTATATCTTCGCAGAGAAAATCTTACACCTTCCAAGGTTTGCAGCAGAAGTATATCTGCCAAACAGAATTGGGCTATAGCTATAGTTGCCACTAGACCTTGTATAAGTGACAGTGTTAGTACCATCGGTCAAAGAACAGTCCATGCCATTAGATGCAACAGAGAGCGTCAGTGTAGTCCTCCCAGAAGAAGGGAAAGTAACGCCAGTATTAAGCCCTATTTCACCGCTATAGACACCTGCGAAATACCCAATGTAATCTGCACCCAAACTAAAGAAATAGTTGGTATTATAATCGGACGGTAGCAAGTCTACTTCCATTTTATAAGAACTTCCTTCCGTCATTTCATACCCAGTGTTAATGTACTGCGTACCCGTACTTTCCAAATACTCCAACTCAACGAAACCCATCGGCAGATGTTCAAACTTTCTCTTGTACTTTTCATACTCCATCGCCCCCACCATTTCCGTTCCAAGGATATGCCCAGCAGGAGTGCCGTCCTTGTCAACGAGCATCAAAGCCTTGTCACCAAAGCCCGATGCCAAGGTGGACAACATATCAGTCATACAATTCTGTAATTCCATATCTCTATATACCGTTTAAGTTGTTAATACCGATGCGTTAACATGACCGCTAGGAACGCCGTCAGCCGTCACCAAGGCAAGGTAGCCCGCATTGGCAAGGCTTACCGTATCGACCGCGCACAGCTCTTTCAGCGCGTTTTCCAGAAGTGCTTTCTCCATAATCTTATACTCCAAGTAAATAAGCGTAAACACTACCTACTATAACACCTACAACGCACCACATGGGTGCATTTTCGCGTTTGTTTCCCACCGTTGCCCACTCAACGCACATGGCAAAGAACCCAACAAGGAATCCAACGCCAGCAAAAGTAGACACCTCATTATTAAAAGCCTTTGTAATCAATGCCGTTGTAAGCACGATAACAAAGTTCAATACACACAGGATAGCACACACGCTACCATCTGTCAAGTTCTCAAATAGTTTCTTCATATCTTTTTGTTTTTAGTAAATAGATATTTTGCCCAAGCATAATGTTTCCTGTTATAGACGTATGCCATATCCGATTGGTTTATCCTCGCTTCACGCTCAAAGCTTATGCTGCGATATGCCGTCTTGTGGTCAAAGCATATTAGGAAACGTATGATATATTCAACAACGTATAGCAAATAGTAAAGCACCAATAGCATTTCCTTTTGCTGCTCGCCATGAATCTTTTCGTGATTATCCACAACGTCCGTATACTTGTCTTTTTTGCGGACAAAAACCCACGGCCATATAGTCATTGCTATATAGCCACGGGCTGGAAAGATGTTATTATACACTATTTTCATGTCTTATACAATTATATTAAGGAAATAACGCATTAAGAATCCATCGTTTACCATCAGACGAGAATACTGTTTCTTGCTTTAGTATTATCCATTTATCGCCATCTGAATACACCAACAAGTATGATGTCCCTCCAAAACCATCCACCACACGGTGTGACTCCACGTAACCGTTGTACCCAGACGTCGTAGGCATGGAATAAAACTGTGCTGAACTATTAGCACCATCCCATGTTACGTACCATTGTGAAGATGTTGGGATTATGCTATATATTTCTATCTTTCTTCCTTTGCATGTTGCTGGCGTTGGTAAAATTATACGTGTGCCTACGGCAGCAGAGCCTAACGTAACAATAGATTCGCCATCTACCCTTAACGTGTCGTTATTGTTGTTAGAAAGTACGTTGTCGTAAGACAAGCTATCGGCATGTAATGTTCCATGGGCATCAATGTCGTTGAATGCCGCTTTTCCCGTCAACAAGTTCATTGCCATTTGTGGCACATACTTACATGGTCTTAAATAGATGTCTTTTATTTGGGATATTGATGTTGAATTCTGCCGCCTAAAATATACGCTGAACACGCCGCTTGACGAAGCTCTAAATATATAATAAAAGCTAAAGAACGATGCTTGTGCGGTTGCTTGTATGCTCCCGTCGTAAATAGAGTCAGACAACGCGCTGCCGCTAATCTCTTTTGCAACTGAAAAATCAAGAGTGCCGTCAACGACCGATGCATTTATTTGTAATGTGTAGTATTCTCCAGCATTAATCTCTGGGTTTGTCGCAACGGAGCATTTGCTTGCGTCCCAATTATCATTATCTACTTCATAATTTTCAGTTCTAGAACCAATAGCCGTTTGGATGTCGTAGATATTAAATACTGACGTTGGCATATACATATCACCTTCGCCAAAAACATCATTGGGGTCGATTTTATTGTAGTAAGTTATGCTGCTATATGACAGCGATGGTATATCCATTTTGATACCGCCCAAGCCTTTGGCGTAGCAGTACTGTGAGAACATATAGTCCTTGTTGAAAATAGAAGAGCCTAGCTTTGCAAAGTTGCTAAACACAGCCTCTGCAATGACATACTTAAAGTCTGATGTCATCAACTCCCAGTAAACGCCATCATTGTCATTCCACGGGTCAATAGTGCTTATAGTTCCACTAGCACCCACGCGAACATAATACCTTGTAATGTTGTTAATGTCATAGCTAACAAAAGGTGCTTCGTAATCAGTAAGCAAATAATCTTCGTTTTGGTCATACTCGCCCGCATAATAGTAGTTACGCCCCATGTCGCCTTTTCTGTTGACAACAATTTCTTTTTTATCATAGTAAGCAGTAAGAGAGCTATCTACATACCAAGTTACTTCTAATGTTTCAATGATGTTTGCGTTTGCGGCGACAATCCCCCCTGTCTCGTTTGCTTGCCACCCCCAATTATACCAAACAAACTCGTTGTCTCCTTGGTCTGCGTCAATCTTATACGCTCCATAAGCCTTTGGTGCTGAAATTACATCCCCGCCATTAGCGTTTTTAATTACACCAGTGTAATAAACGTGCAAATCAGAGTAATCACTTTCTGACTTTCTTGTTGGTGTGTTGTCATCGACCTGTTCCCATGCTTCTATTCTTAGGCGCATGGATTCTTCAGTTTTACCATTGGCAAGAACATTGATTGATTCAGGAGTTACTTGCAGCCAACGGCGAATAGAGTGTGCGCCATCGCCATCCTCTCCATCTGCAACAACTGGAACTTCTTTTTTAGCAAGATACGTGCTAGGAATTTCGCTTCCGTATGGAGCAAAAGTACTATCCGCAATAACAAATACAAGCGCGTCATAGTCAACAACAGAAAAAGTTGCTTGCTGATTCACGCCATCATCTATATTGTGGCTTAATTGGACGTATACATTCCCCTTCCGCTTGTAAACTCCATAATACTTTTCCACAGTTTGTGGTGCATTCCTGCCGTCGTGACAGAAAAATGTGGCAACTACCGATGTTGTAACACTTGTTTGCGGCTTGGTAATTTTAATTGTTTCTACAGACGTACGAATTTCATACCATGTAGAGTTGTCTCCGCTACCGCCATTCGTTCCGTCACGCACAACAGATACGCTCTTCTTATCTAAAATACTATTACCAACCTTTAACAAAAAGGTAACTTTAGTAGTAAAACCGTCAGAGCCAGCACTTACACCACTAGAAGTGTACTCAAACTCCTGCGTATCATTATCTTTTGTATAGTAAATTTTAGCATCATCTTGCGAAACAATTTCTTCTTCTCCTACAAATTTACTATACGAGCAATAAACAGTAGTTGGACTATAAGTTTGATTATTGGGGTTGTATACAACGCCTGAAACACTAGGCAATAGGCTATACCTTACAACGCCATCAACAAGCTGCCAATATGGGCTACCAGACTTTGGTTCATAATACGTGCTTACACCGCCATTACTTACTGGTTGGTGTTGAAGGCATTGCCATATAGCATTATTATGTCTTACCCTATGTGTTTCATATTGAAGTGTATTTTCGTTGTATTCATTGCATAAGTATATCCCGTTACCTACCGTCGGGTTTTGTGCGGTACTTCCGTTCACCCAGTCGCCGCAATCAACAATAGTAGATATTGGTTGGCCTTGAACGTTTACCTTTATAAAATCTCCAACAACAACACCTTGTGCATACAGATAGTCACGCCCTTCGATAATGCGTTCACGAACATTACCATAGTTCTTAACAAAGTCTGGCAGTAAGCCAAGTGTAGTGCCATAGTTCCAGTTCTCCAAAATGGGCTTGTTAACACCGACAAGCTTGACGATACGGCCTTCGCTTGTGCTTATATAAAAGCTATTCTGCCTGCTTCTGCGACTTTCTTTTTCGGCATTACTAATGCCTTCTTCGCTCGGGTCAAGAGCGCACCCCCAACGGGCAATAGTCATCAGCTCACATGGGACAAAGTTTGTGTCTGCTGGAACATCATTGTCGCCATAAAGAACGACTTTTATTTGGTTAACGGCAAGAGAACTTGGGCTTGTGGTGTGTGTGTCAACGACACGCATCCATGATGTGAAATATTTGTTGCCGCCTGCATCCGTGCCATCACCGCCAGTAACATTGCTTATTCCAGCCTGTTTTGCTGCTAGCGTATTTATCGTTCCTTTGAGGATATTGCCGAATTGCTGCGGAGTGACATATCCATCATATTTTTCTTTAAGAGATAGTATGTATGATGAAATATAAAAATATTCTTTGCCGACCTCTATGGTGGTGTCATCTGTTAGTGTATAAACGTAATCTCCGTCAACCAAGCTGCGTTCATACCAATTATTCAATTTTGGGTTATCCCCCTGATGCATTAACACATGTTCGTAAAACGGCTCAACCTTGTCTATCTGGTCGTTATCAGTAAACATCGTATCGCCTTCTTGTGCCCGCATCCTATTGACAAGCAGCTCGACCACTTCAAGGTAAGAACGTACTTTTAATGATTCCATTTCGGCATTACCCAAATGGTCTATTCTCCAGCCGCGCCCCGTGTACAAGCCTGTATCATAGACATCACTTTTTATCTCATCGTTCAAGATAACATTGCCGATGGCGTTTAGCCCCTGCTGGAATGTTATCCTGCCTTGCGCAACATCATCACTGATGCGGCTGAGTTTGGAATTTATCTCTTCAACAACATTCTCTCCATAGTACTTTTGCAACTCAGACATCTGGACGCGAATACGGCTAACATCATCAGTAACCTGCCCTATTTGATTAAGAACAATCTCAACATCGTCCGTAAGTGTTATGTCGTACTTAGGCAGAGGTTGTTCACCATACTTAATGGAAATCTGCTTTACATACAATGTCATGTTTGTGTTTGCGTACTTAAAACGAACAATGGTATTGTTGTGTATCTGTTCTAGTATATCCGTGTGCGTGGCAAGGAAATGCTCGTCAAACTTTAACGGGTAGTCATAGTAATGAACGTTGTTTTCAAGCATATACTCCATCATGGCATCATCCAGCCGCGACTCTGCGTCACTGATGTATGTCGTCGGCAAGGATATGCCAAGGATAACAAACTCATCGCCAGCATGCGGTTGTTGATAGATATTAGGCATGAGCGTACCAAAGGTGTCTATCTCTTTCTTGACGATAAACGTAACACTCTGTTGTGATGTGTCAGGATACTTTTCTTCGTCACGCGGATGGCCTTGTCCTATAACTGGGTCAAAGTTTCCATCGCTATCGTAGAAATTTGCCTTATAATCTTCCCAATCCACTTCTATCGGGAATGTACACCCCATGCATGCGCCACCACGCATATAGATATCCATCTTCTCTGTTATCGATGCGCTTGCATACAAGTCAAACGACAACACGGGCAATGTCATCTTAAAGTAATTTTGAATATAATTGCCATTCTCGTCCATGTCATCATTCCATGTCGGAGTCGGCATCACATGCTCATCTTTCAGGATGGCATATTCAAAGTTGACATTATCCGATATGTACTTTGCATAGAAGAAATCAGCATCGCTGCTAAAGTACCATTGGTAGGTGTAAGAACCGCCATTGAATGCATCTTGCCCGCTTGCATCACCAAGTGTCATATTGGCTAACATGTTGTTCAGTGCATCATATTCACGCTGTGTGCGGTTGTTATCCATATACCCGAGCATCACGTTAACAAAGTCGTTCCATGATATATACTGACCATAAGACTCCCCGCTAGCATTCTTTGGCTCATCCCAAGGAACGGCATCTACAATCATTGCTTCACCAAGCTCTGGATATATGTCATCAAACTCATGAATCTCTACACTAGGCGTAAGAGCATTGAACGGATTGGGATATGACTGCGGCGCATCATAGTAGTCTATAATCTCTATTTGTGGATTGTAGCCTGTTGCCCGTGGGTTTACCTTTTTGTTTACAGTATCTACATACACAGACGGCATAAGCCTAGAGCGTGTGAAAGGATGCTTGATAAGCCGCACTTTTACACCGCCGACAATACCATTGTAGATAGGGTATGAATTGGGATTTGTAGAATCGTTATCAATGGTGTAGTTCCATGCTTGGTTGCCAGTCCACAAAATTTGAGGATAGCCATAAGGCACATTTCTTTCAGCACCAGCACCGACAATGCGCGTTACTATCTTGTTGTTTCTCGGTGTGCGCGAATTATTTTTTAAACCGACTCCCTTTCCGAACTTAAAAACAAACACTTCTCCGTTTTCGCCATAAATTTCATTAGACGGTAAACCAAAGATTATTTCATAGTTTTTCCCGTAACCAATTACGTTTCCAGCAGAAAATGTAACGTCTGTGTTGCTCCAAAAAGCGTTGCCAGACACAGCATCGTAAAGACCAACATCATTAGTACTATTCATGCAAGGAATAAGATGAAGAACAAGTTCGTCTCCGTTGTATATCTTGCTATAATATATCCTATTGTCATCTGCAATGACTGACGGCAAGTTGTTCAAAAACAAAAACAACGGGGATTCTTCACCAGACACAAGTTGTCTTATTTCCTCTATCTTGACATATTCAAGCCTTTTGTATGCCATTGGAAGCATGCCATCGTAGTTTATTATTATGAATGGAACTTCCCAAGTGTCATACGCATTTTTCAAAGCATCTGCAATAGTGTTTTTATCAAAAGAAAGCACCTCGCTTAACTCGCTTGCCTTAGATGTTGCCGAACTAGGCTTATACATGGCATGCCACTGTGTACCTTCAAGGTTTGCATTTATCTTTGCGATAAAGTCTTGTAGTCTGCCTATCCAACTAAAAGTCTTGCTCTGCGAAAGGTATTTTTCTTCGCTATTATTAACAGCTATGTCAGAAAAAGGGAGGTTTGAAAGGATGTACATCGGATGATGGAACACAAAGGAATATTTGGTCATTCCTTTGAGGTCTCCGTTGTCGGAGACCATGCCTTCGCGTACTATTGTCGGCGGGCTTACAAGTTGGTAGTGTACGCCTTCGTAAACAATATACTCTTGCATCGTCACAACAAGAGTGTTGTCCTTGTAATAAACATCACCAGTTATCTTGTCTCCGAGCGACATGACAACACTTTCATAAGATGCCTTGCGTATTACAAGGTTATGAAAAGAAGTGCCATCTGCATTGTATATTGGAAATGCTATATTTAGCCCAGTTTTTTTTACCGCCATTGTTTTTTTGTTTAAATTTACTAATATGTTTTTTATAAAGAGGAGCTTTCTGGTGCTCCTCTTTTATCTATCTGTTAGCTCGTAGCATCATCGTAGAACAGATGTTCATTACCAATCATTATTACTACAACATATTCCATATCTATAGAGACTAACCAAACGGCCTACCATTACGTACCTACTTATTACAATAACTCAGTAAACTCAGCAGGAAGCCTCCCTCCCGCCGAGTTAACCACATTAGCACGTCTTATAAACCAGCTGCTCATAACCTAAGAGTTTCCAACAATCTTATGATTTACATAGTCAAATGTCAGATAGTTCTTCTGGCGCATAAACTTATCTGTATTATTGCCAATCCTCATAACAGTAAGAATACCTGCAGTAGTGTCAACAGAGATAACATCAAAGGCATCCTGAGACCTGCCCGTAGACACTCTTATAGAGTCTCTTTCCCAGTCAGGATTAGCAGATGTCCAGTCAGAAGTAGGCGAGGTCTTATCAATGGCAAGAGCATACTGCTCAGGATAAGTCTCAATATTACCAAAGAAGTCCTTGTGTTCATGGCCAAAGAGCCATACCACAAACTTCAATCCTCCCTCAATCTTGGAGTGCACAATACCTGCTGCCTCAGAGTTAAGGAAATTACTGCAGCCATTTACATAGACAGTAGAGAAAGTACACTGCCTGTCAGACTTGAAGGAAGTGTGAGGACAGTAGTGATTTAGAATAATCACAGAATAGCCGTCAGCATAAGCATCATCAAGTACATCACTAAGCCATGCAGCCTGAGTGCTGTCCCAATTCATGCAGTCAAGACCAATAAGTCTCAGCTTGCTTTCGTCATAGTCCTTATACCAATAGCAGTAACCCTCAGTCTCAGCATCACTTGGAACAGTAACACCCCATGCCTGATAGTAAGGCTTTATAAACTTGTTGAACACATCCAGCTGAGGAGCCATGCTGCTACTGCCAAGCCAGTTGTCATGATTGCCTATGACAGTAAGCACTTTACTGCCTCCAAGGACAGCGAATGGGTTAGTATCACTAAAGAGGTTACTCACCATATCACCGCCATGTACCACATCATCAATATAAGTGTCAAAAGTATCTGCAAAGCCAAGCAGACGCTGCAAGCTAGACTGACCATTATGCAAGTCTGAGAAATAAAGCAAGTTCAGAATCTTATTGCCAGCATTGGAATCACCATTAGAACCCCTTCTCTTCGACAGATTCTTGAACTTATTAGTCAGCACCTGCAAACCGCCATTAAGAGAAACCACATCCTGATTACTGGCAGCATTCACAAAACTTGCAATAGGGCCACATTTAATAGTATTGGCAGTCACCAAAGAACCGACGTCACCCCTGAAACACATCCTTATTTTGTTAGTACCAGGAACAAACCTGATGCCATCAGAAGGAATGTTTGAAGGTCTGTTGAAAGTAGTACCTGCAATAGCAGAGCCTTGAGTTGTGCCATTCATGTTTCGGATATAGAACACATTTGTACTTGACTTCATGTTATCCGTTGTCCATGTATTGATAGCAAGCATAACCACATACTCCTTACCTTGTTCTACTGTAATATCATGGTCTACAGTTGGTTCATAGCTACTTTGTACTATGTTACCTTTGAAATCATATACATCAATAGAGCCGCCTACTTGATTTGAAACATACTGCATATCCTTTTCAATATCATCTACAGCATCATCTATATCGTCAACAGTATTTGTCAGGCTTCCACGTTTGACAGTAGCAGCGACCATAGAGGAACCAACATCTCCCCTATAACATATCCTTACCTTATTTGTACCTGGGACAAACCTGATTATACCGTCAGATGGAACATCAGAAGGTCTGTTAAAGGTAGTGCCAGGTATAGCCGAACTTGCTGGTGTAGTACCATTCATGTCCACAATGTAGAACACATTGTATGCAGTAGACAAATTATCTGCAGTCCACACAACATCAGTCAGCTTGACAGCATATCGCTTACCCTGTTCTACTGTAATATCACGATTCACAGTGGCAGTACCACCTTGTGTCGGTATATTACCAATAAAAGTATATACATCAATAGTCTTGTCTACCTGCTCCATGACATCAGGCATGTCTGCTTCAATGGATTGGACACTGCTTACGACATCAGCAACAGCAGTTATGTCATACATGAAAATAGTAGGACAGACAGCGGGGATTTCAGTATTAGACTGGGCAGACAGAACAACATTGATAAATATTCCCTCTACATCATTCGTATACTTGACATCATAAGTGCCGTCTCCCTTGTTGCTAAGCAAGGTGACAATACCTCCATCGCTACTCTGGTCATACTTTGTCCTGGCCTGAATCTGAGCCACCTGCCTTTCACCATTTAGACCCTCTATAATAAACCTGTAAGTATGGTTCTTGTGGAAATTAAAGGGAATAGCATAGCTGCCAATCCTATGCAGATAATAGTTTGATGATGATGTCTTCTTACATATCTGAGCCATAGGGGCATCCTTCTCTATAATATCCCGCAGGTTCCACTTGAAGAAATTTGCCGACTCAAATGTACTTCCACTCGTATGAGCAACATGACAAGAGTAGAAATTATTGTCATATACCACGAAGTCACCAAGAGCATAAGACTTGTTAGAAGCCCAGCTTGGTATAGTATGCACAGCGTCATTAATGCAATTGGTAGTTTTACCCTGCAGTGCAGATATATTGTTTTGTACAGGCACGATAGAAGTATTATAGTATGTCGTGTCCTCTATAATAGCTCCTACTTCAACACCCTGTGCAGCCCTGCCACCAATATGCAGGCTATCCCTGCCATTAACAAATGTCGAGGGTATGTCAACATCAAAATACTCAGGAAGTACCAACCCTGACCTATAATAGTAATTATTACCAAGAGGATATTGTTCAGCACCATTAATCGTAAGTATTATTCTAAATACAAACGCAACTGTGTTAGTAGTACCATAGTTCCATGATGTACTACCCATGTAAATCCTGACTTTATGTCCAGGTAGCAGGTCACTAAACACATCTCCAGGTTTAAAAGTATCTCCTATCCCGACAAAGGAAATATAAGGCATGTGCATCTTCATTTTAGCAACACCGCCGCTAGTAATAAAGTTATTGCTGCCGACAATAGGCTCAGTGTCCTTGATAGTAGTGTTATAGGCAATAGCAGCAAGACCAACAAGCACCTCAAAAGTAACCGTCACAGTACTTGACTGCTGAGGGTTGTAAACACCTATACTTGTTATGTCCTGCGCAGCAGTAAACCTGTAATATCTGTTAGCACTTACATTGCCTAGATTAACATCTGAAGTACCTGGATTTGCATACACAGTACCAGATACACTAACCATGACAAAGAACAATTCCCCAGTCTTGATGTCTACGTCAATCTTATCAGCTTGCGATGAATGAGTGCTGCCACTATTTATTGTATAATGCCTGACAAGTCTTCCTGTAGATTCAGCCACACCACCACTCTGCACAAGATTCACACTCCCATTAGTAGGCTTATCATCCACGCCCTGCCACTTGGAAGTATCAGTAGTAAAGTTCTGAGTCATTAATCTATACTGCACATATACAGAGTTATTGTCAGAACTCTGTATGTATTTAATGCTCATTCCGCCTTTCTTATAAGCAGAAGGAAGAGCATCCATTGCAGTCAGTGCTGCGCTAAGACTTTCATAGGTATCGCCAGTTTTAGCGCTAACATCAAAAACGCCATCGCCACCTCCGCCTGCTACATTATTGGCCATGTAATTAGTTCCGTCATAGTAAACTTCGATGGTCTCTCCTGATTCCCAAGTGTTATCGGAAGAAGCTCTCAATCCAGCGTAGTAAAGCGGTTTTGCACCAGTGCTATTAATGTTCAGAGTGGCATTATTAGCAGTATTGTCATTTGTCATTTTTATCTTAATACTACCCCCAGTCGAAAGCACAAAACCTGCCGCATTTATCGTCTTTGCTGCTGTATTTGCGGCTGTGTCGCATACAAAATAGCCTATCTTCGTGTAGTATTCAGCTGGATTAAATATATCAGTCAGCGGAATGCTAATCGGCGACTTCCCTGCGTCTGTATTAAACGTGATAACAAGGTTTCCATTGGATACTGCTACATTGCTAACCATGCCATCCACAATAAACGGTGTAGCATCAATCTGACAAACGACCACGTTGTCTTTGTTCTTAAACACAATCTTTTGGCTAGAAGAGTCGTAAATGCCGCTTGCTATTGCACTTGCGTCTTTTAGATTGTAGTTTACGTTGTTGATTTGTATCTTACTTATATCCATAGTTTTTATTTAAAAATTAATGTTTCGTTTTCGACGGAAATCGCTGGGTTGTTTCCGTTTCTTATTTCAAATTCGCTTGCATCACCGTTAGAGAGAGTAATGCGTACTACATTCACGCCTCCGCTTATGCCAGATGTCTGTACTTGTTCGACTGACGTGATTCCTACCCCATCATCCCCCTTGTCTCCTTTGTCTCCCTTATCTCCTTTTGCGTAGAAAAAAACAGCCGCATCGAGCGTATATGTTTCTGCATTAAACTCAACGCCTGCTTCAATGTCAGCATCTGCGGTTGCATCTACAATTTCTATAACATTCCGCTCTTTAAACCTAACTGGCTCTAAATTTTCGTCATGTGCAAGAACTTCTATATGGTACGTACCCACCCTAACATCCGTCCCTGTTTTTATTAGAGCAACATTGTCTTCAATCAGCGCGTCATATTCGTATCTTATAAATCCAACTCCGACAAGAATAACTTTTGTCGGATAATTCATATTCGGGTAAAAGTCGCTTTCTGTTTCCGTTTCTCTTCCGTCGGAAATTGTTCTTATTCTTATCGTCAGAGGTATTGCAAGCTTCATTACGTTGCCATACACATGTCTTATTTTTTCCATATCTTATTTTTAATTTTATATATAAAAATCAAGAAAGGAGCGCATAGCAGCGATAGATAACACCATTTGGGTGTCTCTTTCTTTACTACGGTCACTTCTTTTATCTCTTTGTGTATCGAGTCGCGCAACACCGTGTCGGTATGGTGAACAATCCTGTCCTTATATACCGTCTTCTCCACATACTTGGTATCATAGACAGTATCGCCTTTTTGGAATATTGTATGATAGATGCTGTCATGGACATTATTTATTAATGTGTCGTGTTGCACGGAGTGTACGTACTTTACAACTTCCCTGTCAACATATTCTATCTTTGATTTTGTGGCGCAAGAAGAAAGCAAAAAGCACATGGCAATGATGATGAACATCATAGTGCCACACCCAAGGCGATATTTCTCGCCTTCGTCTTTTATCTTCTTGTATTCTTCTGCGCCCATCATATCGACCGATATTCCTTTGTTGCATCAAAGCTAGGGCATTCCTTATTTGCAAAGTCCCTGTGCCCATAAATCTTTGCCGTTGGATAAAGTGTACGCAGCTTGCGTAAAGTAATCTCTAGGGCGGCTCTCTGCGCGTTTGTGCGCGTATCTTTTGCGGTTTTGCCATCAGCGGCACACCCACCTATGTAGCAAATGCCAATTGAATGTGCATTGTGCCCCGTGCAGTGCGCACCGCTAATGTTTACATTGCGCCCTTTATGAACGCTGCCGTCACGATACACTACGTAGTGATAGCCTATCGTGGTGAAACCACGCGCCTTGTGCCAATTCGTAATGTCAGAAACGGTAAAGTCCTTGCCTTCTGGTGTCGCGCTGCAATGCACAATAATTTCTTTTATTGTACGACGTGACTTTGGGTAAGATGTTCCAGCGGGTCTGTTGAATATCTTATCCCAAGTCTTTTCACCCACGATACCATCCTCTTTAAGACCGTTCTCACGTTGGAACGTACGAACACCCTCTTCCGTGAGTTCGCCAAAGATTCCATCGGCAAAAAGATTGAGCGCAAACTGCAACTTCTTTACGTCTTCGCCACGGCTACCTTTTTTCAATATCTGCATTTTGTTCCTTTTTGCGTTTACCAGTAATTGCATCTAGCTGACGGCCTTGCCTTGCCACTTTTTCGCGTAGCTCGGCAATTATGTCCTCAAACTTGTTAATCTTTGCACGCAGCATGTCATTTTCGGCACGCAGCTTTGTGTTCTCTTCCCTAAGAAGATTCCTGTCATTACGGATGTATTCGCAAGACTCTTTGAGGTCTTTTATTGTTGTTTGATACACCTCCTGTTGTGATTTCCATCCGTCCGCTTCTGCTTGTGTGGCCTCACCATTTGCCTTTCTACGATAGGCGCGATAAGTGAACAACCATCCCGTGCCAAGCAGAAGCGTTGATATTGATAATATAAATTCCATCCACCCCATAACGCTAGTTGTTTATTTCAGGCACTTCTACCTCAATTTTCTCTTCGTTATCACGTATGATGTCATTGCGGTTATTGCCTATGCTATTAGCTTTTTCTGCCGCCTGCTGTGCCGTCTGGTCATTGCGGCTAATAAGTGCGCCACGTTCCGATTTGACACGTTCAACCTCGTCAGGTGCTGCATCTGGGCAGCGTTCGACTACGGTCTGTGTGGAGAGATACGGAGCTTCCATCATCAAGTTTATAAGCTTCGTATTGTTCGTTTCAAGTGACCAAGGAACAATCTCAGCACCTATCCTTACCTTTGCGTACTTTCTTTGTCCGCCATTTTCTAGGTCAAGACCTTCTTGATGCAGGTACACCATGTCATTAACATAGCGTTGCCATGAAAGCGAGGATTGGACGGCAAGAGAATAGTCGTTTGACATCGCAAGTGCTATGCCATTGCCTCCGCTGTTCGATGTGGTGATGTCTTTCGGAGTGATGAACGATGTTGAACTAAAAAGGGAAATCTTTTCTTCAAGTGTCTTTAAGTACCCGTCCATTGTTTGCGGCTCTGGGAACTTTAGCACCTCGGCCGACTGCTTGCCGTTTGTGGTGTCGCTAGAAAGATTGATAATCAAAGTGCTTGAATCGCGCTTAAAGGAGTCGGTGTCCATTTCGCCAGTAAACACAAGGGCAAACGTTCCAAAACGCTTTAGTGCTATGGCCTGAATATTTGCCATAAGCTCCCACATTTCAATGTTGCTCTCTGCATATTCCCATGCTACAGCACCGCGATTGGTAAGCAACGGGCAACGGCTAAAGCCATGTTTCTCGACTTGAATGCTCCATCCCTCACTTGTCTGTGTGCAGCGGTAATGCTTGGTTGCGTCATAAGTGTCGATAACGACCTTTCCATCAATCTCATAGCACAAAGAACGTGCTATTTCAGTTCCGTATTCATCATAATTTGGAACTATCTGGTAGCCGTCCTTGTAGCTAAAGTTGTCAATAGTATACCTATTGGTACTCTTGTCGAAACTGAATAACGTAGCGCAGTTTCCAAGCTTTTTGCATGTGCTTATAGCCTTGTACTTAAACCACTCACATTCGCGCCACATCCATTCCTTTTTGATTTCGCCAAAGACCTTCCTTTCGTTGTCATCAGGCTCATCGCTGCAAAGGTTGAACTCTAGCTTGTTTGCTGCAAGATTGCGAACATGAGCGGAATGAATCAACTTCTGAAATGCGGCCGTCTGTGTAAGCTCCATCGTACCTTGCGGCAATGGGCATCCATCAATGACAATCTCAATGTGTGGGATAATGCGGTTGAGGATTATGTGATGGAGCGACGGGTCGTATTCCGTGATGTAGGTGTCCTGTGAAATGGGATTCAGACTAAGATTGGCAAAGCCAGTCGCTAGCGTGCTGTTATTCAGGATTTCGTTCCCTTCGTAGCCATGTAAGTTTATGTGACCGCCGCGCGTGAAAGGTTTCATTTGCATCAACCGCGTCGGGTCTTCCATATACCAGCTTATACTCTTTTCTCTTATCATATTGTACTAAGTACTTTAAGTATGTCAGTTGCGTTTCTTATCTTCTTCACGCGATTAATACGCGTATCAACATTTTGTTCGCCATTGACGTTTAACAGCGCGAGCATGTCGCTCGATTCAGCTTTCTTCTTCATCACGCCAGCATCCTCTCGCAGCATTCTATGGCAGTCGTAGATTGTTCCCGCACAAAGCAGTATAATGTTATCCATAAGGTCGGGTGACATTCCTTTCAATAGGGTTTTCATCTTTTCCTTATCCATCATAAGGATGCGCCCATTGGGTGTCTTCCCGAATTGGAATATTCTGCTTTCAAAAATCATGTGGCGCAGTATCGTCGTGCCTCCTTCGCGTTTCATGTTCTTGTGGTCATAGTGCATTTGAGCAAGGCGCGGCTCGTAGTGTATAAGCCCGCTTTGAATCATTTCAAGTGCCACATGGCCAGCCTCGTCTTTCATTGTGCGGAACTGTGCCTTTCCCCTATTTGAGGTTTGCCCAGCACCAGAAACAAATATTGCGCGTGGGAAACAGTCGCGCAGGAATCCGAATCCCTGAACATCAAGAATCATGTCACGCTCCTGCAAGTTGTGCTTGTCGCGGAAATGTATTGCCATCATTACTGCTTCACGGTTGCTATTCTGTGTGGAATACTTTATGTCCCTACAAATAAAGCCGTAATGAGACCATAACTCCCAATACTTTAGTGTGAGATTATCAAAGCCTGTTGTAGCCATATCCATCGTCATAAAACGCTTTACAACAACAGAGTCACGCGGAACTTCCATCGGACGGAACATGCGCTCGACATCCATCTGACTAAGCTGAACATTTGTCAGGTCTTCATCTTTGTTCTCGTCGTCCGTGATGCTATAGTTCCAGTTCTCATTGTATGCCGATGCTGCCGTTGAAGCGTTTGCAGCAAGTCCCCTATATCCCTTGTTCTTTGCCAGCATCCTTTTGTTATCACGGACGCTGAACGTGTAGAACACCATCGAAAGAATAAAATCTTCGTAGGTCATATCGGGGTCTTGTGCAACAAGAGAATCAATATGGTCTTTGCATTTTTCGTACACCTCGCGCTTTGTGCGACCAAAGTAGGTCTTTTCCACGTCACCCTCTTGCATATTGAAATACATAACGACACCATCCATTGACTTATCAACAGTGCCGTCATCATTTATCCACCCGCCGCCATGTTCTCCTTTCCCGCATAGTTTGCGAAGAAAACATTCACGTTCAGGGTTTTGCGCAAGGAATATCTGTGCTTTGCCGCTTGAATCACTACGCAAGCGAGGCATAAAGGCTGTGATTGTTCTCCAAAGAAACTTGTTGCTCTCGTCAAAGATTAGCTTTTTAGCCTGTAAACCTTTGGCGATTTTATCTATGATGATAGGGCTTTCGTTGTCAAGCTGCTGAAACTTTATCTCGCTGCCATTGTAAAGCTTCAAACCCATGTCCGTCTGGTTTCGTATTATCTCACCGATTGGGTCATGCGGCTGTTTCTTTACAGAGCGGTCTATCAAGGGGTACATTGTTTTCAGCGTATCATTCACTTTTCCTGCCCCCCAGAAATCCGAAACGTTACGCATAAAGCAGACAATTTTCGCATTGTCGTTCATGGCAAGATATTCCATTGGAGCATAATACAAAGCGTATGATTTTCCGCCGCCAGTACCGCCAGTAAGCACGACAATATCTGCGTTGGAGCGAATGGCGTACTTTTGGTTGCCATCCTCCAAAGGGGATAATACTATGTCGTTTCTCTTTCTGGCCATTGCGTATCTCTTAACAGGTTTCTTTTTGCAAAAGTAGACATTATTTCGATATGTGTTGTTCTATATTATTAGAAAGTCCATAGCTTTTTGTGTTATTTGCGATAACTTTGCGATAAGTCTTTTGTGGGCATCTTAACTTTGTTCGTATTTTTGCATCGTACTTTTTTTATTAACCAAACGTAATAGGAGAAAACTATGACTAAGGAAGATGTTTTGCAGAAAGCAAACGACTATTGTACGGAGAAAGCGTACACAACGGAAACTCTCACAGATGATTTTAAGGAAAAGTTCTCGGAGTTCTTTGCGAAAAGATACCCAGACGTAGAACCTGATGATGAAGATGCCATTGCTGCATTAAAGTTCGACCTTGACACAGCATTCAGCGCGACATCAAAGGGTCTTACATCAAAGCAAAAAGCCTTTGAGGAAAAAGAGAACGAGTACAAGAATCAGATTGCAGAGCTGACAAGAAAACTTGGCAAGAAGAAAGACAAGGATGACGAACCGAAAATCCCGAAGGAGCTGCAAGAACAGCTTGATGAATTGAAGGAGTTCAAAAACGCGGAGGCGAAGAAGAATAAATTCAAGAGCATCATCGACATTGCCAAGGAAAGCATACGTGAGGACTTGCACAAGTCTTTTGAGACATACGCAAAGTCTTTCAACGTAGAGCTTGAAAAAGAGGATAAGGAACAGGCCAAGGCATTGGTAGCACAGTTCCAAGAAATCTTTCAGGACAGCATTGGTGACATAAAGCCGCTTGCGCCAAAGCAGATTCAGAAACGTGATGAAGAGTTCCTTGCCTCAATACCGAAAGTAAAAGTAAAGTAATACTTAATTCAAAAAATTATGCAAGTAACTAATTTAGCTTATTTCTACGAAACATCGCGCAAGGTTCGCGGTGGCAAGTGGGTTTGGGTTAAAGACAGCAACGGTGAACAGCGCGGCAACGTTCTGCTCGGCGGTACTATTCTGAATCCAAAGAAAGGCTTTGACCACTTGTATGCTGCACAGTTGGTACAGTATACTCCAGCTCAGGGCTGTCTGATTTTCCGTTCGTTCAAGACCAAGGCTGACATCGCAGCCAACGGCACTACCATCGTTATTGAAGGTGATGGTTACAGCGATGCGCCAGAGGTCGGAATGTATCTAATGCTTGCTCCGAACATCGGCAGCGACTCCATCGGTGTCTCTTCCGAAAGTGAACTAGCCGTTGCCAATGACAAGGTGGACTTGGCAGATGCAACGTTTGTAGTTTCGGCAAGCGGCGTTAAGGACTACACTGGTACTTACACCAAGGTGACTGCCGTCGTTTACGACGAGACTAACGAAAAGTTTACCCTAACCGTTGACACAGCTCTTAGCGCAAGTAAGATTGCCGCTGGTGCAATTCTCGTTGAGGCAGACGCGGCCGCAGACGTTGCCCTTGCAGGTGAGGCTACTGGCGCATGCAAGGTTCTCGTTCCTAACCCCAACACGTTCATTGAGGCTGACCGCGACCTTATGCCTACCGAAGGCTTCGGTATCGAGAACGCCGACTACTCTATCAGCACGGTATACAACAAGCAGGCTTGGATTGCACGTATGCAGCCGCTGCCCCAGTATGTCCTTGCAAAGAACCGTTCGTACATTGATGGTATTTTCTGGATTTAAAAGATAGGAGGAACTGAATTATGCCAAACGCATTGAAATACCCTTTTAACCCCGATGAGGCTATTGAGAAGCTGTATCAGAAGGGCTTTATGGATGGTACTAACGTTGGGTTCTTGCAGACCCTTATCGACAACACCATCGAGATTGAAGAGAACGCCTTCTTCTGGCAGGAGCATTTCCGCGTAGAGGGTAATGAGTATGACATCGACCTTGGTGACACCAAGAAGAATCCCGCATGGACTGTACGGCAGAAGATTAACCGCACCGTTCCTATGGCTGACGCAATGGCTCCGCTGAGCGAGACCATGCAGCTCGATGCCGAGGGATTCACCGAGAAGACAGGCTCTATCTACCAGTATGGTAAGGGACTGTTTGAGACCTCGATGTCAAAGCTGGAGCTTCAGGCACGCCTGCGCGAGCTTGGTAGCGACCAGAATCTTGTCACTGGCTTTGTCCGTGGCGTTGCCGACCTTGTTAAGGCTCACAACCTTACAGTGTCCAACATGGCTGCTATGACGCTCTCACGCGGCGGCGCTTATGGGAACACCATTGCACTTACCAACCCCGCAGGTGGTACTGCTACCACACAGGGCTTTAGCGGTGTCATCACCAGTCAGGCTGCTTATATCCCCTTGGCTAACTACAAGAAGGCCATCAATGATGTGTGGACTGACCCCGATGCAGACATCCCTGAACAGATGCGCATCATCGAGACCGAGTTCAAGGAGGCAAATGCCATTCCCGACGGAACGCCGTTTGAGTGGGATATTCCTTGGGAAACCGTTATTGGCGTGCTGTTGAAGAACGCTGCCTTTGTTGCAGAGGTCAACCGCTATATCCGCTTGTATGCACCCGACAAGGTTATCATCGTGACCTCCGCTGGCGGAAGCACCGATGTTGCTAGCATCACTTGGGAGCAGCTTGTTGAGTATAGCCGTTCGCCTATCAGCAAGATTTCGCCCATCCGCATCATCCGCGAGCAGCAGACCGTACAGGGCATCACCACCTATCATACCGTCAAGGGTTGGAAGCAGAACGTTGTCGTTCTCCGTCCTCTTGGTTATGCTGGTGTACTTGTACATGCAAAGGTCGCCGACGTAGAGCTGATGCGTAGCGGTGAGGTGAACAGCAACATTCAGTTCTCTCTTGCCAAGGTGCAGGGATTCCTGAATGTCATCAACCAGATTGTGCCTAACGGCAAGCTGAAGTCTTACCATACCGATGTCATTGGTCGTTATGCTACGGTTCTTGATGAATCGCCGTATCACGTAATCGTTGACATTTCCAGCACAGGAAACTCACCTGTAGACCCGCCGCGTCCATAAAACTTGTGGCAATTTACAAGTTAATCTCTCATATAAGATTTGTTTTGGTTTATTAGTTTTTGGTTGGTTAGTTAGTTGTAGCAGCGATGACGGTATTAGAATGGCTTAAAGCATCAACGAGATATTCGTTTGAGGAACAGAATTTCATTAAGATTGCGCTTGACAGAGAGTGTAATCCAGATGATGATGTTTACGACGAGAGTGTTGTAACAAAGCGTCAGCGTGAGCTGATGACGGCGGACATCATCTTTACTGCCGTACTTTTAAGTCCTTCCAATACCGCATCGTTGTCGCAATCGCATAACGGATACCAGAAGACTATTGGCCAAGAACAGGACTTTTACCAAGACGAGAAGATTAAGTACGCAATCAGGATATACAATCGCTATGATGACGATAGGGGTGACACCCTTACGGAATTGATGCAAGACAGGCGAATTAAGTTTATCCCCATAGAGGACGTTGCAAAGCTATGACGCGAGACGAGATTCTTGAATATCCTTACACTGGAACGATAACCAGAGTAATAGCAGGAAAGGGTATGGAAAAAGACCAAGAACTGCTTATATACGAAGGTGTCATGGATGAACACATGGCAAACGATGAAATTGGATGGACTATGCAGACATCCAAGTACATCATCAGCATTCCGTTGGTTAAGGATGCTGACGGCAAATGGATAGTTCCAAGAAAGGGTGACAAGATTGAAATCACGCGCTATGATGAAACATTCACTTTAACCGTAGATAATTCAGACCCGTCACAGCTAGGCGGTGTGAGCATCTACGCGACAAGAAGCAGTTGGTAGCAGATGATAAAGTCCAAGGTAATAGGTCTCAACGCAAAGAAGATGGCAGATGCAATGATGAAAATCGTTGTAGATGAACAGAATGCGCGATTGATAGCCTATGCCAAGGAGGAAATACAATACATCGGCGATGCCATACGCGCGGGTCATTGGGGGAATCATTTTGACCGCACGCACAATCTGCTTAATAGTCTTTGCTGGGGCGTTTCTTATCAGGGGAAACTTATAGACTACGGATTCTACCGCGAGAGCGGTGATGTACAGCCACGACCGACAAAACGCGGAGGAGGCAGCGCAGAATCATTCCTGCATGAGTTTTCGGCTTTGAGTGAAGGGCGTGGCGCACAGATTCCAGTAGTGGGCAGAGAAATAGCCGAACGATACGTAAAGAAATACGGAGGTAACGAACGGTCGCGTGGCTGGCGTGTATTTTTTGCAATACTAGCACCATATTGGGGCTATTGGGAAGAAGGTTTTAATATGACCATCAAAGGAAAGTCCGCAGGGTTTTACAGGTTTATGGTTATGACGCAGTTCTATGACGAAATCAAACAAGACCTGAAACCAGCAAGAACACGTTTCCGCGTAAGCGTACCAAAGTTCTAAAACGCATAAGAAGATGTACAACGAATCAAGAATGGACATATACGACTATCTATACAATCTCTTTTACGGAGTGGTGACAGAGAATGTATATGATATGCGCGCACCGCAGGAGCTGCTTGAATCGGACACAACAAACGGCTTCCTTGTTATCCATGTCGGCAATATCGTAGACGAGAGTGAGTTTCGCGGGCATGCATACGGTCGTGTTAGGTGCTATATTGAGGCGTACGTTCCACAGATGTCCAGAGGGCGCGTAGACCACGACATCTATGCCGTGATGGAAAATGCCGTTAACGACATCATCAACCAGCAAATGGAAGTGCGCGACGGGACATATTACATCGAATCAGATAGCGTTATCTCTGCTGACGGCGGCGAATCATCAAACGCCAACAATGCATACTACACTTTCATCAAATCTTTTATCGTTGTCATCGAAGAACAAGATTAGTAATAATTTTAAAATTTAGAAAGGAACATAACTATGGCAAAGAAAACAACTTTGAAGCCGATTGGCCTAAAGTACGGCGAGGTCGGTGCTGAGGCCACCGTGCAGCTTATGGGTGTGCTTCGTGGTCTTACCATTGCGCAGGATGAGCCTGAATCAACAGAGATTGAGGCCGAGTTTTACGATGCTCCGTTCGACATCTTCTATCAGGGCAACCCTGTTACGATGACGTTTGAACTCGCAAACTATGAGCTTAGTGAACTTACACCGCTGTTCGGTGGAACACACGCCGATGGAACGTCTTCTGTTGGCGAGACCTATGAGGGTGCTCCAAGTGCTTTCACTTCCGAGCATTCTTGGGAGCTTTCGTTCGGTCGCGGATTTGGCACTCTGTATCTTTACAAGGGTCTTACCATTGGCACTTTGAAGAAGGATGCCGATGGCGCGCTGAACTATAACGTAACCATTACTGCTTTGGTTTACACCGACACCACCGTTACGCCTAATGTAGACCACATGTACAAGATTGTCGGCGACAAAACAACGTAAAGCAACAAATCTTTTGTTTTCGTGAACGTGGGGAGCGTTTATAGGGGTGTCCCCTGTGACGCTCCTTTTTAGTTTTACGAAAACAAGAAAAAAACGTTCACGATTATGGTAAAAAAGAAGAAAGAAGAGGAAGGACAAAAGATGGATGAGTTGCAGGATTTTAGCATAGACACCAAAAGAGACATCCTAGACATCATAAATGATGCGCCATCGTTGGTAAGGCTAGGCGAAAAGGAGTATCGCGTAAAGGACATGCGTTACTATTCTTTGTATCGCATCTGCCGTCTTGTGATGGATATGCGTAAGGCTGATGAAACGCTAGACACGGACAATGCTGTTATAACGGCTCTGTGTACCGATTTAGATGCCATGTGCGAGATAATGGCAATAGTCCTGTGCAACCATCTATTTAAGCCTTGTGATGATGCAGATGAAAGGAACGATGCGCTGATAAAGCAGATGAAGACAAAGGTGATGAACAGCACATTTGAGCCTAACCAGTGGGCAGCTATCATTCTTGGTGCTATACAATCCGTAGACCTATCCGCTTTTTTTTTACTCAAAAAATCGGTGAGTACGCTTACGGATTCACTTCTGACGAGGAAGAAGAAATCGGAGGAGACAGCATCACAGTTTATGGAAGCACTATCATTGCAGACGCATCCGACTTCCTGAGAGCATTTCCGCAGTACACGTTAGATGATTACCTATATCGTCTTTCGTGCGCGCAGATACAATTCATGGCGGTAGACAACACGCATACAAAATACTTGAAAGGTAGCGACAAGAAAGCGTGGAACGACTACAAGAAAACCGCCGAATCGATGGATAAACTTGATAACTTTATGTCGGGATTGAAGATTCCTGAACTCAAAGAGGGCGAAGAATACGAAATCCCCGTAAGGAATAGAAAGAAAAAGTAAACAAACATATATACTAACACGCTTATGGCAAGGGAAAACCCCACAATCATAGTTGGCCATCTTAACGATGCGGAACTGAAAAAGTCCATCGATGCGCTTGTGGCACATGTCGAACAAGGCACGAAAAAGATGGTTGACAATTTCAATACCAGTATCGATGCCATGAAACGCAAGCTCAACGAACTAGGCAGCGTTAAAGTCGATATGGGCGGCTCTGCTGACGGCGGGTCTACGCGTAGGACAACAAAACAAAAGGAGGAAACAGAGGCAATAAAAGAGACGACGCGCGCATATAAGGTGCAAAAAACGACTCTTGATGAAATGGCGCGTGCGCAGCAAGTTGCAATACGAACCGCAAATCCGAATGGAATCCGTAACGCCGACACTCTGCAAACCATGAACATACAGCTTGATTTGCTTGTTCAAAAGTTGCGCGATGCTAGGTCTCAATATTCCGCTTACGTCGCTATGGCGAGAGACGCATCAACAACTGGAGATAAAGGATATTTCCAAATGGCAACGGCGGGTGTTCACAAATACGAAGAAATTGTTCATAGCACCATCAATCAGATTCGTGCGTTGCGCGCGAGTATTTCGCAAATGGGTGACGTTATTGCACCGCAAGGCCATGCGATACAAAACTACGTTAACAGTCTTCAAAAGGCCAACCCAGAACTTGCAGCGTTAAACGAGAGGTTCAAGCAGGGGCGGTCTGAAATGCAAAAGCAAACCGCGACAGCAGCCGAAGCCGTGCAAGCAACAAAGCAATATACCAGTGAAATAGAAAATCAGAAACAGCAAGCTAGAGCCGCAGCAGCAAAGGAGCAAGAATACAGTCAAACATCGATAGAAAGGGAACGACAAAGAAGAGAAGAAATAAAAAGAACGGGCGAGGCTGCGCGTCAAACATCCAAGGAAATAATAAACTCGATGCATCAGCAAGCCAGTGTTCCGAGCAGTGCACCAATCAAGGGGATAAAAGAGTTGACGCAGGCTGTGGTCGAAATGCGAAGGGCTTATTTTGACTTATCTCCAGCAGAAAGGGAGTCGGCTGTTGGGCAAGCACTTAGGGCTGATATAGAGAAAGCCCAAAAAGCCATAACGATTGTCAGAGAGTACAACAGTTCTGTTTTTAAAAGAAGAGAAGGATTTGAAATAGGGAACGAATCGACGTTAAAAAGTTTGCGCGAAAACCTCAAAAAGCTTACCGAACAATACGAAAGACTAACCGTTGCACAAATTAATGCAGGAAAAGGCGACCACATTGTAGAGAGATTCCAAGCGACCACACGCGCTGCACATATTATGCAAAGAACTCTCAATACGCCAATTAATTTAAAGGCTGCACTAGCGGGCGACGAAAGGACACTGGACGACATTGCATACAAAATGCAACGCTTGCGTTCTTATAAACTTAGCATTGACCTTACAAACAAAAATGCGGCAAACGAAATAAGGCAGGTTGATGAAGCCCTTTCTAGGTTACAGCGTGAGGCAGACAAATGGATGCGGACACAAAACAACATGATAGCCCAGAACGAAGCACTTGCGCGTTCATGGAATTACATGAAGAATCGCCTTGCGTTTTACTTTACAGTAGGAGCAACAACTAGCTTTATAAAGCAGCTCATAGAGGTACGAGGGCAATACGAATTACTTGAACGTTCAATCGGCATTCTTATAGACAGCGCACAGAACGGCACAAGGATTTTTGCGGAGTTAAACGCTATGGCAATCAAGTCGCCGTTTACGACTATGGAGCTTGGCGCAGCTGCAAAGCAGCTTGTTGCTTATGATGTCGCCGCAAAAGATGTTGTAGACACGACAAAGCGTTTGGCTGACATGGCAGCTGCCGTTGGAATACCAATTGAACGACTTACTTACGCACTGGGTCAGATTAAAGCTTACGGCTATCTTAACGCACGCGATGCGCGCATGTTTAGCAACGCTGGTATTCCTCTTGTCAAAGAATTATCAGACTATTACACACAGCTAGAAGGGCGTTTGGTCAGCGTATCCGATGTCTATGACAGAATCAAGAAAAAAGCCATAGGATACAACGAGGTAATGGAAGTTGTCAACAAAATGACTGACGAAGGCGGAAAATTCTTTAATTTCCAAGAGAAGGCAGCAGATACGTTAAAAGTTCGGCTTGCCAACCTGACGCTTGCGTGGAATAATATGCTTAACGAAATTGGAAAAGACTCGCAAGGCATCATTACCTCTGGGCTAGCCGCATTAAAATGGCTGTTTGAACGATGGAGAGAGTTTGGTAACATCCTATATGGGGTTGTTGTCGCTTTTGGTTTAGTAAGGGCTGCTCAACTCGTTGCGGTTCGTACTGGTCTTGTACAAGTAAATACAGCCCTTGCAAGTAATATGAAAATGTGGGGTGCTTTAGGGAATACCGCTAAGAGCGTACTAAAATCTCTAGTGTCAGTGTTTTCTAATCCGTGGAATTGGGCAATGGCTGGCGCGGCTGCAATTATGTATCTCAGTTTTTCGTACAAAGACTTACTAAGAGCGAATGAGGCACTAAACAAGTCCATTGCAGATTCAGCTGACGAAAACATTAACTCCATAGATAAGTTCTTTGACGAATACCACAAACAGCTAGACACAATAGATAACGCTAGTGCATCAGACAAGTCGAAGATGTGGGAACGGATGCAAGAGGAAATAGAAAAAACAAACAAAAACGCAAAGCAATACGTTTCCATATTAGAAGAAATAGAAGATTTAGGCAACCGAATTAATGTAGGGAAAAGAGTACTAGAGCAGACGCAAGAAATAGAGAAAGAGGCGAAGCGGATTGCAGAACGCGGTTTGTTTAATATGGGAGGCGGTTATGCAGACGACAGTCTTGCACAAGACCTAATAGACTATGCAGACCACCTAAACGTTATTCAAAACAAATATGGTAGCCTAGCAAAGGCAAATGAAGATTATTCTCTTGGTGCTAAACAGCTGTTGTCTGGTTTTCGTAGGGACACAGAGGAGGCATACTCGGAGTTGGAGCGTTTTACGGGGATTTTAGACAAAGCCGACATTTCAAGAATAATGGGTGACGACCCATCTACGCAGCTGGCGAACATACGGGAGTTTGCGTCGATTGTTCGCGACAATTTCCTTGCAACAGAAAAGGGACAAAAAATCACAGCAGAAGGGCAGGCATTGTTAAACGATGCCTTAGATAAATGGGTTGCAAAGCAAGGTGTCGCTAACAAAGTGATAACAAATTCCAACATTGCTGCAGTAGAAGGAAGTCGTTCTGCTTGGGAAACCTTTTTTGACCAACTTAACAAGAAAGACAGAGAACGAATGGACTTCCTTGTTAAGACGAACCAAACTGGCAGTGAGGATTTTGTAAAACTTTGGGACAAAGCCACGGAATTAATGCAGGAAAGAGCAATCGGGTCGTACAACCTTATTCAGGAACAAATAGCAAACCTGCGCAACACGCCAGACATTGTTATAAACGTTGTCTATAAGCGAACAGAACAAAAAGAGATAGACAGGCAAATAGAGAAATACAAAAACACGTACATTGAACCAGAGGGTGCTGGATTAATGACTGCTGACCGTTATTTTAGAGAAAGAGAAGAAAATGTCAGAAAGTACGGTACTTACATAAAAAAAGAAGAAGAAGACAATGTTGAATGGGAAAAGCGTCTTGGCGAAGAATATCAAAACAACTCGAAAAATATCGAGTCTTTAAACAAGCAGCTTGCAAACAGTGCAAAGTTAAGCGACATTGACAAGAATGCAAAACAAAACGAGCTTAATACGCTTATTAGCCAAAATAAAGTTTTAAAAGAAATTGCGGACAATCAAGGGTTTGATTACGAGCAATTTGCAAAAGGAGGCAAAGGCGGCGGCTCAAAGAAAGACGTCCTAGGTGATGCCCTTACCAAGGAGGTGCAGCTCATAACTGACATCCAGAAACGTTTCAAAGAATACAAGCAGATAGGTGTTGATGCACAAACAGCTATAGCTAAAGCTACAGAAGAGTACGGCAACACCATCATTAAGAACAATGCGACACTACGAAAGTATGGTGTTCAAACTCTGTCATCCGAAGAGCTTGCGGCATTGCCATTGCAGAAAGTCCGTGAGTTCTACCAAGAGCAGATAAAAGTTGCTAATGCGCTGAACAACACAAAGGGCGTAGAGGCACTTGAAAAGGCTCTTGCCAACATCAATGTCGAAATCACAAAGATTGATTACAAGAAAATCACAGACGGGCTGAACAATGAACTTGGCAAGCTGAAAGATGAATATGAACTAGCCGTAGAACTTGATGCCAATCCAGAAATGGGCGACATGTTCTTGGATATGTTTGACATCGACCCGAACGCATTACCGCAAACCATAGACCAGTACGCGGAGCGTGTTCTTAGTGCACTAAACAAGTCTTTTGAGCAGCGCAAGATTGATTTTAGGTTGCCAACTCTAGACCTTACGCGTGACGACATAGAAACGTACAGAAATCAAGTCGTTGACGGTGTTCTCGACCAATCTACGTTTGATGCAATTGAAAAGAACTACAAAGAGATACAGGAGCTGCGTAAAAAAGATGCAAAAGAAACGCTAAAAAAAACACAGGAACTGCAATACAAGCTTGCGGATGTAGACGAAAAGATAGCCATTGAAACGGAAAAGCTAGAACGTCTACGCCAGAAGCTTGCAGAAGAAACGCACGAAGAAAAGCGCAAGTTGCTTGAACTTGAAATTAAGGAACAGGAACAGGTCATTGCAAAACTGCAAGAAGATATACTGCAAATGCTCCCGACGTACAAGGCATTGTTTGGCGGCATAGCGGAACATAGCGCAGCAATGACACGCAAGATTGCCTTGGAGTTAAGGAGGATGCTTGAAACAGCCACCCTTAATAGCGACGGCAGTTACACCGTTACCGACCCGCAAGGTGGTACTGCACGAATAAGCCGCAGAACCAGAGAGGCACAGCTTGACAAGGTTAACAAGGAAATTCTAAAGACACAATCTTCATTCCAGAAGATAAAAGAATCGCTCACAAAGGACGAGGACAAAATGGTTGACTGGGCACACGCATTGGAACTTGTCGGCGACGAGGCGAAGAAAGCTGCTGATGGTTTAAAAACCATCGGTGAAATTTTTGCAGCCCTTGGTGCTGGTGATGATACCGTTGAGGCAATAAATGATGTCGCTAACACACTAGAAGGACTTTCGCAGGCAGGACAGGGCGTGGCACAAATATATTCTGGCGACTTCATTGGCGGCACGGTTAACGTTATCAAGGGAACGTGGAACGCGGTAAGCACATGGCTTGATAATAGTGACAAGAAAATCACACGCAACATTGAAAGTTCAAAGCGGGCGGTCAACCGCTTGCAAAATACTTACGAAGAACTTGAATATGCTGTCGAAAAGAGCATGGGTGCTGCCGAAATAGGTGCTAGACGAGCTGCCATTGAAAACAAGAAGCTACAACTTGCAGAACTTGAACGTCAGCTGCAACTTGAAAAGTCTAGAAAGAAAAAGAAGCAAGACGAAGATGCAATCATAGAACTTGAAGGTGAGGTGGCTAGTGCAAAGCGCGAGCTAAAAGACCTTACAGATGGTGTGGTTGAAATGTTGACTGGCTCGGACATCAAGGGTGCAGCGGAGGCGTTTATCGATGCTTGGGTACAGGCATGGCGCGCTGGAGAAAACACGCTTGACGCTATGAATGAGAAGATGGATGAAATGATTCAGAATCTTGTCAAAAAAGGTGTCATAAACGAGATTATTGGCACTCTACTTGACCCACTATACTCTGAAATCAAAAAATTCTCCGATGAAGGCAGTGAAGGAGGCCATTTCCTTACCACGAACGAGCTTCGCAAGATAGCACAAGATGCTGGTGTTACGGCAGAGGAAATCAATATTGCGCTAAGTGAGTTCTATGGCAACCTAGAGCGTCTTGGAATACTACCAAAGACGCTTGAAGCCAACAAGCAGCTAAGTGCATTGCAGCAAGGCATTCAGGGGATAACCGAAGACACGGCAGGCGCATTAGAAGCGTACATGAACAATGTGTCACAGCAGATGTACCTGCATACGGACATCCTGACGCAGATTCGTGACGTTGTTGTCGGGTTTAACTTTGATGCTCAACTAGGGACTATAAGCCAGATACTCTTGCAGCTGCAATACAGCTATCAGACGCAGATGGCCATACACGGAATCCTAGAGGGTGTATTAACGCCATCGGGACGAGCCTTTACCGTCGAACTTGCAAGTTAAGTGGATTATGGAAGCAATACAGGAATATTATAAGAACGCGCTGCTCGCAGACCTTTGTACTGAATACAAGGGTCTGTGGCAGGCCGCTAGCAAAGACAAGCGTAAACTTGTCGATTTGGCACTCTCGATGCAGGCGATACCTCATTTGCTTACGTTTGCCCATGAGGGCAATGGCATGACAATGGAATCGTTGATGAATGATTTTGGCGACTACATCAATGGCAAATACACCGCCATAGATGTTGATGGCGTAAAGGGTGGTTATAAAAGCGAGCTATATGTTGGCTATAACGGCATTTTAAGCCACGCTGACGATGTTTTGTGCATCATGTGGTCAACTATACCACTTATGGAAATTAAAGCCACCAAAGCCATTAAAATTTATGTTGGGTGTTCGTCTGATGTGCGTATCGTTTGCGGAGGTTACAATAACGTTACGATAATGCTCTTTGATGACAGCAAGGTAACGTTAAGCGACATTGATGAAGAGAGTAATGTGACGGTTTTCAAGTATAGCGACCAATGTGATGTTACGATAGGAAAATATTGCATGGGCAAAGTTAAGGAATTTAGAAAGGAGTTGAGATTATGAACAAACCAATATATCAAGTCAAGAATAGTGCGAGTGGGACTTTTCAAGACATCGAGACACAGTTCAGCGGCGTAAGGATTCTAAAGATGGATGGCTTTCTGGAACTAGGCAAGCCAGTGAACATCTACACGGCGCAATGGGTGAATGAGCAGGCAGAGGATTTCCTGATAACCACGGTAAATCAGAGTAATCAGCCAGTAGTCGTACGTGAGAACGTGGACATTTCCATCACCTTTATTGTAGGCAATAGGTATTCGTCATCGCTAAACTTTGACGCTCAGGCGACACATGACACGTTTGTCAAATACATGACAGACAGCGATGTGTGGATTCAAAGCGGATACATGGGGAACAAGTATGTTCATTGCGTGTGCCTTTCGGCATACAAGCCGACTACGGTGAAGCTCGGTCGCGGAAATGATTCATATATCCTAGGAACACTTACGTTACACACTCTAGACGCACCACAAACATCATCATAAAGGTGTACTACTTCTTTTCTGTTCTATTTTTTATACGATTAAAAAGGAAGCCCGTCATCCGTGAGGACAGCGGGCTTCACCCTTCTCAAAACAATTAACCTTATGGCAGAATCCTATTTCGCAAAAATCCTTTTATACCACGGCAACGCCATGAAAGCCTTGACCTTTCCGTACTCTTCACGAAGATGGCTATTGTCGCCAGTAAGCTCAATGTTCTTTTCGTTTGCACGCTGCAACTTCTTGGTCAGCTCGGTAATAACCTTGTCCTTTGTACTTAGGGCAGCAAGGTAGTTCTCGCACTCTGCAAGGCGTTTTTCGTTCAGCTCATCACCTTCTTTGTCCAAACGCTTGAAGCGTTCAACTTCCTGTTCAAGCTTTCGGCAATAGCCGCGTAGCCCAGCATTCTGTTTGCGCAGGTAAGCAATCTCTTCCTGCGGCGTTTCAAATGTCTTTTCCTTTTTCATAATTGCGCAATTATCTTTGTTAAACAAAATATCGTTAAAAATCTGGCTGCTGGAATCCGTCTAGGTCTGGCGTCTCATTGCTTGCCGCTTGCGACTCTTTCATCATTCTCTTTTCAGCTTTAACACTGCTCGTCTGATAAGATGCCATGTCAATCGTCTGCCCTAGCAACGTGAAACCATCAATGATGTTGCCCTGATGGTCTTTTGCATAAGGCAGCATGACTCCTTTTATCTTTACCAGCATGCCAGAATTGAAATGTTTGCTGATATAGCTTTTGAAATAGGGCTTGAACAAGAATCGGAAAGTAAGTATTTCATCATCCACGATAGTTCCATCGGACTTTCTGAACCCTTTCCTTCTCTCGCTTGCGGTAACGATAGCAGCAGTTTCCGTGTATCGTATCCCATCTATATGCCCTAGAAAGTTTATATCCATCGTTCAAAATTCGTTTTAAGGCTATTTTAAGCCGTTTTGGCGGGCTTTTGCCCATGATGTAGTATAGTTGCCCACCTTTGTGTTTTTAACGCGCCTACGGGCGTTTATCATGCTTCCTTTTCCTTTTCGTATTTAAAAAGCAGACCGACAATGGCGCAGCATGTGTCATAGATAGACAATCCCTTTGGGATGTCCTGCCAGTGGCGAGATAGGTGGTTGGCAAGCCGTTCCATCCCGCCGAGCTTTGAAAGAGATACTTCCTGAATATCGCTAGCCTTTAAGAGCATGTAGCGTTCGTTCATGTACTTTCCGCTTGTGAAAGACTTACTGCCCTCATGCTTAACTACAACCCATACTCCTTCTTCAAGGTCGTTGGTCATAAGCATTGAACAAGGCTTGTACTCGACTTTCTTTCCACGCACGACACGTCTAAACAGGCGATTGTCAAAAGCAGGCTCAGGTTCTTCGTAAACCCGATACCTGCCTTTTTCATCCTTATAGTATAACGTCGGCTTTTCCATCGTTATTCGTTGTTTTTCCTTGCCTTCTTAGGTCTGGGGATGCCAAGACGCTTGCGTGTGGCTACTGCTTCGCTAAGAGTACATTCTTTCAGGAACTCGCAGCTTTCACAGTCTTTGTCATCTTCTTCGTCTTCTTTCTTTGCCTTTTTCTTGCTAGGCTTTGGTGTCTTTGTTACGCTCTTGACAATGGCTTCGGTAAGGCGCACCGTTAACCCCAAACTTGCCAAGCCGTGTTTGGAAAGAACTTTTTCAACAGCCGTAATGATGATGTTTGCAACCTTCTGGATACCTTCTGCATCGGTGTTGTTCAGATAGTCCTCAATCATCCTTGAAAACATTTCAGGCAAATCGTCATCATTGCCCATAAGTGCGATTTCCACTTGATTGCCATTCTTGTACACGGCAAGGAAATCGGAATCCTCTTTAAATTTCTCGCAAAGCTTTGCAAGTTCATCTGATACATTAATTTTTGGTTTCATGCGATAAGGTGTATTAATTAATAATTAAGTGAATTGTGGTGCAAAGTTAGGATATTATTTGATACGTTCCAAATTATTTAATGATTTTTAATATAAAAGATGCTAAAATGGGGCATTGCTATCAGTAAAGGCAGCAAAAGGCAGGCCATCATCGCTTTCCTGCGGTGCTGGTTCGTTGTATTCAAAGGATTGTTGCTGCGGCTCTGCCTCCCACCCGTATCTTAAATCTTCATCGATGCTGTTCTTAAACCGCCTGCTTTCTATTTCATAGTGCAGCCCAACCATAAGGTCTACAACGCCATACATACGGTTCTTTGCAACCTCGACCACATTTCCATAGCTTTCAAAGCGGCTCATAGAACCTTTGCCAAAGAACTCCTCGCCAGTGCGCAAAAAGTCATTGTTAACGCGGTGTATGATGAACACATCATCGACGGCATTAGTTAAGTCGCTAGTACCACTAATGTCATTCTTGCGCAGGAATGTCATCGCCTTTCTAGGATGCGCAACCAGAATGATATGTACCTTGTTCTTTTTCGCAAACTCCTTAATCTGCAATATAAGTTCTTTCTGCTTGTTATTCCTGTCACCTTCAAGCAGGTCGATATTAAGGCTAAAAAGGTTGTCAAGTACAAACAATTTAACTCCAAGTTTTAGCAATTCATTCATGTCATGGAATATCTGCTCCCATGTGTTGCCATATTCATTGTTGTACAGGAAGAATTTCCCATCAAGCCATTGGTCGATGTGCGCAGCAATGTTATCAGGCACATAATATTTGCCTTCCTTAAATTGAGACAGGCGCAAGTTGCGTTTGCCAGCAGCAACCATCTGTATCCACGTTTTCAGAATATAGTCTGGCAGCTCGCCTGACCACAGCGCGACCTTTGTACCCTGATTGATGACATTAAGGATAAGGGTATTTAGCCATGAAGATTTTCCAGAGCTATTGCTGCCACTAAGCAACGTGACCTCGGCCATGTTCAGTCCGACGATAGCCCTGTCAAGTTCGGCAAACCCTGTCTTCACGGTCTCTATCTGCGAAAGGTCTACCTTTTTTATGTCGGACAAAGAAAGCCACTTGCCGCCTAACTCTGGCGACTCGTCCTTTATCACATATTTAGGCTTTTGAACGGCATATTGGCGCGGCTGCGGTATTTGTTTCGCGTATTGCCGTGGCTCACTTTCATGGTCGTATGCGTGGGGGTCAAAATGCAGCCTAAACGCACGCCAATCATATTGCGAACAAGAATTATGATAGCATTTAAAAGCAATAGCACCGTTAGGAAGTTCAAACAAAGCAGAATCAGGAGCTTTATGTCCTTCATCAAATGGGCAATGGGCTAGAACGTATTTCGTTCCTCCTCCGCTAATTGGGACTTCTTTCGCAATCTCTATACCATATTTTTGAATAAAATCGCGCAAATTAAATTCAGGGCAAGCCTCGTTTGCGTTATAAGCCCGCCGTTGAGGTTGCTCTATCTTTATCGAATACTTCTCGTTAAAACTCTCTATCTGAGAAGCTGTCATGCGACGAAAGTCTTTAGGTACTGCAAGAATCTTTGCAAGACGATGCGGACGTTCTTCGCTTGAACGCCCTTTGCGACCGAAAGTTCCAGACAAACGAAGTATCCTGTTTGCGTCATGCAAAACTGTGTCTATTTTAACGCTCTCATCAGTAAAGTTGTTCGCAAGGATTTCAAGAAAAGCCTTAATAACATCTTCGCTTTCTTGTGTGTTATCCATATCAATAGGATAAAGCAAATGATAGCCGCTTGATGAGTCGCAAACGACTGGCGTGCTAAAGCCATTGTCACGCAAAAAAACAAATACGTCCTGTGCCTTCTTGTGTGCCTTTGCTTTTTCTGCATCCGTTGAGCTAACGCCGCTTGGACGCTCACAATCCACATCAATAGGCAACCACCAACGGTGCGCTATATCCTGCTTGCTTGTAGCAGTTCCTTTAACCTGTCTAAAGCAATTGAATTGGTCGCGGCTTGCGCATGCTTTTTTGACTTCGTTGACAGAATAATAAATATTGGCATTATCAAATGGTTCAAGTGCCTTTATCGCGCTCTCTACATCGTAAAAATAGCCGCTCCAAGTTCTGTCACCCAATATACGTATTTCAAACAATTCATCTTCGCGTTTGAACGTATCGTGCCACTTTCTTATTTCGTTTACATCCATATTTTATATTTAACAATAGTACTCACGGTATTCGTTCTCACGTTCCTCTTGCGAAGGGTCTGCAACCCTATACGAACGCCCACATCTTGGGCAGGTGAAAAAGCTAACTACAGCCGTATCATCTTTATCATAGCCAGTAAGAATCTCGTTTGCCATTGCATCGCTATTCCACCTGACCTCCTCGCCGCAGAAAAAACAATTCTTCGTCTTCATATCTTCTCCCATTCTTTTCTTTCTGCACGCCACACCAATGTGCCACGCGCATTGTTCAACATTATACAAGCACCATCAGGGCGGTTGTCATCCGTATACCCGTCGATGATGTTATCATAGAACATGCCGACGTAGATATAACACTTATGAAAGTCATTCCAGTGGATGTTCCCGTCAGTCAAAGGACGATACTCCGCACCGCCATCAAAAGACGGGTCAAAGACAACGCTGTTGCCCTTGGTGATAACATCCAAGAAAGTCTTGTCACGGATGTAACGCTCAAAGTCACGCTGGAACTGTCTTTCACGACTGCTAACGTATGCCGTTATGTGCGGCATAACCTTCTCGCGGTCTTTCTGACTGAGCTTGTCCCATTGCGCACGCGCCTTCTTCTTGCTGCCCTTGCGATTGTAAGCCACCCAGCATTTCTCAAAAAGATTGTCTTTCTCTTTCTTTTCTTCAAGCGCAGCCTTTTCTTGTTCTTTGTGTGTTTCTTTTTCTTTTTCTATTAATACGTCCTTGTCTTTATCTTCGTGTATAATATTATAATTATTACTGATAGGACTAGACATAATAGTGTCTACACTTTCTTGCGCGGGCGCGTTCTGGCAAATGCTAGCATTTGGTAGCATTTGGTAGCATTTGCTAGCTTTTGCTAGCCCGCCCTTCTTTCCACTCTCCTTGCGCTTCTCACGCACCATAAGCCATTTGTCGGTATCATGCTCCAACTGCGGCTCAATGAAAGCCATAGCAACACGCCCCGCAACAGAAAGGCTTGGCGGCTCGTTAAACAACGCCTTACGCATAATGGCATCATACACCTCAAGCCTGACATTATTATCAAGCGTGGCAACGGCATTGTACCAACCTGCATGAAACGTAAAACATTCTCTGTTAAAATCCATTGTAGCTGTTTTTAAAAGCCTGCGGGTGATAATCCGTCAGCAGCTACTCTAACATCATACCACCCGCGTAGGCAAGATTGTTATAACATGTATCTCTCGTTCTTTGCGCCTATTGTAGCTGGCAGCGCATCGAATCGTTTTTTTCTTTTGCAAAGATAGGCATTTTATCCCATACAACAAAATATTTTGCGTTATTTAACTAAAATAAGGTTAATTGCCGTTTTTCAAGCGCAATTCTTTCGGAAGCTAGGTTAAAATAACCCTCATCAAGCTCAATGCCTATCCAGTTACGCTTCTCACGAATGGCAGCAATACAAGTGCTACCAGAGCCAGCGCAATTATCAAGAACAAGCCCGCCTTCGCCTGTATACGTGCGAATGAGGTAACGTAACAGGTCAACGGGCTTCGCCGTAGGATGCAACTTCTCTTTGTCTCTTTTGAAATACAAAATATTCGTCGGATAACGCGTGCCGTCGTTGTTTGTAGTACAACGCTGCAATTTGGAACGCGTGACCGCATTAGGCTTACGCTCGCCCCTGACACGTACGTATGAGTCAAACCCTTCACGCATCTGTGGATTATACGTCATCGGATTGCTGTTCTGTGATGCTGCACTAAAACTAAAGACACAAATGTCCTCCGTAATCTTTAACGGCTGAAAATGAGAGTTGAGAAAATTAGTGCCATTGTCCTTAACCCAAACCCAATTGTATTTCCACATGGCGATATTGCTTGAAATAAGCATCGTGGTGAACGGCTGCACGGCAAACAGCACAATAGCACCATCAGGCTTTATTATGCGCTTGTAGGCATCCCACAACGGCTCAAAAGGAATTATGCTATCCCACTTTAGCGGCGTAGTGCCATAAGGCAGGTCGCAAAGAATCAAATCAACACTTTTGTCGTCTATCCCCTGCATTACATCAAGACAATCGCCATTGTATATTTTATTAAGCTCAATCATATTAAAACAAAGTTAGCTGTTTGACTGTTTTTTCTTTGCTCACCTGTATGTCACCAAGACACTCTGACTTAAATCTTTCTTCTTGCGCGTCAAAATAATCTTTGTCAATCTCACATCCGCAGAAATCAAAGCCAAGCTTATATGCAGCAATACGACTACTACCAGAACCGACCATTGGGTCAAAAATGACGTCACCAGCATTGGCGTAGTTGCGTAATATCCAAGCGTAAAGCTCGACAGGCTTCTGTGTCGGATGAATCTTGCTAACTCCATTAGAAGACACAACACGCATCCTGAATATCTTAGCTGGCTTGTCAAAGCTAGACCATGCATATTCACACATCGCAAGACTGAAATCAAACGGCTGTAGCTTATCCCATATAAGAAAATGCTTGTTGGGAGGAAGCCCGAAATAATTACCACCCCAGATAATCTGATTCTTCGAGACACGAAACAGCTCGCTGAAAAATTTGTCAGACGGAATGGTACTATCCCACTCTTTACGCACATGAGCCTGCCTGACAGGATTTGACGCGATGCCAATACCATAAGGAGGGTCAGCAACGGCAAGAGCAAAATAACCATCAGGCAAGAGCCGCATGTACTCCATACAGTCGCAATTCATCATGACACTAACGCTCGCTGTCATCACTCAACGCCTTTAACTCACTACCTAACAACAACGCGCCAATCTTACTGTACACACCTACATGACGTAGCCGCTTTACCTTGTCAAAGAAACCACCATCATTAGCCTTACGGTAAGACATACCAAGAACACGCGGCACATCCTGACGCTGCACACGCTCATCATCACACAAACGACTTAACATCGCAACCTCATGCTCCGTGCCACGACACTCACCACGACGGTTGCTCTTTATCAAACCACGCAGCCAGTCGCCAAGACCATGCTTGTCAGCCACATGACGCAAACGACCAAGGTAATCACGACATAACGACTGCAAAGCAGCATCACGCGCAACCCTGCGAATATCCTTCCTTCTCATGATTCCGTGAACGATAGTCAATATAAACTAGCTAGAATGGCAACGCATCAGGCGCATCGGCAGCAGATTCAGCTGGCTGAACAGGAGCAGGAGGAGCAACAGAAGTAGCCTGCGCCGTAGCACTAGCACCAGCAGCAATAACAGACACCCTATAGGCATCACACTGGGTAAACCACTTGCCATTATACTCACGACTCGACACGTCAAAGAACACCTGCACGTCAGAACCAAGAACAATGAAAGGAGATAACTTCTCCCACTTGTCCCTACCTAACACATCGAACTTGACCTTCTTAGGATACTGACCCTGAGTCTCACCGACAAACCCAAAACGAACAAACTCACCCTGCCTGCCAGTAAAACTCTGCTCAGGCAAAATACTTACTACTTTACATGTTAAATCCATAATAAAACAAATTAAATTCTATATCTATAAAATAATCTCTTTGTCAATTTGAAGCATATTAAAGATATGCTGTAACTCATGCGCAAAACAAACCTGCATGTCAACCATCTTACAAGGAAGAATGTTGCGCCTGTCAGAACTAAACACCGACAACTCATTGCCGCTAGTTTCATATCTAACCTCGACATCGCAACCTCTAGCATCAACACATTTCAGATAGGCAAGATACACGTCTTTCGTGTAAGTGTCGTCATACTTTGGCTCTAATTCGACCTTAAAGCCCATTTTTTTAAGTATTTCAGGAACAAGAGGAATCGGCTCTATTTCGTCATACTCATACAGGTCATTGTATGCAAGCATAACAAGACCGCTGCCTATTTCTGCGACTTGTTCGTTCTGGCGATTATGGGTGTTGTATACCCAGTCGCCAATCATCAATTCATTCGCTTTCATATAATTCTATTTTTTCATGAAACATCTACTTTCCTTTCAAACCATCCAACATGTCAATGACCATACCTGTGATTATTCCATCTGCACCACGTATCGCAGAATAACAACCACCAAACAACGTCATAAGGTGCGTAAGACGAAAATATTCATTGCTACCTTTTTCAGTAACCGATAATTCGTTGTTTATCTCTGCAAGCACATTTGACAAACTCGCCATAACAATGTCTAAATGACTTGACTGGACTATCTGTAATATCGAAGCCCATCTTCTTTCATCCTCTACCTTAATCATAAAACACTACTTTTTACTTTTACATGAAATTTTGTGCAAAGATAAGCACAAAAAACATAAAAACAATAATCCTTTAACAAAAATTATACTAAATAGGTACACTTTTTTATGAATGTACACTATTTTAAAGGTATACACAATATAATATATATACACATATACGCACACACGCGCGCGAATACGCAAAATTATGGCATTTTTAAAAAAACACATGTAAAGGCATGTAACAACATGTAAAACGAATGCGAAATAATATGTAACAACATGTAATCTGCTTATACCAGACACACGCAGGATGATAAAACACAAAGAAAACCCATAAAAGCCATTTTTAAGCCCATAGGCGCGCTTTTATACCCAAAGTGGATAAAGTCCCACAAAGAAAGAAAAAACCGCTTAAAACGGCTTAAAATGCGTTTTTCGTTTTTTGATTTTTCGTTTTTGAAAAATTTTTTTTCAAAAAAGTGGGTTTGTACCAGACAATTGGGCTGGCTGGGCACCCCCCCCACCCCTAACATGTTTAGAGTAACGTCGACGGACTGAGCCTATTTTCTAGCGTTTTCGGAAATTTGCTATTTTTGACAATTGTTCATTTGCTAAAACTAGCTTAAAACTAACATGTACACCAAACAACAAATAACTAACTTTTCAGCGTTTTTCCAGTTATCCAGTTATCCCGAAAACATGCCTATTTTGTTTTTTCGTATCGACTTGTATATACTAACTAACTAAACAAATAACTAAATAACTAACAATACACACTAACTAACATAACAATATAAATACTAAAAACTAACTAACTAAAATAAAAGAGTAAATTATATATTATATTATATAGTGTATTAATATAATAGTACACTATAATATTATTACATTATTATATTATTAAATATGTATATAGACAATATATCAGATACAACAAAATTGCACATTTTCCTATTTTTGTGCAATTTTAATAACCCGGCTATAAAACGGCGTACTAGCATACTATTACACTATTTAAAATATATTTTTTCAACTTAACACTATAGTAAAAAGTTATTACTTTATTTCTATATATTTTTGGATATGTTATTAATAATCAATTAATTGCGAAACAAAAAAAATAAAGATAGTACACATTTTCATGTATTGTTAACATATTTTTAATACGATTTTAACATAAACTTTGCTGATTTTCAGCTAGTTAGGCGTTATTTGTTAAAAAGATAGCAAAGTATTGCGTAATTGAGAAAATCGTTGTACCTTTGCAACGTGAAAAGTGATTCACGCGATAAAACGGAGGACGGCCGTTTAAAAAACGTCCAACGAGGACGAAGCTCTTTCGAAAGAATTCATTTTCTTGAGATACCTTCCCGACTACATTTGAAAAGCTTGCATAAAGCGAAGTAATTTGTTGTATGTTCTTTCACTTATTTACCATACAAAAGAAAAGGTGCAGCAGGTATACTTTTGAAAGTGTAACGAAAAGACTGTTAACTGAATAATGCTAAAAGATAAATGCTTTGCAAATCTTTGCACCCTGAACACAAGGTTTATAACTTGTAATTTAGGCAGGAGCGCAGACTAAGTGAGAAACGAAAGATATAACTTTGCAAGTGACTGAAAAGGTAGCCTCGGGAAGGTTACATGATATAGAAAAATAGTATATAACACTTTTTAGGTAGCGAGGACACGGACAAGGTATAACGATATTTTACCTAAACATGTAAACGGGAGGCCGAAGACTCCTTGCATGTAATTTGGCTATTAAGTGCAGTTATTTGTTCCACGTGAAACATGTTCCACGTGAAACATTTTGCCGACCAAATTTGACACGAAAAAATTCTAAACGAGGAAAAAATCAGTACTTTAATTTGCGTTAATTAGGTGCAAGACTTTGCGCTTGCAATACCTATTTTTATTGAAAACATTTTCGCAGGTTGCAATACTGCGGAAGGTTGCAAATGATGACTTGGTGCAGAAACAATAAAACGCAAATATAGAATTTTGATATACGAAGACAGTGTTTCACGTGAAACATTATTTTTGTTACTGAAAAAAGGTGCAGAAAAGCGCAGGCCGTTTGGCAGGTGCAGACCTTGGGAGTTTTCGCGACTTTTCCCCAAGGCGCAAGTATTATTTATCATTCATTATTAATTTAAAACCAAAAATCAGGAGGTCAAAATTATGACAAAGAAAGTAAATGAAGTTAGCAAAATCAACGTCCTTCGTGGCAAGTGTTCACCAGTACATGCTGCCGCAGGTACATTCAATCAAGCATTAAAGGCCTTGTCGGGTCTAGAGTCGAAGCATGCCGAAGTACTAGAATCGCTCGGTATTGAATCTTTCGGTTTTAAAAACGTTTGCGCAGGGTGGGCAGACGCTTTGCGTATCAACGTCGACGGCAAGGCCGTTATGGGCTTGTATTTAAGCGAAACGGCCAAGGTCACCATCACAAACGAAAAGGGCGAGCCCAAGGAGGTCAATATGTACGAAAAGGTCGAAACGAAAAAAGGTGTAAAATTCGTGTCGGTGAAGGTACGTGTCCTCGGTACGCCAAAACTCTGGGACGATAGTCTTATTTTGGAAGGTCTGTGTCAGTCGGCCGAGCTCGTTGACGCTCAGGAGGAGGCAAAGGTAGCCGAGGAGCACAAAAACGCTTTAATTGAAAAGGGTGAGGTCTATATCAAGAAAACCGAAAAGGGTGCAGACGGCAGCGTCACTGTCACCTTTGAGAAGGCATAATTAGGCAGGAGTCGGTCTAACTAATAAGCAGGAGGTCTATATCATGAAAAGCGGAAAATTGCTCATTTTGGGTATTGTGTGCGTAATTGTGGGCATGGGCGTGCTGCCCTATCTTGCATGTGTGTGTGCAGCACTGCGACAGGCTTGGTGCGACTATGCGTTTTTTGTGTGTGCATGTGTATTTTTGGCAGGCTTCGTCTGCGTTTTTGAAGACGTGTCTGCCGAAAGCAGGTCGAAAAAATAAACTCTTTTAGCGGGCGCAAAGCGAGCGGTCTGTGCAAACGTAACAAACAATAATCATTTTTCATTAATCATTTAAACAAACGGAGGACTTTATCATGATTAAAGTACAGAATCTTTCAACGGGAGAAGTTGTCAACGTATTGAACGTTGTAGTAGAAAACGGGCAGATTGTCAGCGAGGCACGCAGGCCGAATAAGGGCAAGCGTTTTTACGAGTCGTACCCGATGGTCTTGCCAGCAGGCACGTCTGAGGACGGGCGCGACATGCATACGCTGGCGGAAGGCTGGAGTCTCGCCACAAAGGGCGCAAAGGGCACGAAGAAGGCACGCAAGCCCAAGCAGGAGCCTGTCATCAACCCACAGGTCGAAGTGCGCGAATTAGGCGGCGAGCCTGTCGAGGTAATTAAGGTCGAGGAGGTCGTTAATGAGGTGACCGAGCAGGCCAAGGTGGAAAACGTCACGGCTGAAAAGGTGTGGGAGCAGCTGGAGCAGGAAAGCCACCCCGTCAAGCGGGAGGTCTTGGGCAGCGCAGCAGAAATCGCGTCTGAGTTTATTGAGCCTGACGTCATTCGCCGTGAGTTAGCCGAAAAGTACGGCAGCATGGGCGCAGACATGTTTGAGGCTGTCATGAAAATCGCAGGGCTTGTTAAGCCTGTTGTAGTTGAGCAGCAGGAGGCATCCGTCAACGAGGAGCAGGTACGTAGCATCGTGAAGGAGTATTTTGCAGGCATCAAACAGGAATGTCGTGTCATAGAGGTGAAGTCTGCCGCAGGCATCGTGAAGGTCGAGGGCGTTGTCAACAAGAATTTTGACATCTTCTGCAACCTTGTCAACGCTGGCAAGCCGTTGTACATGTACGGACCAGCTGGCAGCGGCAAGTCGTACACTGCAAAGCAGATTGCCGAGGCATTAGGTTTGGACTATTACGAGACGTCGCAGGCGATATTCGCCTACGAATTGAAAGGCTACGGCGATGCCGCAGGCAAGTTTGTGGAGACGGCATTTTACAAGGCATTCGCGAACGGAGGTGTGTTCTTCTTGGATGAGGTGGACGCAAGTGCACCCGAGGCTCTTGTCGTGTTAAACAACGCGATAGCAAACAAGCGGTTTGATTTTCCTGTCATCGGCAACGTCAACGCTCATCCGAACTTCCGTGTTATTGCCGCAGGCAACACACGCATGACAGGTGCGACGATGGAGTACGTGGCACGACAGATGCAGGACACTAGCTTTAAGAATCGTTTCTTCTTTGAGACGGTGACGTACGACCGTAACGTGTTCCTAAGCATAACGGGCGGTGACGAGGAAATCGTGAACTTTGGTGAAGACCTCCGCAGGGCAGCTAACAAGACGGGCATCAGTCAGCTATTCAGCTATAGGCAGGCCAGTGACCTCGCCACATTACAGGAGTGCTGCCGCAACGATGATGCGCATCTGCTGCGTGGTTCGGTCTTGCAGGAGAAGACCGTTGACGATGCTCTAAACCTGTATGAGCATCTAGAAAACAAGTCAAACAGGTGGGCACGGGCGATGAAGGCTTGCATTGAGCAGATGCGTACTGAGGAGGTGTGGTAAATATCCGCACCTCCCCTTAAAACAACGATATTAAAGCATAGGAGGCAAGAGGTATGAAAAGCAGAAAAATGAAAAAAAGTGACTTTGTGTGCTATAATAGCATTGCGGAGATGGTCGCTCACCTTGGGAGCGAAAAGGGCGGTTATAATAGCAATTCAGAGTATAACGAAGAGTGGTACGGCACGAAGACGTACAAGGAGGCCGAGGAGCGTATCATCAAAGGTGACGATGAGCTGGCAAAGATGTTACGCGGAAGCGACAAGCTAGACATACACATGCCGAGCACGGGTGTACAGAAGCGCATCGTGACGCGTGTTGCAGGCTTTGCACCGCATGTACCTAACTTTCTTACAGGCATACCAAACAATATGCTTTGGGTTGAAGAGAAGAAAGTGGCGCAGAAAGTCCTGACCGTTATATACGGGTGCAACACATACGGAGACGAGACGGCAGAAGAGATTGCAAAGGTCAGCGCAAGGGTTGTGTCTTGTATCATGAGCCTCGAACGCAAGGGCTACAGGGTAAACCTGTACGCTAGCAATGTAGCCGACAGCGGCTCAAAGAGGACGGGCTTTATTACAAAGCTAAAGGATAGCGGTCAGCATATTGACGTGCTAAAGATGGCGTTTCCGCTGTTAAGTGCAGCGTGGAACAGACGTTTTGGTTTTCGTTTCCGCGAAATGTGTGGCTGGAGCGATGTTGGCGGCTCGTTGCAAGGATACGCATTGCGCTCTTGGCTGAAGGAAAACAACGTAAAGTACGATGTCGCTTTAAGCTTTTATGACGCAAAGGACATCAAAACTGTCGAGGAGTTAGAGAAATTATTTACAACGTGTATTAAAAAATAACAAAGCATAGGAGGCAAAAGATATGGAAAGAAAGTTAAATCAGAGCGAACTTGAAATGTTGGGTTTACAGGAAGGTACAATCAGTACACCGTCGCCCGCTGTGAAAAACGACAAAGGGCTGGAGCAATACATTGGAATGTTTGTCAAGGTCGGCATCCATTACGGAATGATTGACGACGTACATGGCGACAGGCTGGGCTTTGTTTGGAGTGACAAAGATAGCTGGACTGGCGAACTTGTGCGCCAGAATATTATCGACAAGTGTGTGTCAGATAGCGATATTAAGAAAGCCGAGAGAAGCGCACGCACGTATTTTGAGCGCGAGGTTGCCAGCCTGCGTGCACGTATTAAGCGCGGGTATGAGTTCGATGACCAGAAGATGCTGCGCGAGCGTGTCGACCAGTGTGAGGCGTGGCTTAAATGGCTAGGATAAGGGCGGTGGCCACTATCGACACCCGCCCGCGCGCCGCGCATCCCTGCGATGCGGTAAGATTCCGTCAACGCAAACTGACATTGTTGCGGGGAACAAAATTTATTAATCACTTAAACCATTACAGCAATGAAAAAGTATTTATTTCTTGTCACTCTAGTGAGTGGCACAGCCTTCACGCAGGTTGGTGAAGGCTTTAACGAAGACGCAGCCCTGATGGATGCCTGTGCATCCATTGGTGACGATGATTTCCCATGTGACGAAATTGCAAGTATCGACTTGCAAAGTGTCGAATTTAAATCTTAAATAAACGTTATGAGTAGCTTTATTATTGGTAAGAAAGAGTACATAAAGGCCGCAGGTCTTGTGTGCGGAGTGGCATCATGTTCAAGGTATGGCGGTAGCCCATCGTTTTGCGCTAACGTAAAAAAGCAATTTAGCCACATTTACTGTCTCAATGTGTATTCGTGGTCTGAGCAATACGATGAGGACTTTGAAAAAGACAACGAAAGCTACGATGATGTTTTTGACGAGTACAAGGCTCTTGGCAGGCGCATTTACATGGGTTTAGAAAGGATGTCTCTGGACACTCTTCGCTATTCACTCATTAGCTTCTTTCGTTCGGCAACGTATCAAATAGAAGATTATGAGGCGAACATGGAAGCGTCCAGCTATTTCTTGACTTGTATTGAAGTTTTGTTTGAAGACAAGACTGATACCATTGAAGGCTTTTGGGGTAGTATAGACATCTAGTATTAACACACAAAACATTAAGTATTATGGCAAAGTTTAATTTTTCAATCACGGCACATGTCGGCAGCGACATGATGGTTGTTTATTCGCAGGACTTCCCGTTTAATTTCATGGAGTTTAACGGCCAGCGGCCTGTGCTTGATTTAACAAACAGTCTTATGGGCTTCCGTGAATGGGTGCAAGATGATGGCGATGACAAAAAAGGTACTACGTATTGTCAGTACGTGTCGTATGATAAAGACTACGAAGGCTACGACCACTACCTGTTGGCATCGTGGTACGAGTTAGATGAAAACGGATTTATTAAACTTTAAAACCATTACAACTATGACAAAGAAAGATTTTAACGAGGAAGTGAGCGAAATGTGTGCTTATGTGAAGGCACACAATTACGACAACCTGAGTGAGCAGCTGATGCCGTTTGCAAAGAAATACGGCGGTTTACAGGGAGCGCTAGTTTACGGCATGTGGTGCGAAAGAAACTTCGAGTCCAACTTGCGTGAAAACTACAAGCGCAAGACAACGTACACGTCTGACTTTAGCGTGGCTGAATGGTGCGTGCCTGTCGAAGGCATGTCGGCAATTGCCAGTACCCTCCGCAATGCTTTGCAGAATTGGCGAGACGACATCGAGTTCTTTGCCGAGATTATTATTGTGCTTAATATGAAGGCTTGGGAACACTCGGCAAGAGGTAATCGTCAGTACGCTGAAATGTACAGCGACTTGTATTATGACGCAAGATGTTTGTACTTTAACTGGTTTAACGAGAGCCATCCGAAACATGAGAAGGCAATGCAGTATTATTTTGATTACGTCGACTAATATGAACAAGAAAGATTTTAAAGAAAATTTCATGGGAACAATCTACGTGGCGGTAGTAATGGCTATCTGTTATTTTCTCATGTGGTTATAATTAATAAATATAATTAATAAATCAAACAATCAAAATTATGGAAGAGAAAGATATTCGTCCAGAATATCTTGTTGACTTGGTAAGCTATATCGAAGATAATAGCTACAGCGACATCATGGACACGTACAATGGTCACAACCCAGAGTTGGTGCGCAAGATTAATGCTGCATGGAAAAAGAAAGTGTATCATGACAGGTTTGTTGACATTCTCTTTGCAATTGGATGCCGTGACAAAGAAGAGATTCTTGAAAAGTTTGACGTTATTATTGATTGCGACGAAACGGCTATGGATAACGCTCACGAAATCCTAGAAAGTATATGCGATGACTGGGATTTGGAGACAATACTTGGTTTTATAAGATATAAGTAATATGAAAGCGAGAGAGTTGTTAAATGAAGCATTCCATTTCAGAAAGGGGGCTATGTATATGCCAATTGTCAGCAGTATTACAAAAGGCAAGATAAACCCACGTAGTACGTACATTCAGACATTCAAGAGTTATGAGTTTGGCTGCATCCATCCTGACGTAGAGTTTATAACAACGGCTGGCGAAACATGTTATCTTTTTAAAGTTGACTAGTCATGAAAAAATATGTAACATACCTGCGTGTATCTACGCAAAAGCAAGGGCGTTCGGGTTTGGGTCTTGACGCACAAAGAAAGATGTGCGAGGACTTTATAAAGAACGCAAACGGCAAGTGCGTACAGGAGTTTGTTGACGTCGAGTCAGGTACGCACAGAGACAGAAAAGGTCTTGCGCAGGCCATCTGTTATTGCAAACAGAACGAATATCCGCTGGTTATTGCGAAGCTTGACAGATTGGCACGCGACGTAGAGTTCTGCTTCCGCGTTGTTAATACTGGCATAGAGATTCATTTCACGGACATGCCAGTAATGAATTCTTTGCTGTTAGGCGTATTTGCCAGTGTTGCACAATACGAACGCGAGCTGACAAGTGACCGCACGAAGAAAGCGTTAGCTGTCAAGAAAGCACAGGGCTGCAAGCTTGGTGCGGCAAGTGAGAAATACAAAGAAACTGCAAACAAAAAAGAAAAAGAAGAAAAAGAGAAAGAAGCTATGGAAAGAGGTGAAGCAAAACGTCAGCGGCATCAGGCATCGCGTGACGTACAGGTATTCTTGCGCGTATTGCGACAGGTGTTTCCAGACGA
>Ga0247611_10000538_pt1 | contig 77015 bp, 63 predicted proteins | sample 177DNAGHGhighgp2_FD_192422 | JGI IMG/M metagenome (GOLD analysis project Ga0247611, IMG submission 192422) | Sheep rumen microbial communities from Palmerston North, Manawatu-Wanganui, New Zealand - 1770 DNA GHGhigh gp2 | ecosystem: Host-associated > Mammals > Digestive system > Stomach > Rumen... | reverse complement strand
CATCTGGGAAATCAGCGGGGGAACCGCTGAGCACACAGGCGGGGAAATCAGCGGGGGAACCGCTGAGCACACGAGCGGGGAAATCAGCGGGAGAACCGCTGAGCACGGGGGCGGGGAAATCAGCGGGAGAACCGCTGGGCACACGGGCGGGGAAATCAGCGGGGGAACCGCTGAGCACGGGGCGAGGAAATCAGCGGGAGAACCGCTGAGCACACGGGCGGGGAAATCAGCGGGGGAACCGCTGAGCACGGGAGGGTTACGCAATGCCGAGAAGGGATTTGAGATGACCTTCTTTGTAGAGGATCCAGGCGGTGGTGCCGAGGAAGGCAAGGAAGAGGAAGATGAGGCAGATCTTAGCACGGGATGGGCCGTCTTTCTTCACTGGAACCGTGGCACTCTGGAGTGTGGTGAAGGCAGGGGTTTCTTCCTGTACCTTTGCTTCTGCTGCCATGAGCTGGGCTGCTACCTGGGTGTAGGCATTGTACTGGAGTTGGAGGTCGTTCTCCAAGTCGGTCTGACGCTGACGAACGGTGTAGAGGATGATGTCATGGTTCGCATCCATGAACTCGGAATAACGCTGGCGAGCTTTCTCGTAGCGTTCCTTTGCCTCTGCACTGAGTTTCTTGTTATACTCCAAATCGACACGTGCCTTGGAGGTACGATAGGCAGTGATGAAGTCTTGAAGACGAGTCTTCACGGTATCTGCCATCGTGGCACAGATAACTGGGTTCTGATCGGTCACTTTGATAGAGATGACCATGGTCTTCTTATCAACATCGCACACCACATTTTTATCTATAGCTTTTGCAATCTCTGCCTGTTCCTTCGTGAGACGGAATGGATCAAGTGAAGCCTCTTTTTCCTCCTTTTCTTCTTTAAAGAGACTACCAATGAATTTCACGGTACCATCAATAGCCTTTGACCACCAAGGAATCTTCTGCTCATCCTTGAGATAGTCGTAATAGCTCATGGTGCGGTCCATCTCACCCTTCTCCTTATCACCTTCGATGGTGACAGGAACGGGGAAGAGGGATGTCTTGAAATCGGTAGAGTTGACCAAATCGGGATAGAGGGTTGGGAACAGCGCCTCTGTACCCATTCCACCTGCTCCCTGACCAAGGTTCACTCCGAAACTGCTCGCCAAACTCATCAGTCCTGACTTACCGGAAGTACTGCTGCTCATTTCCGGACTGAGCATCACCTCGCAACTATAGTAATTGGGAAGACTCAAGGCATAAATGGCAGCCACAACAAAGGCAATAGGCAACACGATGTAATAGAGCCTTTTATGCTTCAACAGGTCCAACAGCATCTTCTTGTAGTCGATGCGAGCACCTTCGTCTTCCAGCTGTTCTATATTGATATTTTCTTTTGACATAATAACAGTATTAAAGATTCACACTTCCTATTTTGCCATGTAAGCAATCGCAGTCACCATAGATGCCAGACTGGTCAAACCACCAAGGGCACCCATTACATCAGATACTTGCAATGGCTGCTTCTTTTTCTTGCTGACCACCACGATTTCACAGCCAGGTTCGGGTTTCGCACCTTTCTTCACCAGCGATGCCTTACCGTTCTGATAAACGATAAACGTCTTGGACTTCTTGGCACGGTGACCGAATCCACCAGCTTCGTTTACATAATACTTATAGCTCTTTCCGGACTCATAGAAGACCGTGTTGGGGAACATGACATCGCCAGAGACTTTGACAACTGGATTGTATTCTGGTATGAAAATCTGATCGCCTTCACGCATCAAGATATCTGCCTCACAACCGGGTTTGTTGACCGCCTTTTCCAAATCGATATAAACTGGATAGTTGTTGTTCAAATCGAGTTTACTATAAGAGATAGAATCACCCTTCTCTGTCAAGATATCACGTATAGCCTGCATCGTTGCACTCATACGACGACGTTCCTCTTCGTTCATACGTCGTAACAAGGTGGCACCTCTCAGATAAGCATAAGGAGTGAGTCCACCAGCCATCTCGATGATATCGCTCAAATGGGTCTGTTTCTGTTCCATCGCTATCGTACCTTCCCACTCTACTTCACCAGTCACAGTGACCAGACGCGTCTGGTTATAGACAGGACTGCTGTAGATGGTCACATGGTCGTAGGGTTCGAGCAAGAACTTACGCTCGCTGTCGATGACCAGTCCATTTTTCAGGTCGAAATGGAACTTCTTGCCATACTGGTCGCTCTTCTTCGTGGCATATGGGTCACGAAGGACACGGCTTACTTCGACACGCATGAGCGAAGCCTGATCACGGAGACCACCCGCCATGACAATCAGGTCCTCGATAGTGGTGTTGTCTGCATATTCGTAAGTACCAGGGCTCATGACCTGACCAGTGATAGTGAAAGTACGCTCCTGACGGAGGTCTTCCTGTGTCATGATGAAGAGCACGTCTTCGTTCTTCAACGGTATATCTGCTTCGCTGCCATCCAGGATGCCTTTCACGTTCACAGGGACAACCTCTAATGAGCGGTCTGCCTTCAGACGATGAATGACGGCATGCTCGGGATAAGCATCCTCGGTGAGCCCATCAGCAGCTTCGATGAGGGTACGTACACTGATGACCTTGCTACCCAACTGGAACTGTCCGGGACGGAACACAGCACCCTTGATCTCCACCATATTCTCGTAGCGGTTGATCATGCCATCGACCGTGATGGCATCGCCATCCTCGACCTTGAATTCAGACATTTCAAACTCGCCCACATTGAACACCTTATAGCGGTCGCCTGTCTGACGTACCAAGCGAACGGACTTGGTATGTGCATCGCCCGTGAAACCACCGGCATAATTCACCAATGTAGAGACAGACTCATCCTTACGCATCTCATAGAACATCGGACGCTTCACGTTACCCGTGATACCAACCAGGCACTCATAGGTAGGAACCTGAATCACATCGTTGTCGCGCAGGTTGATGTTTCCTGCCAAACGTCCATTGAGGATATAGTCGTAGAGGTCAACCACCGTAATCAAACGGCCGTTACGGAAGACCTGAATATTACGGAGTGTACCCAAACTGCTCGTACCACCTGCACGGTAGAGTGCATAGAACACATTGGCAAAGGCAGAGAGATGATAAGTACCCGGTGCACGGACCTCACCCATCACGTTGACTTGGATGGTGCGGGTATTCCCCACCTTCATCTGGAGGTTACTGGTCTGATAACGAGAACCTAAGGTGCTACGTAATTTACTCTGAGCACCAACGACCGTCAGCCCACTCAGATAGATGGGTCCATAGCCTGAGACCGTGATAGTTCCCTCAGGAGATATCGTGTGTACCAGCGTCTGCTGTGATGCACCATATATATCTACGACCACCTGATCGCCAGGTCCCAATACATAGGTATCGGGTATTGGCATATTGGCATTAGGCTGGAAACTTGGATTGGCCTGTGCAAAAATATCGCGACCAAACACCTTCTTGCCATTTGCATCAGGTGCAGTACCTTGAGTAGCCTGTACGTTATGCTCTGCCGCCTGCACCTCCTCAGCAGCATTGGCATATACCTCTCCGGTAGTACCAACTCTGGCAGTGCTCAACTCCTGAGCAGATGCCTGATCGCTGTTACCCGTCATGCGGTCGGTAGCCATACGGACAGCACCATCAGCAGCAGAACTCTTTCCTGCACTGCTGATCTGTTTGTCGTACTGGTTTCGAAGACGACGGATCTGGTCGATCTTCACGCCTTTCTGCATGAGCTTGGTAACGATCTGAGCCTCGCTGGTTCCTGCCTTATATTCAGCTCCGATGAACTGCAGAACCTGCTGGTCAGACATTCCCTGAGAAAATGCTATGGTGCAAAAACATAGCATAGACATCATCAAAATAATTTTTCTCATAAAAAATATATTTGTCAATTAAATTCGAATCGAAAAATAATAATAATAAGGAGCGACCTCCAATCTCCGAAGCCAGGACTACAGGTCCATGTTGTAAGCAGTGATCCACTCATTATTTACCATAAAGGAACCGACAGACACACCAGAATTGCTGTACAGCGGACCGGTCAGTATCGTCTGACGGTCACGCTTGAAGGGGACGTTGTTAACTGTCTTGGAAAACAAGACAGCGCCATCAGCATTCAAGGTCTCGATGGTGACATTCATGGTCTGCTCGTCAATGGCAAGGAAGAGATAAGTACCCGTATTGGTAGTAGTACCTGCTGCGGTTGTGTATTCCATTAAATCAACGAAACCGGCATTCTCAGTCGCAAGACCTGAAGTTGGGTTAAAGCTCTTACCACCTTTGGAGAATGTGAATCGCATGCTGGTGACATCTGCAGGGCGGTTATCGGTAGAACGTACTGCCAAAGCAGAGACGATACGGTCAAGGGTTGCAGACAGTTCTACCGCATTGCTGTTCGTGATATCCACTGCCTGTGTTGCAGAGAAGGTATCGCGTACACGACCCTCACCGAATGTAGCTGCCGTAGGACCGGTCAGCGTGATTTCCTGAGCCGCAGATCCCTGGCCATATCCCAGCACTACCATCGTGTAACTACCATAAGGAAGAGAGATGGAGAACTCACCATAAGTGGTGAAGGTACTAGCGTCGTTCTTAAACTGTGTATGCTTATATGCTTGGGAACCATCGCTCGCAAAGAAGGCCAGTGTGATGGCTTTCACGTTTGAAACGCTCTCGATTGCAGCCGCACGGTTGGTTGGGATATTATCTTGAGTGATTGAAAAGCCATTAACGTGTACGGTCACTGGTACTAGAATAGTGTCATCTTGTTCTTCTTTTGCGTCTTGACTGCAACTTGCTAGCATGCAAAGGCTTAGGGTTGCAATCAACAAAACTTCGATTTTCTTCATTGTTGTAATTTTATTTTAGTTATTTAATTTAATCCCGAAGGAAACTAAGAGTTTCAAAGTCTAAGGGACTCGGTCTAAGGCGCCTTTGAACTTTGAACCTTGAACCTAATCGGATGGGTTAATACCGGTAATAGGATTCGTAGAGCCATGTGTTATCGATATCTGCCTTTGGTATGATGGTCCATTTGTCTGCTCTTGATTGGGAGTGGAAGAAAGAGCCTGTGAACCATGTGATTTGGTTTTGCTGCATGGGGACATCGAACTCACGTTTACTATGTTCGCTGCCAGAATCATCAAGGGCAGTCACCGTGAGATGAATGGTTCCCCTCTGCTGATGGAGGAAGGTATAAAGATCGAACGCTGTCCATGTATGACCAGATGTCACTCCAAACTTCATCTCCTGCTTGCTGTTGACACTTCCCAACCCCGTAGCACCATCGAAGGCACCACTGCCCCCTGTGTAATAGAACTTCATCTGCTCCACCTCATCGGGAATGGAGTCGTTGATGACAAACCGACACATCGACACAATACGGTCGAGTGACACACGGAGTGTCTGTGACTCATCGCCTATGGTGATGGTATCATAATGTATGAAGGTGTCGGTGAACCCCTGATTGTTCTTGAACTGAATCTTCGCAGGATTGGTCATCGTGGGGTTGCCGTCACTGCTATGAGCGAGTACCAGGAGGTGGTAAGTATCAGGCGGGAGCTGGAAAGACGCTAATCCAAAATTGGCATTGCTTGCCAATTGGTTGACCTGCTTTTGGCGTGTGCCGCCTAAGTCGTATATAGCGAAGTTGAGTCGGGTGGATGTCAGTCCTTTATTGGTAACAACGACCACAAGGTTTGCATCTGTAGCAGGGTCGCTGTCAGAGGAGTCGTTCTCACTCAGCGATGCCTTTTGACAGGACTGGAATACCACGAGTGCAACGAGTCCAACAGCCAGGAGGGTTGAAAAATGAGAGTTGAGAGTTGAAAGTTGAGAGTTATGGAACATTAATTACCGTTAATTGAACCATTAATTTCTCTTTTAATCCCGAAAATATCCGAAAAAGACGAAAAAGCACGAAAACTCTTATTATTCATTGTAAGAACAATTTTAGGGACATTTCGAAATTTTAGGGTGTTTTAGGAATCGATAATCCGTGTCATCTGTGGTCAAATAATAAACAGTAACTATCAACTGTCCACCACCTTCACCACGTCTTCGGGTGAGATACGAACGATGGCACAACCGAGGAATCGGATATTGATACCGATGTATTTATCGGTGGCATCTTTCATCTCGACCACAATGCCTTCAACCCCTGCCATGCTACCACGTATCATCTTAACTTTATCACCCTTTGCGAAAGTTGAAAGGAACTGAACAGGATATTCTGCCCGATGGAGCATGTATTTGAGCATTTCAATCTGGCTGTCGGGTACCTCTGCCAAGGGACGGGAACCATTCTCTTTTGGTTTACCCGACTTATTGACCATGAATGACTTGATGTATGGGTAATTAACGATTAACCGGCGCTCTGCCTCTGTGACATGTACAAACACATAATTGGTGATGATGACCTTCTCAATCAACTTACGCTTTCCATTGCGCCAATAATGCACTTCCTGTTGGGAAGCAACAAATGCCTCATACCCTGCTTTTACGAGTTGGTCGCGACAAGATTTCTCTGCATTATGTCCTACAAACGCCACAAACCAGTGGCGAGAAGACACGCCTACGGCGTCGCCAGCGCCCTCCGCTGCCGCACCATTCTCGTGGCCAACATTGTTCATACACATCTATCTTCATCGTTTCTCTCTTTGGTTAATACCAAAAAGAGGATTGGTCTGCAAAGATAAGGATTTATTTTCAAACAAAGTGCAATATTCACAAAAAAAACATAAAAAACTGATAGTTTTTCGATTCAACATCGATTTTTAGAGCATCAAATGAGGAAGATTGTGCAAAAGCACTTGGATTATGTACAAATAAGAGATAGTACAAATATCGCCACACCTTTACAGCAAAAAAGTTTGTGTGATTTGAGTAGAAATACACACACTCAAATCACACAGACATTTCGGATTTCCATCACACTCTTGTCATTTACAAGAGGGTCGGATTGATTACACGAAGGCAACCTCTGTCAAATCGTTATTCGATGACAAGAGATTACTTTTGCCGAGGAGTGATGACAAAGGTGAAGGTACGATCCTTACAAGGCATCTGGTACTCCTGACGAGGCCATGCGCCCCATGAGTTGACACATCCGAGTCCCATCTGTCGCTGTGCGATATGTACACAGGTGAAAGGACGTGGAGTCAAGTCACCACTATGCCACTGAGCCTTGTTCTCACTTGGGTCGAGGTCATCATAGGTGTATGGAACAGCACAGCATTCCATCGGTTCTGTACCCTCGAAGCGGAGTCCAGGATGACTTGTTGTCTTGTCGTACATATCCCAATAGCGCACACAGGTCTTGGTACCTGATTCTTGTGGACGCACATACCCCCAATACTGACTTGCAACTGTCTGGTCGTACGTATCAAGCATAGCACCACCGTTGCGGTCACAATAGTTCTCATGCGGTCCCTTACCATAGAAACTTATCTGATCGTACTTGCCAGGAACCTCAAGCTGCATTCCGAATCGCATCATCTGTGGGAATTTGTTACCATCCTCCCCTACCGTCATCGATTCTGTGACGATGATCTTACCAGCAGGTGTAATGACGTATGTCAACACGAGTTTAGGTTGTGCAACCTGCTGCTGTTGCTGGGGTTGTTGCTGTTGCTGCTGTCCGAACGGTCCACGCTGACGCTGTTGCTGCTGGCTGACACCCACTGTATATTCAGCCGTGATGACATAGTTGCTGCCCTCAAGGTCATGCTTGAACGAACTCATGCGAAGACTCGGGTTACGCCAAGTACGTAAGCTACGCTGCATACCTGCACCATGATCGTTATCTGTAGGAGCACGCCAGAAGTCTGGACGCAGTTCAAAACCCTCCTGCATCATAGGCTGCCCCTTGAAGTCGATACTTGAGATATAGCCATTACGCTTGTTGAACAGCACATCGACATCGCCTGCCTTGAACCACAAGTAAGATGAATGGTCTTCGACCGTGACTGGGCTGCCACCCACTGCCTTCAGCTCATCAACGTTGACATATTGATAGTCTGTCAGCACGAACTGATCCTTAGCCACAACATCACTGGTTGTCAAGAGTGTCCAATTGGTAGTGGGTCGATAATTCACCGTACATACGACCTCCTTACCAGCAAGGTCCTTGCGCTTCATCACTTTTGCCAGCTCGGGCAGCGCTACCACCTTACGGCCCTGAGGCTTGATATTGAGTTTCTCCACATCAATGGTTCCTTCCCCAAGACTGACGCTGCCAGCAGCATCATAACCACTGATCTGGTAATACAGGGTGATGTTCTTGATAGGCTCGAAGAAGTTCTCGTTGAAGATTTCCACCTTTCCGCTCTTCGCATCCACGAGTTTCGTCCAGATATTCTGGTAGTAATACTGCACCTCATACCCATGTGGATTGGGTTCACGATCAGGATTGATGACACCATTACAATTGAAGTTGTTATCGCTTGCAGGATAGCGTCCATAGTCACCTCCATAGGTCCATATCTGCTTACCCGTCAACTTACTCTTGCCTCGAAGTCCTTGATCAATGAAGTCCCAGATGTATCCACCCTGGTAAGCCGGATACTTACGTACGATATCCCAATACTCCTTGAATCCACCAATCGAATTACCCATCGCATGCGCATACTCACACTGAATGAGCGGACGAGGGTTATCACCCTGAGAATAGCGCTCACAACCATTATAGTCGTAGTACATTGGGCAGTAGATATCCGTCTTACCATTCTGTCCTGCCTGTTCATACTGGCAAGGACGAGATGGGTCGTACTGCTTTACCCAATCATATGAGTCCTCGAAGTTCTTGCCATAGCCAGCCTCATTTCCGAGCGACCACACGATGATAGCCGGATGGTTCTTATAAGCCATGAGGTGATGTTTCTGGCGCTCGAGATGTGCATCGTGATAGTCCTCGCGACGAGCAAGTGTACCCTCGCCATATCCCATTCCGTGACTCTCGATATTGGACTCAGAGGTCATATAGATGCCGTACTCGTCACAGAGGTCATACCAACGAGGATCGTCAGGATAGTGACAGGTGCGCACAGCATTCACGTTGAGTTGCTTCATCACCTTGATATCCTGCACCATACGCTCATAGCTCACTACATAACCACCATCGGGGTCGAGTTCATGACGGTCAACACCTTTTATATATATAGGCTGTCCATTGACCAGCAATTGGCGGTTCTTGATTTCTACCTTACGGAATCCCACACGCTGTGGCAGCACTTCAACCACCTGGCCTCCCTGCTTGAGGGTTGCATAGAGTGTATAAAGGTAAGGATTCTCCGCATTCCACTTCTGACAATCAGCAAGCGCAATGACACATTCGGTCTGCCGGCTTGCGTTCACCGTCTGCTCTTTCACGGTGTTACCACTCTTGTCCTTCAACGTAAACACCACCTGACCAGCAGGATTCTCGATATCAGCCTTGATGGTCAGCATACCATCGCGATAGTCGGGAGTGAGATCAGGAGTGATGAAGATATCATGGATATGAGACTGAGGACGTGAATAGATATAGCTTTCACGAGCAATACCACAAAGACGCCAGAAGTCCTGGTCCTCGAGATAAGACCCATCACACCAACGCATGATCTGCATTGCTACGAGGTTCTGCTCACCAGGCTTCACGAACGAGGTGATGTCGAACTCAGCAGCCACCTTCGCATCCTCACTATAGCCCACATACCGACCGTTCACATAAACCATGATGTTGCTGGTAGCAGATCCAATATGAATATACACCTTCTGTCCACGCCAGTCAGCAGGGATGTTGAATGAGCGGCGATATGAACCAACATGGTTCGCAAGGTCCTGCACATAAGGAGGGTTGGTACGCCAGTCGTTACGCCAAGCATACTGGTTGTTCACATAGATGGCATCACCATAGCCATTCAGTTCCCACATACCTGGCACAGGCATCGACCCCCACTTCGAGTCATCGTAGTCGGTCTTGAAGAAATCAGCAGGACGTTCATTGGCATTCCTTACCCAGTTGAATTTCCACCTGCCCTCCATCGAGATGAAGCGGTGAGACTGTTCTTTCTTACCCGTCTGAGCCAACTGTTCGTTCTCATAGGCAAAATAAGTTGCCACATTGTCCAAACGGTTATCAGCATTGACTCTTGGGTTGTTCCAAGGCTTATCAGGCTGTGCCTGAGCCATCAATGATGCTGCGAAAGCACCCATCAAGAAAAGTAGTTTTTTCATGATTAGTTATATTTATGATTTTTAATTTGATGATTCACCATAATCTATATCAATCCCCCTGACGATCAGAAGACGTTTTCTTACAGAAGTACACCAATTGACTCTTGGAGCATATCTCGCCCTCCTCGTCAATGATCTCCGCATCGATAAAAGCCACATTACGCATCATGCGGTTCAGTCGCGCACGAATGGTCAGCTCTTTCAATCGTGTAGAAATCGGTTTCACGTATTGTATTTCCATCTTCGATGTCACACCCGTCATCTGTAGTTTGGACGTCACCACCCATCCTGCCACTTCGTCCATTAACAACGCCTGAACCCCACCATGCAGGGTATCAATCCATCCTTGATGGTTCTGGGTAGGATTCCATTTCGACACGACATCGTCGCCATCTTCATAGAACGAGAGGTGAAAACCCGTCGGGTTCGTAGGGCAACACCCTATGCAGTTATATCCTTCTTTGTCAAGCCAAGGATTCTTTATCAGTTTCATACCTCAATATCATAATTCGGTACAAAGATAGAAAAAAGATTTGAGATATAAGTAATGAGTTGCTAGAAAAATGCATTTCCTTTCCGAATAGGAAGCAATAGAGGCCTGTATTTTTCGATTTTAGATAATTTGAAATAAAAAAAGGCTCACCAAAAATTCCTATGTTTGTCAAAAAAAATCAAGGAGCATGGCGTAATATAACGACCACGGATCACACAGATTTACACAGATTATTGATCCCTAAAACACCCCAAAATATCGAAATGTCCCTAAAATTGTTCTTACAGATGACAATCATGATAAGATTGCTTTGTTTGAACAAAGGTTTTATTTTGTTGGAAGAACTTCTGAAAACTCGTTTTCAAGATTCTTCTTATAAATGAAACTAATCATCTGTAAGAACCCATTCATTTTCGTGGTTTTTATAGGTTTTATTTGGTTGTTTCGAAGAAAAACCGTACCTTTGCAGCATGAAATCACTCAATACATACATTATGAAACTGAAACTTTTTACTACGATCTTTCTGCTCTGCACTATCATTCAGAGTCAGGCACATAAGAAACAAAGCATTGACATCAATGTAAACGGTCAGTCACGCAATATGGTGGTGTATTATCCAAACTCACTGCCGGAAAACTCTCCTTTGTTCATCATCACTCATGGTATGAACCAAGACCCTGAATACCAATTTGGGGCAGACAAGATGTACGAGTTGATAGATACTGCCAAGTTCGTAATTGCCTACCTTCGAGGCATCGACAAGACATGGGACACCGGTGGTACGAGAGACCTGAACTTCGTCAGTAAGACCATTGATGAAATGGCTGCCAAGTTCAATATCGACATCAATCGTGTGTATTGGTCGGGCTTCTCGATGGGATCAGCACTTATCTACCACGGCATGGCAGACATGCAGGACAAGATTGCTGCTTTTGCTCCTACCAGCGGTATTGCTTTCGGAGGTAAGGAGTGGCAGAGGTGTACGAAACCTGTCAACGTGATCCACTGTCATGCTTATGGAGACGATGTGTTCAAGTACGACGAATGGAACATACGCGATTATGTCACATCACTGGCAATAGAATTAGACGAATGTAAAACATACAAGAAAACCACTAATTACAGAACACTTGGAGGTAATACAGGTGATAGGGAATTATGGACTGATGGCAAAAACGGAACCTCTGTGGAGCTATTCTCTTACAATGCCAACTGGCACAACCCTTCATCTGGTAACTCAAAAGAAATATGGAACTTCTGTAAGCGCTATTCGCTCGACCCGAACATTCCCAGCGCAAGAATCCTGTCGCCTTTGGCTGCAGACACCTACACCTACCTCGATACCATCAAGATAGAAGTCAGAGCGTACGACAAAGACGGTACGATAAAGATGGTACAGTTATATCTTGACGGCACAATGCGTAAGGCGTTCCGAGACATCACTGCCAAAGATACAATCGTAAGGTACGAATGGGCCAATCCTAAAGCCGGAAACCACACCATCCGAGTGGTGGTAACAGATAACGACAACAAGAAGAAAGAGATGTCACGCGCCATCACGGTTGAGAACCCTACCCCCATCGTCATGACAGAAGCATGTTACGAAAATAACTCTTTCGACCTTCCGCTGACAATCAATTCGTTCCGCTATGCCTTTGACCTCAAAGTGGAGGCAGAAAATGTTGTAGCTTATATGTCAGGCTCATCAGGCAGAATCGATCTGCAAGCGGAAGAGACAGGATTGAGTAATGTCATCACGCTCAAGACGGCAGAGGGAACAGAGATACAGGAAGGAACCTACATCATGTATATCACAAAGGTGAAAGACGAGCGTGGAGTAACCGCCAGCACTTTTAAATTCACTTATACCTTTGGTGTGAGTGAGACCTCGTCAGCTGCGATCAAGTACAAGAAACCGTTCCTGGACGCACTTCAGCAGGCGAAAGACCTCTATGCAGCCACTGCTGATTCCCTCTATGACACCGCAGAAAAACTGCGAGTGGCTGTGAATGACGTGATTACACAATACGAGAACTTCACCAGCACCTCACCAACGGCCTATGAGGAAGCCACAGAAGCCATCAACCAAGCAATGGAGCCGCTGATTACGCGTAAACAAAATCTGGATGACTATTACGACCTGATAGCCAGAGTGGACGAGGTCATCGCTCAGTATGCAGACATTGCTTCTGTCAACACTACCAGTGCATACACACGACTTGTGAAGGCACGCGACTACTATAGCGGTGATTCTAAGATCAAGAACGACACCGTCATCCTTAACTCCATCAAGCAGTTGACATCATATCTTGACAAGCTACTGAGTCTGACCTCCGGTATTGATGAGATAACAGCTGTGAAAGAGGCGAACAGCAAATACTACAATTTGCAAGGCCAGCAAATCAACTCCTTACATAAAGGTATTCATATCATCAATGGAAAGAAAGTACTGGTGAGATAAAGGGCTGGAGAACTGTAGAACTGTAGAACTGTAGGGCTGTAGGGCTGTAGGGCTGTAGAACTGTAGAGCTGGAGAACTGTAGAGCTGGAGAGCTAAGAGCTGGAGAGTTGTAGAGCTAAGGACTGTAGAGCTAAGGGCTGGAGAGCTGGAGAACTGTAGGGCTGTAGGGCTGTAGAACTGTAGGGCTGTAGAACTGTAGGGCTGGAGAACTAAGGGCTGTAGAACTGTAGAGCTGTAGAACTGTAGAGCTGTATGGCTAAGGACTGTAGAGCTAAGGACTGTAGAGCTAAGGACTGTAGAATTGTAGGATATGGAAGTAAAATTGTTTTATAAGAACTTGAAGGTGTATCAAGATGCTAAGGGATTAGTGAATGATGTATATAAACTGATGAAGAAATTCCCAGCAGAGGAACGTTTTGGTCTTTGTGATCAATTAAGAAGGGCAATTATCTCTGTTCCATCGAATATTGTTGAAGGATTATCCAGACAATCGGATAAAGAGAAACATAATTTCCTAAACATAGCTTATGGTTCATTGATGGAGACTTTATGCCAACTTGATATTGCTACCGACCTCGGATATATTACGGAGGAAGAGCTAAAAGATGTAGAGCTAAGAGCCGTAGATTTGATTCGTATGTTAAAAGGAATAATGAGGAAGTTGGGATGAGAGCTGGAGGGATGTAGAGCTGTAGGACTGTAGAGCTGTAGAACTGTAGAAAAAGGGCTGTAGAGCTGTAGAAAAAAAGGCTGTAGAGCTAAGGGCTGTAGAGCTGGAGGGATGTAGAGCTGGAGGAATGGAGAGCTAAGAGCTAAGGGCTGTAGAACTGTAGAAAAAGGGCTGTAGAGCTAAGGGCTGTAGAGCTGTAGAAAAAAGGGCTGTAGAACTGTAGGGCTGTAGAACTGTAGGGCTGTAGAACTGTAGAAAAAGGACTGTAGAACTGTAGAGCTGGAGGGCTGGAGAGCTGTAGAACTGTAGAGCTGTAGAGCTGTAGAACTGTAGGGCTGGAGGGATGGAGAGCTGTAGAAAAAGGGCTGGAGGGATGGAGAGCTGTAGAAAAAAGGGCTGTAGAGCTAAGGACTGTAGGGCTAAGGACTGGAGAGCTGTAGAACTGTAGGGCTGGAGGGATGTAGAGCTGGAGAGCTGTAGGGCTGTAGAACTGTAGAGCTAAGAGCTGGAGAGCTAAGGGCTGGAGAGCTGGAGGAATGGAGAGCTAAGAGCTAAGGGCTGTAGAACTGTAGAAAAAGGGCTGTAGGGCTGTAGAACTAGCTGGAGGGATGGAGAGCTAAGAGCTAAGGGCTGTAGAGCTGTAGAAAAAGGGCTGTAGAGCTGGAGGGATGGAGAGCGAAGAGCTAAGGGCTGTAGAACTGTAGAAAAAGGGCTGTAGAGCTGTAGGGCTGTAGAGCTGGAGGAATGGAGAGCTAAGAGCTAAGGACTGTAGAGCTGTAGAAAAAGGGCTGTAGAGCTGGAGAGCTGTAGAGATAAGAAATAAATAAAAATAACTACCCCTTTAGGGGGCGTGTGCTTGAAAACCACGCTAAAAAAACAAGAAACATGAAACAAAACAAATCAGAGAGCGCTACAATTGTTGGCAATCCGTCATCCCCATTTAATGGGGACAAAAAAAGAACTTATGTGAGTATTTCCTTCATGCTGATGGGAATTCTCTTCTGTGTATGTCTTATCACTTCTAACCTGCTTGAGACCAAGGTGTTCCGCGTCTATGGCGACATCTCACTCACCTGCGGTTTTATTATCTTCCCTATCTCGTACATTCTCAATGACTGTATTGCAGAAGTTTGGGGGTATCGTAAAGCCCGACTGATTATCTGGGCGGGGTTCTTGATGAATTTCTTCGTCGTTTTAATGGGAGCCATTGCCTGTTGTCTCCCTGCGCTCGACCCAGAGAGCGATCTTGCCTTCCGCCAGACATTCATGTTTGCACCCCAAGTCACTATGGCCAGCTTCATCGCCTTCGTGGTAGGATCGTTCCTCAATGCATGGGTGATGAGCAAGATGAAATTAGCAAACAGGAACAAAGGACATAAAAACTATTATTTCTCCCTCAGAGCCATCGCATCTACAATTGTAGGCGAAAGTGCTGACTCCATCATCTTCTTCCCATTGGCCTTCTACATCTTCCCTACTATTATCGAAGGTGCTCCCAAAGTACCATTCGAGGTACTGATCAGCCTAATGGTCACCCAAGTCATTGCCAAAACGCTCTACGAGATTGTCGCACTGCCAATCACCATCCGTGTGGTCAACTACGTGAAGAAACATGAGGGTACCGATGTATATGATGATGACGTATCGTACAACGCATTTAAGATAAAAGAACTATAATTAGGTGAGAGGTGAGAGTCGGAAGGCTGAAGGCTGAAGGCTGAAGGCTGAGGGCTGAAACGAAGGCTGAGGGCTGAAACGAAGGCTGAGGGATGAGGGATGAGGGATGAGGGGCGAATTCTGGTTAAGGGTTAAGGGTTAAGGATTCAGGATTCAAGATTCAAGATTCAGGATTCAAGAGTCAAGAGTCAAGATTAAGAAAGATAAGATTATATGGAACGAAATGAAGAAGGTTTGCAGTCATTAGGACGTAAGACCGAATATAAGACCGACTATGCACCAGAGGTGTTAGAAACATTTGTGAATAAACACCCAGAGAATGACTACTGGGTACAATTCAATTGTCCGGAATTTACCAGTCTCTGTCCCATCACGGGTCAGCCCGACTTTGCAGAGATACGTATCAGCTACCTGCCCGATCAACGAATGGTTGAAAGCAAGAGTCTGAAACTCTATCTCTTCAGTTTCCGCAATCATGGAGACTTTCATGAAGACTGTGTAAATGTCATTATGAAAGACCTTATCCGTCTGATGGACCCTAAGTATATTGAAGTGACAGGGTTCTTCACCCCACGTGGCGGCATTTCAATCTATCCATATGCCAATTATGGACGTCCAGGTACCAAATACGCAGAACTGGCCACTTATCGAATGCAGAATCATAACCTGTAATCACTACATACATGAAACAAAAGATCCTCATACTCGCATTAATGATGCTCCCCATGACTGCATGGGGACAGGGATTGACTCAATGGGTATTGGATCGTCTTGACTCGATGGCTACCAAAGGAATCGATCGTAACTACATCGACCTACCCAAGCATCCATGGACAATAGAAGCCCGTATCACGGAAAGTAACTCAAGGATGAACATGACGTCCAGATGGGAAGATGAAGAAGAATTAGACGGTACGGCAGACTTCAGCATCACGACCCATAATGGCTATCATCCTGCGTTAGGATTGAAAATCAGTTATCGAGGGACAGGCATCGGTTTTTCCAAGCGGTTGAGCAGCAAAGGCTCCAGTTTCTCCTTTAACTCAACGAGTGGACATTATGGATTTAATTTAAGCCTGAAATCATTCGAAAACACCAATGCAGATTTCCTCGCATCAGGTTATGAAGAAGGCGTCCCTACTCAACTACAAGACAATTTAGAGGTGGAGCATCCTATCAAGGTACGTTCACAGTTCCTTGATGCCTACTACATGTTCAACGGCTCACACTACTCATACGCAGCAGCCAATAAGCCAGGGCTGATACAGCGGCGCTCAGCTGGTTCGGTGGTAGCAGGCATCATGTATTATCACGCCAGTGTGGACTTCATCAGTAACAACATCTCTAACGTCTTCTTAAACATACTGATGCACAACATCGGAAAACAAAAGATGTCACAAGCCAGTATTGGGGTTGGGTATGCTTATAATTGGGTACCAGCACGCGGATGGTTGATCGGTGCTGTAGTCATGCCTATGTTCACTTTCTATAACCGCACTAAAACCTATCGCTATGAAGTGACTTATATTGGAGACAAAGAAATTGAAGATGATGATTTTTTTGAAGAAGGTGATGACATGTTCTTAGTGTCAGATCCAATGATAGAGCGCACCCCTAACAAATTAGAGTTCAACTATGACGGCCGCTTATCCATTATCCGAAACTGGGAACGTTTCCATGTACGGCTAACAGGTCAGTACCACCATTTCACTTATGGAAACGACGACACCCACGGATGGCTTTCAGACTGGTCTGCTTATCTATCTCTGGGTTATCGGTTTTAAGTGACTGCACTCACAAATCGGTCATTTTTCATCGACCTGGGTGAATTTCTTATGTTCAACAAAAAAAAATTGCAAATCGTAAATGGTATTTGGAAAACATTTACTAACTTTGCATTCAAATATGTGCTTAAATTTTTAATTTTTTAATTAAAACGTAATAGTATGAATATCAAAGATTACAACTTCGACGGCAAAAAAGCTATCGTACGTGTTGACTTCAACGTGCCTATTCAGGACGGAAAGATCACAGACATGACTCGTATTAACGGTGCAGCTCCAACTCTCAAACTGATTCTTGAGAAAGGTGGAAGCCTTATCATCATGTCACACATGGGTAAGCCAAAAGGCAAAAAGAAACCAGAACTCTCACTCAGCCAGATTGTTGACGCAGTAAGTCAGACTCTGGGTGTTCCTGTTAAGTTCGCTCCAGACTGTGCTGACGCATCAGAAGCTGCAGCAGCGCTGAAGAAAGGTGAGGTATTGTTGCTTGAAAACCTCCGTTACTATCCAGAGGAAGAAGGCAAGCCTGTAGGTATAGAGAAAGATGATCCTGCATATGAGGATGCTAAGAAAGAAATGAAAGGTCGTCAGAAGGACTTTGCAAAGAAGTTGGCTTCATACGCTGACTGTTATGTGATGGATGCCTTCGGAACAGCTCACCGCAAGCATGCATCTACTGCAGTCATTGCAGACTACTTCGATGCAGACAACAAGATGTTAGGCCTGTTGATGGAGAAGGAAGTACAAGCTGTTGACAATGTCCTCAGCAACATCAAGCGTCCATTCGTTGCCATTATGGGTGGTTCTAAGGTTTCTACCAAGATCGGTATCATTGAGAACCTCCTCGGTAAGGTAGATAAGCTCATCCTCTGTGGTGGTATGACTTATACATTCATGAAGGCTCACGGTGGTAATATCGGTAACTCAATTGTTGAGCTTGACAAGCTCGACGTAGCTCTCGGTGTAGAGGAAATGGCAAAGAAGAACGGTGTTGAACTCGTTCTCGCTGAAGATTCTGTATGTTGCACAGGCTACGACTTCTCTACATTCTCTGTTAAGCCAGGTGCTCAGATCAAGACTTTCCCATCAAACGCTATCGAAGACGGATGGGACGGCCTCGATGCAGGACCAAAGAGTCGCGAGAAATTTGCAAAGGCAATCGAAGGTGCTAAGACTATCCTTTGGAATGGTCCTGCAGGATGCTTCGAATGCGAAGACTTCACTCCAGGTTCACGCGCTGTAGGCGAGGCTGTAGCAAAGGCAACAGCTGAAGGAGCATTCTCACTCATCGGTGGTGGTGACTCTGTTGCTTGTGTCAACAAGTTTGGATTGGCAGACAAGGTTTCTTACATCTCAACAGGTGGTGGTGCACTGCTTGAAGCTATCGAAGGTAAGGTACTTCCAGGTGTAGCTGCTATCAAAGGTTAATCAGTGAAAGTATCTATTTCAATACTGTTAACAGCTGTCGTACTGAGCATGTTCAGCGCATGCCAGTACGGCAGTGTTGATAATGCAGGTACAAGCACCGATTCCGATTCTACGACGATCCACATTGCTGTGCTACCTACAGAGGAATGTCAACCTTTCTATGTAGCACAGCAGCGGGGATTGTACGACTCGTTGGGGATTAGTGTATGTCTTGATACATTCTTTGCCGCTATGGATGCAGATACAGCCTTTATGAACAACCAAGTGCAGCTGTTGATATCCGATTCCCTAAAAGCCCGATATCTCAACAGTATGGTTCAAAAAGACTCTATTGTCTCTATCATCTCAGACACCTTACGGCTATCGATGATGACAGGCAAACCCACCCGAATCAAGTCAATCAACAGCCTAAAAGAGAAAATCATTGCGGTAACACGCAACTCTGCTATCGACTACTTTGCCGATCAGACGATGGACAAAGCCAAAATAAAACGAGAGTATCTCAATCGCCCACAAATTAACAACATCGCACTAAGAGCAGACATGCTTAACCTGAACCAGTTTGACGGTGCCATCTTACCAGAACCGTTCGCCACTCAATGTGAAGCATTAGGTGCCTATCGGATAAACAGTACCAAGGAACCCCTCATGCGAGTGCTGGTCAAATCAAGTGTGATGAAGAAACGCAAACAAGACATCCAGAAAATTATTGAAGCCTACTCGATTGCCAAACATGTCGAATAAGAATATATATAGCGAACTGCAGGACGGAAACCTGGTCGACGCACTGACGATGCTGAAGACCAAGGTTGACCATTTAGGGGACTGGCAACTCCAACAAGAGTTGGAACAAATCCAATCTACCTATACATCCATGCTATCATATCTGACTCAAGGCATCGAAGACCCAGAGGCGATGAACATACGCGGGAAACTGATTCAGCAAGCCTATTCTATCAATGACAGAGCCAACCGCTCCATCACCTTAAGGAAGCAACCGTTCAACAAGTATTGTCAGACTTATACAACCAGTAGGGCTGAAAGTATTGATGTTCCAACGACCGTGATAGCATTAGAGACCATCGGAACCACCATAAAGGATTTAAAATCCGATGACATGCGCGAAAGCATCCGCCGTCATGATATGGAACAGGCCATCAAGCAGCGAGACGAACTAATGGGGAAACTGTTTGACCATACATGGACTTCCGATATCTGGACAAAAAGCGATTATGCCAATTATTCCAACCTCTTCGCAAGTGAGCAACTGCCAGCATCAGACAAAGCTATCATCGTCAGTGCGATTACACTGGCATGCTACGAACTGTTTGATGTACAGAAACTGATGCTATTATTCGATGTCTATCTGCATCATGACATCGAAATCAGCCAACGGGCACTTGTAGGATTACTCCTACTTATTATCCGCTATGACAACCGCCTGACCTATTATCCACAAGTAAAATCGCGGTTCAGCCTCTATTGTGAGAACCGCCAGTTTGTGGAAGACTGCTTCCGCATCTTTATGCAATTGCAGTACAGCAAGATGACTGACGCTGTCACAGCCAAGATGACAAACGACATCATGCCAGCCATCCTACGTTCGTCACGTTTCAATGGAATTGACCTTCGCAAACTCGACAGCGAGTTGACCAAGAATGGAGAGAACCCTGAGTGGCATCAAAATACCAAGGACGACAGCAAAGCAGAGAAGAAGATGCGGCAAATGGCTGATATGCAAACAGAAGGCGCAGATGTCTATTGGACATCATTTGTTTCACTCAAAGGATTTCCTTTCTTCCAACAACTCTACCATTGGGTAGCACCATTCTCGTTTGAATACCCAGAACCATATCGGTTGGCCAACTCAATGCGGCCAGAGATTCTGAAAACAGTAACGACACTTTTCCAACTCGCACCCTTCTGCAGCAGCGACATGTTTTCCTTCATCTTCATGATTGAAAGTGTGAAACAAATGGGACAAGACGTGATTGCTGACCAAATCAATTCGCAGTTAAACGAAGAAGGAGCGCAAGACCTGTTTGAACACATCAAACCACGTGAACGTAAGGCTATTGATGTATCACGTTGCTACATCTACGACCTCTACAGATTGTTCAAAGCCTATCCATACCATAGTCAACTGTTTGACCCGTTCAGCAAGCAGTTTGTCAATTTCTCCCCACTCTACTTTGACATTCTCAAACCACTCGCTGAAAACTATGACGAAACCCTCTCACTGGCAGAGTTCATGATGCGACGAGGAGAATACCACGATGCCATCGCCCTCTTCGGTCATCTTAATCCGAAAGAGCGCGAAGAAGATAGCGACCTATGGCAGAAGATGGGATTCTGCCTACAAAAGATAGGAGATAGCGAGACGGCCATCAAGATGTACACCACAGCCTATCAACTGAATCCAAACTCGAAATGGACCATCCAACATCTTGCACAGACAGCCTTCGATGACAAAGACTATGCGCTGGCTCTGACCTATATAGACATCATTCTCCAAGAAGACGAAGACAATCTAAAGTGGCTGAGTCGGAAAGCAGAATGTTTGTTCGGTATGGAACAATACGAAGACAGCATTCCTACCCTTTACAAGGTAGCCTATCTCGACGAGCAATCGGAAAAAGCACAGGAGATGCTCGCATGGGGGCTACTGATGACTGGCAACACGGAGAAAGCAACAAAGATACACAGCGAACTGATGGAACAAAACCCTTCGGTTCGCAACAACATCAATCTGGCACATCTCCTTATCTTAAAAGGAGAAATACAAGAAGCCTATCATCTCTATGACGCAGCCTATCAATTGGCAAAGGACGAAGAGGAGTTTCGCAAGGCATTCTGGGAATGGAAGAATTATCTGGAGAGAATTGGACTGGATGCAGGCAAATTGCAGTTATTGTTCGATACAGTAAGAACCATCAGAAACGGAGGGCAAAGTGATTAGCAAGAACCAAATCAAACATATCAGAAGTCTGGAACACAAGAAGTTCAGAGATCAATATGGTGTGTTCGTCGCTGAAGGGCCAAAAGTGGTGAATGACCTCAAGGGGCATTTCGAGTTGGTGGAACTATTCGAAGGTGAAGATGCCGACAAAGTCAGTTTTCTTGACACCCCACAACATCTACTTGCCATTTTCAAGAAACGCGATAGCAGTTCTGCCCTTCAATCGTATTTCGCTACCATGAAGAGTCAGCAACCGACATTGTCACTTGCACTCGACAATGTACAGAACCCAGGAAATCTAGGTACCATCATACGCCTTGCCGACTGGTTTGGTATCGAACATATTTTCTGCTCGCCAGGCTGTGCCGACATTTACAATCCCAAAGTCGTACAAGCCACAATGGGTGCCCTTGCACGTGTTCAGATACATGAAGTCAACCTTCCGCAATTCATGACAGAGGTACAGGAAGCAGGAACAGATTTCCCTATCTATGGGACATTCCTAGACGGTGAAAACATCTACAACACATCGTTGAAGCCTCACGGATTGATTGTGATGGGTAATGAAGGGCATGGGATTTCTGCAGAGGTGGCAAAACTCGTCACACACCGACTACTCATTCCCAACTATCCGCAAGGTCGCGAAACAAGTGAATCACTCAATGTAGCCATCGCTACAGCTATCGTATGCTCGGAATTCAGAAGAAGATAAATCGCTTGATGAGAGCTATCAACCATACTGCAGTAGCCGTCATCATCTTGTTGCTAACGATGTTAGCTTCAGGTTGTTCTGTTGACCGTTTCATTAGCGAAGATGAATACTTCCTGAAACAAACACAAGTGGTTTCCGCCAACCCGAAAGCAACGAAAAACCTACTACTCGAGGACTACATCCTACAGACCCCCAACAGCAAATGGTTTGGAGCAAAGATTCCACTAAAGATTTACTGTCTGGGAGGTGTTGACACAACCAACTGGGCAACACGATTGTTCCGTAAGATTGGTCAAGACCCCGTTATCTTCGACCAACTCAAAGCAGAGCGTACCATGCAAGACCTCCGACAAGTGTTGTACAATGAAGGGTATATGCATGCAGACATCCAACTTGGAAAGACCGTCAAAGGAAAGAAGATTAACATCACCTATCTCGTAGATCCGGGTACACAGTTCAGCATCCGCAACATCAAGCGTAATATAGCAGACCCTGTGCTTGAACAATTAATCAGTCATGACGACACCTTAAACTCTTTGCTGCAACACGGTATGCCGTTCAACATCAACCGTCTCAACGAAGAGCGCAACCGAATCACTACCTATCTACGCACGACAGGTTATTATAAATTCTACAAGGAGCTCATCACCTTTGAGGCTGACACTTGTAGGGGTAGCACAGAGGTAGACATCACTATGAACATACCCCTCTATCTTGACAACAACCGCTCCACCCCACATCAGCACCAGCAGTACCACATCGGTAACCTCAATTACTTTGTCGATACAAACGGTTTAACAGATACGCTTCAGCTCAATTGCATCAGACACAAGGGAACTAACATCTATTACAGCGACCGACTGCGCTACCGCCCGAATTTGCTAACCTCCAACACATTGCTTCGGGCAGGTGACCTCTACAACGAAAACTATCAGAAACTCACGTATAGATACCTCACACGGCTTCAAGCCCTCAGTTATTCGAACATCAAGTTTGAAGAACAAGACGACGAACCCGATCCTGTCCTCGACTGTAACATTATCGTCAATCATGCTGCATCGAAATCCATTAGTTTCGACCTCGAAGGCACGAACTCTGCAGGCGATCTCGGAATTGCTGCCAGTACGTCCTTTCGTCACAAAAACCTGTTTCGAGGCTCTGAAAGTCTGATGGTGAAACTTCGTGGAGCTTACGAAGCCATCACAGGTCTTGAAGGCTATGACGGACACAACTATATTGAATTAGGCGGAGAGGCCACATTAGGTTTCCCTGGTTTTCTGATGCCTGTTGTCAGCAAACGATTCGGAGCACTTCACAGTGCCACATCTGAAATATCGTTGCAATACAACATGCAAAACCGTCCTGAATTCAACAGACGTGTGCTTACTGCAGCATGGAGATACAAATGGAGCAATGTCAATCAGAAAACAGCACACCGTTTTGACCTGTTGGAAATTAACTATGTCTATATGCCTTGGATATCAAAGACCTTCAAGGAACAATATCTCGATTCACTGGGTAAGACAAATGCCATCCTGAAATACAACTACGAGAACCTTCTGATTACCAAACTGGGGTACACCTACGCCTATAATTCCTTGGGTACAGCTACAACGACCACGTATGGAAAGAATGCATATACCATCAAGTTCAATATCGAGACAGCGGGAAACCTTCTGGAAGGTTTAACAGGTATTTTCGAAACTAAATACACCGAAGACGGGAAAAGGAAGTTCTGCGGCATCGCTTACGCACAATATGTAAAAGGAGATTTTGACTTCTCGAAGAGTTTCCGAATTGACAAAAACAACTCTGTTGCCTTCCATGCTGCCATAGGGGTTGCGTACCCATACGGTAACTCCAACATCTTGCCTTTCGAGAAACGCTATTTCGCGGGTGGAGCCAATAGTGTGAGAGGATGGTCAGTACGTTCGCTTGGACCAGGAAAGTATAACGGAGCGGACCGAGGTATCAACTTCATCAACCAGTCAGGTGACCTGAAACTCGATCTCAGCATTGAATATCGTGCATTCCTGTTCTGGAAATTCAATGGAGCACTGTTCATTGATGCTGGAAACATCTGGACCATACGCAATTATGCAGATCAACCTGGCGGAGCATTCCGACTGAACGAATTCTACAAACAGATTGCTGTTGCCTATGGACTTGGTCTGCGAATGAACCTCGACTTCTTTATTCTACGCTTCGATGCGGGCATGAAAGCCATCAATCCTGCCTATAAGGGACGTGACCACTACCCTATCGCTCATCCTGTTTTAAGTCGCGATTTCACCTTCCACTTTGCTGTAGGACTCCCATTCTGATTATTTCAACGAGTACCTATAAATCCTGTTATAGTCTAGTTCTATCATGCCAAGCTGGTAGAAATACTCAGTATCATACTCGTCTTTCGACATCGCCAGATGGTAGAAACGCCGCATATCCAGCATGTTCTTACTCACCGCAAAGTGTTGCTTTCCGTCCGAACCAAACCGGACCTTCTCCTTGTACAGAGGATGGTCGAAATTGCTCAAACGCAAGGCCTCAGCGCTTCCTGCCTCGATATTGCGCACACTCTCAACCATACCAACGGTGTAATCACCCCGGGAAACGCCCGATATGGTATAATCGAAAATCGGGTCACACTGGAAGGTCGTAAAACAGTATGCCTCGCTGTTGAATTTCGTAGAAGCTATACGTAGCGCAGTTCTCGTCAACCGTTCCACACAATCCTCACCTGTAGTAAGGCTCAATCGATAGTCACAGTCATAGAAGTGCACATTATCGTTGTAGAAACCCTCGGTCATCGTCGAAGGAACATGATAAGCTGTTGCATGACATTCGCTCAGCACGTTCGATGTTCCAAACGGAAGGTCTTCTGTCGGACCTCCTCCCTTATACATCAACAAGTCGCCCTCAAACTCAGCGAAGCTACCGTCTTGCGTCATCGAGCCCTTCACCATATCGAGGTATCCCACGAGCCTGTATATGGCATCCAGTTTAGGAATTGCATACACATATATACGGTCGTTTGCCTGAAACGATGTGCTCAACCTACGTACAACACGGTTGCTATCGTCAAGTTCGGTCAGCACTAAGTCCATCGCAGCTGCAACTTTCACATGTACCTTACGTGCTGGAGGTGTAACACCTGGCAGATGCTCAGGTTCCTCCCAATGGTCGCCACGAGTACAGCTCACCACTCCCGTCAATATCGACACCAGAACAGCCAAGAGATACCATTTCTGACGACCCATTTTTCCTATGTCAAGATCTGATTTCATACATTACGAATTAATTAAAAAGGTTAGTTCAATTTGCGAAGAATCTATTGTTAGTTTTGAATTATACTTCCTGATTTACATCCGTTTACATCCCTTTTTGTTTAGGAGCCACATTACAGAACCATCTCAAAATGGCACGACAAAGTTACGAAAAGTTTTTTACAAACTTGTCATACATATCCGATTTTGTGAAAAAATGAGCAATAAAGGAGAATTTTGCAACGTCGAGGTAAGAAAGACGATGTCTATTAGAGTTGATCTTTTGTTGTTTGACTTTTTGCGTTCAACGATCTTATCATTACCGATCAACATTATCCAAATTGTTTGGCCCCTAAGGGAAAAAGTTTTTTCCCCTAAGGGTAATTTATGTTGCAGGTCGTGCAACCTATGTTGCAGGTCGTGCAACGTACGTTGCAGGCCGTGCAACAGAGATTTCCCTTGGGAGAAAGAAAAAACTTCCTTAATTCAAGGAAATAATGGATGAAATAGTTGCAGAAATCAAGTTTTTTTCCGAACTTTGCACTTGCTATGATTCAAGAAATACAAATACGGATTCTGCCCGAACAGGCAGCAAATGAACAAGGTATCAAGCAGTTTCTGGCAGACGAGAAAGGGCTGGATGCTCGTCGTATTACCCATATCCGCATTCTGAAGCGGAGCATTGATGCTCGTCAGCGAACAATCTACGTCAACCTGACTATCAGGGTGTATATGGATGAGGAGCCTACCGACCAACCTTTCACTCCCATTGAGTATCACGACGTAAGTTCAAAACCTGCCGCCATTGTAGTTGGAGCAGGTCCTGGGGGCTTGTTTGCAGCTCTTCGCCTCATCGAATTGGGCATTCGTCCCATCGTGCTCGAACGAGGTAAGGACGTACATGAGCGCCGCAAGGACATCGCAAGGATATCGCGCGAACATGTGGTGAATCCAGAATCGAACTTCTCGTTTGGAGAAGGGGGCGCAGGAGCATTCTCCGACGGAAAACTCTACACACGTAGCAAGAAACGCGGCAATGTGGACCGCATCCTTCAGATATTCTGTCAGCATGGGGCATCTGAGAGCATCCTGGTTGATGCTCATCCTCATATAGGAACAGACAAACTGCCACGCGTCATCGAGAACATGCGCTCGACCATCATCCGATGTGGCGGCGAGGTACATTTCCAGACAAAAGTGACAGACCTGCTTATAAATAATAATAAGGTGTATGGAGTCAATGCAATCGACAGCAGCGAAGCGACAGCGAAGACCTTACAATTTGAAGGACCAGTCATCCTTGCTACAGGCCATTCGGCACGCGACGTCTATCGATGGCTCTATCAAAATAAGGTGGAGATAGAATCAAAGAACCTCGCTGTAGGTGTGCGTCTGGAACATCCTGCCCACCTCATCGACCAAATTCAGTATCATCGCAAGGAAGGCAAAGGTCAGTATCTGCCCACAGCAGAATATTCCTTTGTCACACAAGTCGAAGGACGTGGGGTCTATTCCTTCTGTATGTGTCCAGGAGGCACAGTGGTGCCTGCAGCAAGTGGCCCAGAGCAGATCGTCGTCAATGGAATGTCGCCAAGCCTGCGTAACAGTCCTTGGAGCAACAGCGGAATGGTTGTGGAACTACATTTGGAAGATATCATGTCTTTCAGTTCTCAACTCTCAACTATCAACTCTCAACAGTCCCCTTTGGCAATGATGGAGTTTCAGGAGAAGTTGGAAAAGCAATGTTGGCTACAAGGCAACCGTCAGCAAACCGCTCCAGCCCAACGAATGGCCGACTTTGTCAACAACCGCTTGTCGGCATCGCTTCCTAAATCATCCTACCAACCAGGCCTCATCACTTCCCCACTCCACTTCTGGATGCCATCGTTCATCACCAAGCGTCTCCAGCAAGGATTCCGTCAGTTTGGTCGACAGAGTCACGGATTCCTTACCAACGAAGCCATCATCATTGGTGTGGAAACACGTACATCCTCGCCTGTCCGCATCGTTCGCAACCCCGAAACACTGCAACACGTTCGCCTCGAAGGTCTGTTCCCCTGCGGCGAAGGAGCCGGCTATGCAGGGGGGATTGTATCTGCAGGTATTGATGGAGAACGTTGCGCAGAAAATTTAGCCCAGAAAATTAATAATAATGCGTAATTCCTATTGCATTATTCACAAGAATTTACTAACTTTGCAGCAGAAGTAAAACGAACAAAAACAAATATAATTATGGCAAACTCAACTGAAGAAAAACTGAAAGCCTTGCAAGCCGCAATGGCGAAAATCGAGAAAAGCTACGGACACGGTTCCATCATGCGCCTCGGTGAAGAAAACATAGAGAAAATCGACAGCATACCAACAGGTTCGATTGGCTTGAATGCAGCATTAGGTGTGGGCGGCTATCCCAAAGGACGTATCATCGAGATTTATGGTCCTGAGTCATCTGGAAAGACCACATTAGCTCTCCATGCAATCGCAGAAAGTCAGAAGCAAGGAGGTGTAGCAGCATTTATCGATGCTGAACATGCTTTCGACAGATTCTACGCTTCAAAACTAGGCGTCAACATCAACGAATTACTCATTTCCCAACCAGATAATGGAGAACAGGCACTTGCGATAGCTGACCAGCTCATCAGCTCCGCAGCTGTTGACATCATCGTGATTGACTCCGTTGCTGCCCTCACGCCAAAAGCAGAAATTGAAGGCGACATGGGTGAAAACAAAGTAGGACTGCAAGCACGACTCATGAGTCAAGCATTGCGTAAGCTAACAGCTACCATCAGCAAGACAAAAACCACCTGTATCTTCATCAACCAGTTGCGCGAAAAGATCGGAGTCATGTTTGGCAACCCAGAAACCACAACAGGCGGTAATGCCCTCAAGTTCTACGCATCTGTACGTATTGATATCAGAAAGAAGGAAGCTATCAAAAGCGGCGATCAAATCGTTGGAAACACAGTAAAAGTGAAGATTGTGAAGAACAAAGTAGCACCTCCTTTCCGCAAATGCGAATTCGACATCATGTTCGGAACAGGTATCTCTCGTAGCAGCGAACTGGTAGATTTGGGTGCTTCACTTGACATTCTTAATAAAAGCGGTAGCTGGTTCAGCTACGAAGGCAGTAAACTGGCTCAAGGACGCGAAGCTGCAAAACAAGTATTCGAAGACAACCCTGAACTTGCAGAGGAGGTTGAAGCAAAAATCATGGAAAAACTCTCAGGCACAGATATTCCAGAGTTGGATTAAAAATAAAAAACAGAGGACGAATCCTCTGTTTTTTATTGATTCACATTCTAGTTATGCTACACTTTTAGAGCAGCAGCGCCTAAAACCGCAGCATTTTTATCCATTAGCTCCGAAACCAAAAACTTGCAACGATGGCGGTAAATCGGCATAACCTGCTCATTATAGGAAGAAATAATGGAAGGCATGATAAACTCGCTTGCACGCATCGGGCCTCCAAAGAAGATATATGCCTCAGGGCTGCAGAACGTAGTAATGTCAGCACATGCTTTTCCTAATATCTCACCTGTTATGCGGAAAGTCTCCAATGCAACCTCATCGCCTTGCTTGGCAGCCTTGTATATCTCGTAGGAAGAAAGTTCACCAACCTCGCTCAGCAAGGTCTTACGTCCGGCATCAATAAAATCCTGAGCTGTTCGCACAATACCTCGAGCACTACAATAAGTCTCAAGACATCCACGACGACCGCATCCACACATACGAGCATCAGCACAGCGATCGACAATCATGTGACCTAACTCACCAGCAAACCCGTCGCTTCCGTAAACCAACTTCCCATCAATCACAATACCGCTACCCACACCCGTACCTAACGTGATAACAACAAAGTTACGCATGCCCTTAGCTGCTCCGTAAGCCATCTCGCCCATTGCTGCAGCATTAGCATCATTCGTCATAACAACATCCAAATGCAAACGCTCAGACAACAATTTGGCAAGCGGTACTTTTCCCTTCCAAGGTAAGTTCGGAGCCTCCTCAATCGTTCCTGTGTAAAAGTTAGCATTAGGCGCACCAATCCCCATTCCGCCAATCACTTCCATCCCCCCTACTCCTTCGATAAGCGGTTCCACACATTGAGCACAAGCCTCAACAAAATCTTCAACCAGAGGAAAGCTCTGCGTTTTCACGGAGTCTTCCTTAATGATGTTACCCTCGCCATCTACAATTCCAAATACGGTGTTAGTTCCACCAAGATCAACACCAATCAGATAGTTTTGTCTCATATTTTTCCAATTCTTTTTGCAAATTTAAAAAGTTTTGCGTTACTTTGCAAATGAATTACAAATAAAATGTATATGAAGTCGATAATTATGATGATTTTGACCTGTTGTTGCGCTGCAATCGCATCTGCACAACAACCAATAAACATTGATTTATGGCCAAATGGACTGCCAAACAGCAACGGGATTGACAAGACTCCATTTGATGATGCACGCCAGAACTTTAAACCCACAATCAGGGTATTCCTACCTGAGAAGATGAAAGCAAACGGAATGGCTGTTGTGTGTTGTCCTGGCGGAGGATACACACATCTTGCCACAGATCATGAGGGATATGACTGGGCTCCGTTCTATAATGACCTCGGTATTGCTCTGATCGTCTTGAAATACAGAATGCCTCATCAAGTGAAGGAAGTACCTATATCAGATGCATTTGAGGCACTGAGAGTGGTTCGTGAACACGCATTAGAATGGAATATTGACCCCAAGAAAGTAGGAATCATGGGATCATCTGCAGGTGGACATCTGGCTTCGACAATCGCCACACATGCCGACGATGCTTCAAGACCTAATTTCCAAGTGTTGTTCTATCCTGTCATTTCGATGCAACCAGGTGTTACTCATCAGGGGTCGCACGATGGGCTTTTGGGACGTGATGCAAAACCCGATATGAATGTTCTCTACAGTAATGCCACGCAAGTAACAGCAAAAACACCTCCAGCCATCATGCTCCTTTCGGATGACGACAGAGCTGTGATACCTCAGAATAGTGCTGAGTACTATTTAGCACTAAAGAAGGCTGGTGTAAAAGCAGCAATTCACATCTATCCTTCAGGAGGACATGGTTGGGGCTATCGTTCCAACTTCAAGTATCACGATAGTATGATTAATGATTTAAAAGATTGGCTTAAGAGTTTATGGTAATAGCAGTAATCGTAGCAATGCAGAAAGAGATGGCAAGTCTGTCAGCATTGCTTCACAATAGAAAAGATGAAACGATTAATGGTTTCAATTATATTACAGGAGAATTAGGAAACAAGGAACTCGTTCTCTTTCAGTGCGGAATTGGAAAAGTAAATGCAGCAGTTGGCGCCAGCGAACTGATACGCAACTACCACCCCGACTACCTCATCAGTTCTGGTTGCGCAGGAGGATTGGATGCAAAGTTAAAGGTTATGGAAGTGATTGCCAGCACTACCACCATCTATCACGACATTTTTGTGGGCGAAGCTGGTGAAGGTCTCGACATAGAGTTGCCATATCCAAGCGACACCTATTTAATAAATAAGGTGAAAGAACTAAGTCAAAGTTCAACCGTAAAGATTCATCAAGGACAGATTTGTACGGGCGACCAATTTGTGACTGAGCGAGAGAAACTTGAGTCTATCAAACAACGATTTCCTAATGCATTAGCTGTTGATATGGAATCCTGCGCTATCGCACAGACATGCAAGATTTATGGTACACCATTTATCTCGTTCCGCATTATCAGTGACACGATTGATTCCAACTTTCACGTTGACGAATACAAGAACTTCTGGGCGGAAATGGCCGACCATTCATTCTGCGTGGTAAAAACATATTTGGAAATACTCTGAAAGGAAACCAAAAGTCCGAATCACTAATTGTTAGCATTCGGAATCTGGAAGATAAATCGTGCACCTTTCTTATAGGTAGTATCAAGCTTTACAACACCATTGAGCTTCGTAGCAATCATGCGACAGATGCTAAGCCCAAGTCCTGTTCCCTGTGCAAAAGCATCAAGTTTCGTAAAGCGCTCAAATATCTCTTCAGCTTTTTCTTCTGGGATTCCTTCACCGGTATCAGCCACAGAATAAGTGATAAAGCCTGGGCGCTCTTTGATAGAACAATGGATATGGATTTCGCCCTCTTTGGTATGCTTGCATGCATTGGTGATAAAATTAACCAATACCTGTTGAACGCGATGAACGTCTGTAGTAATCATGTATTCGTCATCAACCTCTGTGGTAAAATACATACGTACACCAGCAGGGACTCTCAATTCAGAAGTCTTCATAGCAGCCTCTACAGGAGCATTACATTTTGCTTTAGATAGGGTAACGCGATAGTTGCCACTTTCAACATCAGACAAATTTAGAATATCGTCAACAAGCATTGTCAACATGTTGGAATTCGTGAGAATATATTCACCATACTTTGCCTTTTCTTCCTCTGAGATAACACCATCAGGCAGAGCCAACAACTGGGAGAAACCAACAATCGCATTAAGAGGAGTACGAATCTCATGACTCATGTTCTGCACAAACATCGTTTTCATGTCACTCACGGTTTGCAGGCTACGATTGTGTGTGACAGCGGTATAAATTATTGCAACAAGCAATGCCATAATCATCAAGAAAAACAAAGTGAGAACCACCTGACTACTTTGGGAACGGTCTTTCTGCAGCATCATCTGGCGTTCGGACATTACATCTGAATGGTCAACAGCATCATACACACTACTTTCAAAAACCCGATAAGCTTCCTGTGCCTCAACCAACCTATTTTCAAGAATAAGAGTGTTGGCTATTTTATCATAAGCATCAAACAGCTGGATAGGATAACCTTTCTTTTGAGCGATTTCAGCTTGACGACGTGCTGCATCAATAGCTCGGTCATTAAAACCTTGCGTGAGATAAATCACCGAAAGTATTTTGTAGTAATAGAGTTTAGCCAATGAAGAACCGCTCACGTCAGCCTCCTGACGTAGTAACTCTGCATAATACATACATGAATCGTTGTGCAAATTATTGATCGTCTTAATGACCAGGTCATACCCAGAGTCACCCTCTTTTAAAAATTGGGGTGTACGTTCATTTTTTTTCTGAGCAAAAACCAACATTGGTAATGCTGCCATCAAAATCAGCACAAAACAACATATAGTATGTTTTCTACCCAATAACATTACTTGCGCTATTTTTTTTCGATTTACAAAATGCAAAAATACTTCTTTTTATTAAATGAAACTAATATTTACGTAAAAAAATGAGTTTTTCAGCAAAAATATGCAAAGAATGTACGACAATTGATATATTTGATTAGAAAAAACATATTATTTACCATACGAATCATTCGTTAAAATCATAAACTGAAAATTGCTTCCACAGAAGAAATTAAAAACAATAATACCAGATTGCATTACCCGCACACATTAAAAGAATCGCAATACAGGTGACGAACTTAAACATAGTACCAACAATAATTGAAAGAAACGTATAAGCTGCCACTTTCAATGACTGTTTTGCTTTATGAGAATCAATATATTCTCCAGCAAAAGCACCAATAAACGGTCCGAGAATTAAACCAAACGGAGCGTAAAACAAACCGACAAACAGACCAATAGTCGCTCCCCACACAGCTTTCTTGCAACCTCCAACTTTATTTGTAAGCCATCCAGGAACAACAAAATCGAGAATGGTTACAATCAAAACCAAAAAGAACATTACAACAGACAGGACAATAATGATTGGATTTGGATCTGCAATACAGCACAATACCAAGCCAACAAAACTAAGTGGAGGACCAGGAAGTCCTGGTACTACGGTTCCAGCCAATCCTACGACATTCAACACCGCTGCACACAAAAACAAAATATCAGAAATATCCATCTGCTTCTTACTTTTAGTTATTCACTTGACTCATATAACTTGACACCAACTTATTCTTTTTGAAATTATCTGGTGCTTGCATATAGATCTCATCAATTTGTGGAGTTGTAGTTACGAAGCCATAGAAATCTCTTGCCTCATAACAAAGGCGCAAGAACCAAGTAACACCCAGTACATTATCATAGTTGTCTTTCACAAAACCAGTTTCAAGGCGATCAACCTCATCTTGCAGCCTAAGTTCTTCTGCTCCAAGTTCCTGAATGATTTCTTGCTGAGTATAGCCATCCAAATACATCTTGCTTTCACGTTTTGGCAGGTCGTCATACAATATCTTCAATGAATCTCTCTTCGTAAGAAAGGCATAAAGTCGTTCGTTCAGTTCTGTGCCCTCAATCTTTACAATATTGTCTGCAATACTGATGGTCACCTTTCCTGGCTCCAATACCATTGGGAAGTTATCCGACCCCATATACAGACGTACCATCATGATTGAATCGAGCGCGCCTGTCATATCGAATTTCCCATGGAGCACCTCACACGAGTCTATGGCCTTGAAGTCGATATCGTGCGACCCGATTTCAAACTGTTTGATATATGCAACCGTCCCATCTTGAAAATACTGTGATGTAGTTCCTTCTATCACGTACTTATCGGCACATGCAACACAAATCAACGCAATTAAAGATGGCACAAATACTACATTAATTCTGTTCTTCATCTATATTCTTTTCTTTTTAATTATCTAAATACCACCAGAGCGTATTACCATACGAACGTCTTAACCTATTCTTTCGGACAAGATCACTCTCGTCGGCATCCACTATTGCACAATAATCTTTATAGTTACTTAACATCAATGTATCAACGAATGCATTGAGCGAATCATTACCAATTGCCTTAGCTTGGAGCAACATTGCTTCACGGTAAGCTTTGGGAAGGTCTCTCACATTTACAGGTGATGACAAATCGTAATACCGCTTAATGACCTGCGTAAACCCACGCAAATCCTTTTCCAGCAATTTGCCGCAGAGGATATAATCTGCCAACAATGGATTGTGACATGTTGAAGGATTCTTTCTCAATAATTCCACATAATGGTCAAAAGACGTAACAGATGTATTTGCCCATGCTCCTAACGCCTTTTGTATGTTCTTACATGTAAAGCGATGTAAACGGGTAACCGTATCATCCATCATCATTAGCGACTGTGCAGCATAAGGTTGTGGATAATCAAAAAGTTTCTCACCTAATAGTCCTTGTCGAGCCAACGCATACATACGCATTTCATTCAATCGTGGAGATGTATTCATAGACTTCTCTCCTACCCTACTAGCCCCTTCGAAATCGTCTTCAAGTAGCAGTCGTTCTGCCTTCAATTCATACATAAAGACTTCATCTGCAGAGGCATTTGCACCACACACTAACATCATTAGAAACATGACTGCATAATTTGGCCATAAATATCTTGATAGATGATAATCACCATCATCGATACTCTCTCCTGGTAATCGTCTTTTAATGTACAACAAGAGTATAAAAAGAACTATTAGCAGCGGAAGAGCCCATACCCACTGGCCAAATGAGAAATCCTCAATCACAGCACGATTGAGACTAGTGAGAATTGCCAAAACCACAAACGAAGGAAAAAACGTGAACGCATACCAACGTCCAACCAACTTAGATGCCTTTGCAACGTAATACTGAATCACCAACAAGAATCCTGTGATTATCAGAGCTCCCCACAATCGGGAATATGTCGTTAAGCCACCCGAAAAAACATATTGTGCTTCAGCCAGTACATCATTCTGAATACAAAACAGATAGATGAAACTGAACAAAGCAAAGAGGACAATTGTTGTCAACTTTATGATGTTATTGATGGATGATGGTAATGGATTGTTATAATTCATTGTTTTTTCAGTACGACAGCTGTTCGGGCAGGAATGTAGAGTTTCAGCCAGCCTTTATGCTGCTTAGTGTATAATGCGTCAGGGATTGTGAAATGCTCGATTGTATCGTCAGTAAGATGATTGCCTCCAAACTCACTGGAATCAGTATTGAGGACCACCTTGTATGAACCTTCCATAACAAGGAAACCATAATCAGTAAACGATTTGTCGGGACTGAAGTTAAACACAAATAACAGGTCGCCACGCATATATGCCAAAATCTGGTCACCATCATTGTGCCACACCTCCTGCACCTTCGTTTTCTGAAATCCTTTCACCCCTCCAATAAGGTGTATCATCGCATTGTCGAAGTCACCTAAATAATGATAACACAACTCTTTGTTATCTACAAGGTTCCATTGACGACGAGCATACTTATGGCTCCAGCCATTACCCTCACGAGGGAAGTCTATCCACTCTGGATGACCAAACTCGTTACCCATGAAATTGAGATAACCTCCATTGATGGTGGAAGCTGTCAGCAAACGGATCATCTTGTGCAAAGCGATTCCTCGATTCACCATGAAATTTTCGTCTCCTTTCTTAAAGTGCCAATACATGTCAGCATCTATGAGACGGAATACGATGGTCTTATCACCCACGAGTGCTTGATCATGACTCTCGGCATAAGAGATTGTCTTCTCGTCAGCACGACGATTTGTCAGTTCCCAGAACATCGACGAAGGTTTCCAATCTTCATCCTTCAGTTCCTTGATTGTCTTTATCCAATAGTCAGGAATATTCATCGCCATACGATAGTCGAAACCATAACCGCCATCCTTGAAAGGTGCAGCCAAACCTGGCATACCACTTACTTCTTCTGCTATGGTAATTGCTCCTGGATGTACTTCATGAATCAACAGGTTGGCCAAAGTAAGGTAAGCAATCGCCTCATCATCTTCATGTCCATTATAGTAATCGCCATATCCACCAAAGGCTTCACCTAATCCATGACTATAATACAACATACTGGTAACACCATCAAAACGGAAACCGTCGAAATGGAACTCCTCCAACCAATACTTACAATTGCTGAGCAAATAGTGAATCACCTCATTCCTTCCGTAATCGAAGCAAAGGCTATCCCATGCGGGATGTTCGCGTCGTCCTCCTTGCATAAAATACTGACAAGGATCACCTGCAAAGTTACCAAGTCCTTCCATCTCATTCTTCACAGCATGCGAATGAACAATATCCATGATAACTGCTATTCCGTTGCGATGAGCCTCATCAATGAGTGCTTTCAACTCTTCAGGTGTACCAAACCGACTCGAAGGAGCAAAGAAATTGCTGACATGATAACCGAAACTACCATAATACGGATGTTCAGCAATTGCCATAATCTGTATGCAGTTATATCCATCTGCAATAACGCGTGGCAACACATTATCCTTGAATTCTGTGTAGGTTCCAACTTTCTCAGCATCCTGTGCCATACCTATATGACACTCATAAATAAGAAGCGGAGAAGTATTCGGTTTAAATTTCTTCACCTTCCATTTATAAGCCTCTTCAGGTGCCCATACTTGAGCTGAAAAAATCTTCGTAACATCATCTTGAACCACTCGATTAGCCCATGCGGGAATACGTTCGCCCTCACCTCCATTCCAATGGATACGAAGTTTAAACAAATCTCCATGCTTCATAGCACGTGCAGGAAGGCTCAACTCCCAAATACCGTTTTTCTTAGCTTTTAACTGATACTGGGGCAATTCTGTCCAACTATTGAAATCACCTACCATGTAAATGGCAGTAGCATTCGGAGCCCATTCACGGAAAATCCATCCTTTCTCTGTTTTATGCAGACCAAAGAACAGATAGCCAGAGGCAAAGTCCGATAATGTCTGTTTACCTCCATTCGTGAGTTCTTTTATCTTATATAATGCATGTTCATGACGTCCCACAATCGCAGCCTCATATGGTTCGAGCCATGAATCATTCTTAACGAGACCTATTTTCTCGTTTTTTATTACATTTTTCTTAGGCATAAATATGGTAATTTATCGTTGCTCTCATTGTTTAACCTTAAAGATTACTTTCTTTAAATGCTCCGTTTCTGCAATCGCTGGTGCGTGCCCATCCTCTGGGAAGAAAATTGCAAACATTCCAGGAAAGACAGTCACGTATTGCTGTGCAAATCCTTCATAGAAAGTTATGTCTTTCTCTGGATTATAGGATTGCTCGTTTAAGTCTACACGAGGAGTATAACCCATAATTTCTGCTCCGCTGATTGGTATTTGAATATCAATCATCTTATCATGCGTTTCCAACTTTGCCTCTTCCTTTGTTTTGCCCTTGGTTACAACAAAGTTTGCAAATAAATCTTCTCCTTTTATGTTTACCTTTCCTTCTGCCATAGATGCCAAGTCATTATTATGCACATAGTCTGCTACATCCTGAAACAGAGGATTTAAAGACACATATTTCTCAATGTTAGTTAAAGAATCAATAATCATAGCCGTTTTTTTGATCAGTTATTATTTGTTACTTCAATTACACCTTTTTTATAATAGCCTTTGCGGATTACTGCCCCATTACGGTCTTTCTCCACAAATGCGCCATCGCGGACATCATCGACGTATGTACCTTCAAAACGAGTGCCGTCCTTATCCTCTTCAACACACTTACCGTTCTTCTTGCCGTTACTGAAAATGCCCTTGAACTTATATCCGTCTTTCATACGCAACACTCCCTCTCCATGCATCTCTCCTGCTTGCCAGTTTCCGTCATACAAATCGCCTTCCTTATTGGTGTATTTTCCACGTCCTTGTTGGTGATCTTCAGACCAATAACCTTCATAGACAGAGCCGTCTGCCCAAGTATAAGTTCCAAAGCCATCCATCATTCCATTCTTGAAGGTTCCCATATATCTGTTTCCGTCTACATACGTAAAAATGCCTTGTCCTTGACGTTTGCCTGCCACATATTCACCCTCATATTTATCCCCATTCTTAAAGGTATAAATACCCTTTCCGTCCATCATGTCGTTCTTCCACTGCCCTTTATACGTATCTCCGTTTGCATAATTGTATGAGCCGTAGCCTTCACGAACATCATCTTTCATTTCACCATAATAGGTAGAGCCGTCTGCCCAATCAAACAGACCTTTCCCATTCTTCTTGTCACCAGCCCAAGATCCACGATAGAAGGCACCATTCGACCATGTATAAACACCTTCTCCCTCACGCATATCTTGATGCCAATTGCCAACATACTTATCTCCATTGTGATAGTACATTGTCCCTTCGCCTTCTTGATAATCAGTATACCACAGTCCTTCGTATTTGTTACCATTCGAAAAGACGTAAACCCCATGTCCATGCTGATGATCGTTCACCCATGAGCCAACATACTTCTCACCATCAGTGAATGCGTAAGTTCCCTCACCATGACGCTTTCCTTTCAAATACTCTCCCTCGTACGTATCACCTGTTTGAAAGACGGTCTTCCCCCTTCCGTTGGGTTTTCCATTCGTCAACTGTCCATTATAGACAGCACCGTCTTTAAATGTATATTGCCCAACTGTTATCTTTTGACAATACGACATTTGAGTAGCAAACATCAACCCACAAAACAACAGATATTTATATAGTTTCTTCATTGACACATTTTCCTGAATATTCATAACTTTCGCACGTTTTATGTGCACAAAATTACAAATTATTATCGAAACACACAAACATATTAAGATTATTTATGATTTTTCTTTGGATTAAGTGGTTTATCCTGTAACAAAGCAAGTACCTTGCTTATCTAATGAGCATTGTTCTGCATAGTTAATCAGTTCACGATAAACTGGGTTACGGTTCAACAATTGACGGTTGCCAAGAACAAAAAGCTGACAACGGGCACGAGTAACTGCCACATTGAGTTTGCGATCTACTTTGCTCCCGCTAACATCAATGATGTTGGAAAGTGTCTCCAATTCATAAGGGCGAGTAACCGTTGTACCATAGATAATGACATCACGCTGGCTACCTTGATAACGTTCTACCGTATCTATCATCATTTTATCTACGTCTTTGATACCTTGCGCATATAGAGCTTGTCGAACGGCAACAATCTGCCGTCGAAACGGGACAATGATTCCCAGTCCTTTACAGGTGTCGAACGGAATATGGTTTTCGTCTGCAAGATGAATGATTTCCTTGACTAAAACTGAGATAATATGCGCTTCTGCCAAATTCATCTTTGGTTGTCGTTCAGCCAGAGAAGGTAGCGGAATATCAATAAAACCAAAACGTGTGGTAGCCACAAATGATTCTTCCTGTGTATGAATGGGGAAACACAGGTTCTCTGTTTGGTGCTTCAACCCTACTGGTTTCAACCTTTCATCGTAGAACATGCGATTAACGAATGCAGCGATTTCAGGATGCATTCTTCCTTGAAGATCCAGAGAAGCTGTCACACATCGGTCAGAGCTTTGCGTTGCCATACGGAACAAACGTTCAAACAAAGAATTGCTGCAATTGGTTAACCCAATCGCCTTCAGTTGTGCCGAATCCACCTTAGCCATCTCTTCCTCTTGTGCGACTACAGCTGGCAACTGCTTGTGGTCACCTATCATAATGAACTTACCTATTGAAGGTACCCCATTATGCTCATCGCATAGTAATCCAAGCAACTGGGGTTCAAGTATTTGTGATGCCTCATCAAAGATGGCTACATCAAACTGTCGGAACTTGAATAATTCCCTATGAGATTGCACAGAACTGACTGTTCCCACAAGAATCGGTATGTTCTGCAACATGGTGCGTACATCATGACGATTCACATCATCGCCCACCATCATTTCGAGCAAATGAGACCGATAGGCTGGATCACACGAAAGCTCACGTCCTACACGGATATAAGGCAGATCATGTAAAGTCTCACAGATTTCATCAACTGCACGATTGGTATATGCTAACAACAGCAGCGATTGATGTTCTAAAAGACATTCCTCCACCATTGCCTTCAAGGCTACAGATGTTTTTCCCGTTCCAGGAGGGCCTACAAGGAGGAAATAGTCCTGTGCCTGTTTGGCTTGTAATACGATATTGGCTATCTGAGGACTGGAGTAGTTGCCCTTGAGTTTTAATGTATGATCCACTTCTGGCTTTCTTCGTCCTAACAACAGATCTCGCCGCCGTTGAGAGACCTTGAGAAAGGCATAAAGTCCTTTATAATGCTGACGCATCGAAGCGTCCATATAGTCATGTTCTACGGCATAGCGACTCTTGAGGTTAAACCATCGCATATTAGACTGTGGATGATTCAACAGAAGGGTTAACGTATCGTTGTCAAATCCCTCTACAGTACATCGTTGCACCTGACAGGTTACTGCGTTGTCTGAAGGTTTGTTACGTTGATAAAGGATAACAGGGTCTCCCACCCTGAAATTGGGCGGAAGCTCTTTCATGGCTGTCTCTACAGGTTTCAACAAAGTAATATGACTGATTGACTCACAAGACCACATATCATCATCTGCTGAAAGAGTGAGGTCAATCATGATATCGCCATTCTGTATCTTGGTTTCCAAATCTGCATTCCATAAGCTAGCCATTCCCCGAGTAGAATCCGGACGATTATCTCCCACTTTTGCCATATATTGCTCACGTGCTACGAACGTGAAAAAGGTATAAAAATAGTCAGCGGTGAGACCATCCATGTCTTGTATGGGTCGCAACAACGCTTCCAAATCTGGTTTGTTATAATCAGTCCACAATTTACCATTATCGCCTTTTTGATTGAGGTCGTCTGCTGTGAGATGCTCCAGATAGTCACGCACTTTTCCGTCTCTCACATTACGTTCCAACGTCACAATACTATTACGAATCGACATCATTTGACGCACCATCTCACGAGCAGTTCTCTGCTCTTGGAGCATTGGATATCGGGAGTAGAAAATGTAACCGTTGACAGAACTCTGCGGAATGCCTAGATTATGATACAGTATCTCCTTATAAAGTATCATTTGCATGATATGCTCAGGTTTAGCTGTCTGATGGTAATGGTCCCATTGACCAGATTTCATCTCTATAAGGTTTTTATAGTCATCCTGCATAAAATCGAATCGTCCTTGAATGCCTAATGCCTCACAGAAGAAAGAGGGTTCCAACTGAACATGTCCTTCTGCTCCTAAGAAATCTGGAGAAGCAAAGAGTTGATCAATGGTCCGCCTGATATTGTCAAATTGTTTCTTGCAGTCATTAAAAAACGCAGCATCAATATCTTCGCATGCTGTGATTTCCACCATATTTGCCTTGAAAGACTTTCGCATCGACTCCAAATAGGTGGCTTGTGGATGATTGATACAGTCATCGAGAAACTGCCCAGCTATATTACCGAGAATGATTGCTTTTGACAAAACGTCGTCCGACAATTTATCAAGCAGATAATTGAGGGGTGAATGACCATACGCTTTCATACAGCGACAAACAGAGGTAACATCCACCAAATAGTCGGGTTCTATAATCAACATCTCCGGTACAACGACGCCGCTCTGCTCATCCATTGTACAGGTCACAGCATTGAACTGCATACCATCCTCAAGCATTGCCGCAGCCTCAACGGTCTGCTCGTTTTGGCTAAAGTCTATCTTCCATAAATCTTCACGAGTTTTCTGGCGACAAAGGCTGTATATGTATTGATTGTCCTTACTGCAAGCCACAAACCTCATAGACCGATAACGGCTATCCCCCACCCCTTTGGGCTGATGCTCTTGAGCTGGCTTTCGTACATCGAGTTTTTCCTTTATCGCCTTACTCAGCTCATCAGGAATCGGACTTTGGGTGAAATGCGCATAGGCCTCGACAAATGCACGCACATCTGTCTCGTAAACATCCGACACAGGAATCTCATCGCCCTGCATCACATGTCGTGCACGCCAGCGAAAACGATCGACTTCAAACAGACGATAGTTCGTCTGTCGACACACTGCCTGAAGTCGGGAAAAGAAGTCGTTGTATTCAACAGTAAGACCTCTTAGTTTCTCCGTGCATACCCTATGCAATGTATGGTAAAAAAAGGTATATTTAACCTTTAACGGCTGTTCCGAGCCATACATTTCAATGATATCGTTCCACTGTTCCTGATTCATTTTTCGTTTTTTTAAGAAGAAGAAAAGGAAGACCACGGTGTGAGTCTCCCTTTTCCTATGGGGTGGGTAAGCAATCTACATCGCGCCGCTACAACCTGCTGCCTTTGCTGCGATCAAGCCCTGGAGGATTAACAAGGAGCTGGCCGTATAGGACTTACCCATTTTTGTGGATGCAAAGTTATGAATATTTTATGATTTACGATTGATATTTTTCGATTTTTTTAAGATAACCTATGAAAAAACAAAATGATAGATACATTTTTTACTTTTCTCAATTCACTTTTCACTGAAAATCACTAACTTTGCACTCCGAATTAGAAAAATATGGAAGAATTCATACTCAATCTTACTAACGGAGCGCTCGACAACCTCAACTACGGATGGATCATCCTGTTCATGACCATTGAGAGTTCCTTCATACCGTTTCCTTCTGAAGTCGTGATGATTCCTGCTGCATATATGGCTGCAGAGACTGGAGAAATGTCGTTCCCCATGATTATCACTTGCGGTTCAATTGGTGCTTTGTTAGGAGCACTTATCAATTACATATTGGCTCGTACACTTGGACGACCCATCGTCTATGCCTTTGCAAATAGCCGATTCGGACACATGTGCCTTATTGATGCAGCGAAAGTAGAGAAAGCCGAGAAGTATTTCGACAAATATGGAGCAGTATCAACGCTTATCGGACGAATGATACCGGCTATCCGACAACTGATATCAATTCCTGCAGGTCTGGCAAAGATGAACATTCTGCCATTCATGCTTTATACCACCATCGGAGCTACTGTATGGAATAGCATCCTCGTAGGAATCGGGTATGCTTTCCATAGCACAATGCCGAAACAAGAGTTGATTGACATCATCGCTCATTACAGTCATATTATTGGCATCACAGCGATTGTACTTGTCATTGCGCTCATCGCATTCTTTATTTACAAAGGTGTGAAGAAATAGGTTGGGCGTTGAAAAAGAGTTATACATATTACATATTATCAACTATACATTAAATTAGATGTTTGAAAACCTAAGCGAACGACTGGAACGGTCGTTTAAAATATTAAAAGGTGAAGGAAAAATCACCGAAATCAACGTAGCGGAAACCCTCAAGGATGTTCGCAAGGCATTGCTCGAAGCCGATGTAAACTACAAAGTAGCCAAAAATTTCACCGACACTGTGAAGCAAAAGGCGCTGGGACAGAACGTGCTTACAGCCGTGAAGCCTAGCCAGTTGATGGTAAAAATTGTTCACGATGAGTTGACAGAGTTGATGGGTGGGAAAGCCACAGAACTCAACCTCACCAGCCGCCCTGCAGTCATTCTCATGGCTGGTTTGAATGGTGCTGGTAAAACCACCATGAGCGGTAAACTTGCTCTCCTGCTCAAAAATCAGCAACACCGTAAGCCACTCCTTGCTGCCTGCGACACTTTCCGTCCTGCTGCTATGGAGCAGTTACGTGTATTGGCCGATCAAGTTGGTGTGCCTATCTTCATGGAACTTGGTGCAAACGATCCTGTTGAAGTCGCTCAGAAAGCAATTGCCGAGGCACGTGCAAAGGGTTATGATACCGTTATTGTCGATACTGCCGGTCGTCAGTCCATCGATGAGGAGCTGATGTTACAGATTCAGCAAATAAAGTCTGCATGCAATCCCGATGAAACCCTTCTTGTGGTCGATGCAATGACTGGTCAAGATGCTGTCAACACAGCTAAGATATTCAACGAACGACTTGAAATCGATGGTGTGATATTAACCAAGCTCGATGGTGATACGCGTGGTGGTGCAGCCCTTTCCATTCGTACGGTTGTCGACAAGCCTATCAAGTTCGTAGGTACTGGTGAGAAGATGGAGGCTCTTGATGTTTTCCATCCTGCACGTATGGCAGACCGAATCCTCGGTATGGGCGACATTGTCAGCCTCGTAGAACGTGCCCAGCAACAGTTCGATGAGAAAGAAGCCAAGCGATTGGAGCAGCGCATCAAGAAGAACAAGTTCGACTACAATGACTTCCTAAGCCAGATTCAACAGGTAAAGAAGATGGGTAACATCAAAGACCTCGCATCCATGATACCTGGTGTAGGCAAGCAAATCAAAGACCTCGACATTGATGACAATGCCTTCAAGAGTGTAGAAGCGATGATCAGTTCCATGACTCCTTACGAGCGCGAACATCCTGATTGCATCAACCAGAGCCGCAAGATACGTATAGCCAAAGGAAGTGGAACATCTATCGATGAGGTAAACCGTATCACCAAGCAGTTTGAACAGATGCGTAAGATGATGAAGATGATGACAGGAAACAAATTCGGAAACCTCATGCGCAACATGCCAAAGAGATAAATCCCATAAGGCTCATAAGCCCAATTAGCCCAATAAGTCCAATAAAACCCCAAAAACCAATGACTCTGATAGACGGAAAAGCTGTCGCAACAGCCATCAAACAAGAAATAGCACAGGAAGTGGAACAAATACTGCATGCAGGAGGCAAACGTCCTCATCTTGCAGCAATTCTCGTTGGACACGACGGAGGTAGTGAAACTTATGTGCACAACAAAGTGCTCTCATGTGAGCAATGTGGATTCACCTCAACACTAATTCGCTACGAAGACGATGTGACAGAGGCTGAATTACTTGCTCAGGTCGAAAAACTCAATAACGACCCAGATGTTGACGGGTTCATCGTACAACTTCCTTTGCCAAAACATATCTCTGAACAGAAGATTATCGAGGCAATCGATTATCGCAAGGATGTCGATGGATTCCATCCTATCAACGTCGGACGTATGGCAATAGGTCTTCCCTGTTATATCAGCGCCACTCCTAATGGCATACTCCAATTATTTAAATACTACAACATCGAAACCAGTGGCAAACATTGCGTGGTGCTCGGACGTTCGAACATTGTTGGAAAACCTATGGCACAACTCATGATGCAGAAACGCTATCCAGGCGATGCAACAGTTACCGTATGTCACAGCCACACACCCAACATCAAGGAAGAGTGTCTGCGTGCCGACATTATCATTGCCGCTCTTGGACAACCTCACTTCGTGACTGCCGATATGGTAAAAGAAGGAGCTGTAATCATCGATGTGGGTACTACCCGAGTACCCGATGCTACCCGTAAGAGCGGATTCCGCTTATGTGGAGATGTCGACTTCGACAACGTAGCCCCAAAATGCTCATTCATCACACCTGTACCAGGAGGCGTAGGTCCTATGACCATCTGTTCACTCATGAAGAATACACTCTCTGCAGGAAAGAAAGAATTCTATAAATAACTATCGCAGTATTTTAGCCTAATCACCAATTAGGACTTAATACAACGACAAACGGACAGGGAATATCTTCTTGTCCGTTATTTTTGTTTAAGTATGTCAATGTACCTGTCTCGATGGGCTTATCAGGGCGTTCTGCGTCGCGACACGGATGCCGATGTCGATGAATTCCTCTGCCGCGATGCTCACTACACGTTCATCGAGCCGGTTCCTCAGAAGTCTTGCAAGCGCAATCCGCGTGTGTTCGACGGACAGTACCTCACATCACCCGCAGGGCTGACGGTAGCCTTTGGCCTAATTTCAAACCGATGAAGAAAGTGGCTGGGTTTACGGTCGACGGCTATGCCATCGGAGTGTGTAACGAACTGCGCAATGCGCTCAAAGGCCTAATAGAAGAGTAAAGTAATCACGGCCAATCTGTTCCAGTTCCAGTTGTTCCAATTAAAAAATGAGGTATGCATTCCTTTGCATATATTATATAACTAATTAATAATTAATAAGTTATATATATAATAAGGAAAGAGGATACCCCTTAAAAATAAATTGGAACAACTGGAACTGGAACACGAGGCCATTTAATTTTCATCTAAAAAGCTGTAAGACAATGAGATACGATATTAGTAAACACAAGGCACCCAAGATGCCTAAGCTCGGAAAAGGCACAGAATGTATCAAAATCCTGCTTTTTTGGCATCAAAAATCATGCATGAACCCTTGGTTCCGATGATTTTTCCTGTACTTGGCGCATAAATGAGTGATGTAGAATTTCTGCCTTTTTACTTCAATTGAGGGGAACCATGTGGCAAATGGCCAATTTGGTTGCAGAAAGTGGGGGTAATAAGGGTCAATTGTCACACTTAGTTGATGCTATTTGCCGTGATTTTCGTCTGCACGAGGAGGCAGAAACGAAACTATTAATGGAATGGCAGAAACTAGTGAAGACCAAGGGGGCCTACACTCCCCGTTACCAACCTGCCCTTATTTGTCAATAATCCATGGTTATCGGTCAATAATGGCAGGGTATGATGCCACGAAGGGTGAGAATCCCTCCCTTTAGAGGGAGGAAGGGGGGTGGAATGTGAGAATATGTAAATCATCAATAAATCAATTAAAATCAATCGTCAATTGTCTAATAGTAAATAAGATTGCACACTCCTCCTCCGGAATTGGGCATAAGTACACTTCGTTTCACTCCTTTAGGAAGATAGACCTTCCGTCGTAGCATCTGCCTATTGATTGTCTCAATAAAAGCGGTTTTTATAGAAAAGGGAAGATTTTTTGGGTGATTTATGAAAAAAATGGTATTTTCGCTATTGTGAATCAAAAATTATTCGTACCTTTGCACTCGCTTTCAGAATGAGAGCATCATGGTGGATGTAGTTCAGTTGGTTAGAGCGTCAGATTGTGGTTCTGAATGTCGTCGGTTCGAGTCCGACCCTCCACCCCAAAAAGAGTCTCAGCAATGAGGCTCTTTTGTATTTAAATAAAATAAGGTGTCGATTGCTCGGCACCTTATTCTTATATATAGGACTTTTTACTTTCTCTCAGTTACATTACCATCAGCATCGATGTGAAGCTTGATGACATCTTTCTCTTTCACCATCTGGTCAACATATTTCTTTGTCTCCTTGCCAGTCTTCAGCTCGCCTGTGAACATAGGTACTGTGTAACGCCAATCCTTATCGGTTGCGCCTGCTGTTGGAGAGAGAACAGATGCTTTCTTACGCTCGAAACTACGTCCGATATTATAATCTTGAGTTTCGATGACATCTGCTTTCTGCTTATAGGTCAAGATGATCTCTGTATCGATGTTGAAACGATAGTATGGAAGGTTGATGACCAACATAGGAACGGTTTTTGCTGTGAGCGGACCTGCATGCACGTCATAAGTCTTTGCTTCTGGCTCATTGAAGGTATAGTGAGTTAAACCACCATCCTCGTATGTCCATACATTCTGATGCTCCTCGAAGGTATAGCTTGGCAGATCTTCCATAGGATAGGTCTTACCTGCCTCATTGCTGAAATCTACATTTACCTTAATCAGGTCTTTCAGGTCTTCAGTAATATACAATACATAAGGAACGGTCACATTGTACTCCTGCTTCACAGTAATTGTCTTTGTTGCAGAAAGATGTGTTGCACCTTCGTCATACTTGGCAATCAAAGTAAAGGTATATGTTGCATTTCCTTCGCTTACAGTAAACTCATTACCTTCAAGAGTGGTCTTCGTGCCACCATTAACAGAGACAGCATAGCTGGTTGTATAATTCTTCTTGTACTTTGGGCTGAACTGAATTTTCAGCACATCACCTTTGAAGAGGTTGTTTGGTGTTACCGTCAAATCAGCATTTCCTCTTGTAGCATTTACGATTTTAAATTCACCTGCATTGTTATCAGTAATTGGTTCATCGTTTGAATCACTACTGCTACATGCTGCGAAAACAGCAACGAGGCCACATACAGCCACAGTTGCCAACATTCCTAAAAAGTTCTTTTTCATATACGTTTGTGTTTAAACAAGATGCAATATGAGTTGGGACGTACCTACATCATATTGCATCCTGCTGTTAATTAATATTATTTACCTTCAATGATTACGCAACGGTTCTTGTCATTCTCAGAGTAAGGCTGAACGGTATCGCCATAAGCAGCTGCTTTAATCTGGCTTGCTGGCACACCTTTCTTCTTCAGCATATCTACCACCTTGTCGGTACGGCGCTGTGAGTACATCTGGTTCAGCTTAGCGTTACCTGTGCCCTTATCAGCATATCCGCTAACTGTGATCGTCTTGTTTGGATATTTCTTACACCAAGCAGCAGCAGCAGAAATGATTGATTCAGGATCGATCTCAGAGTCACGGATTGCATAGAAGAGAACATCCTTATATGGTTCTTCAACCACCTGAGCAGGTCTTGAAACAGGAACTGGATCTGGAGCCTTCACTGGTTCAACAGTCCTAACGGCTTCTGTTCTTACAACAGGAGTTGGTTGTACGGCTCTAACTGGCTCTGGTTCCTTAACAGGAGCAGGTTTGAAACCAAACTTATATGTAATACCAAGCTGTGCAGTTACCATCCAGTCGTCTTTGTCAGCGAACTTTGAGTTGAAACGGTCGTCAAGTGAGTTGGCATCAACTTCCAAACCGATGCTAAAATGTTTAGCGACGTTGAAATCACACAACAGACCGGCACGGATATTGTGGCTCAGCAGATGCTTACGTGAAGTACCTTTGCCCCAAGCATTTGAGATGTCGTTATTTGGGTTGTAGGTGTTCACCAACTGATGGAACTCATCGTTCTTCCAAGCATAGTTCAAACCGATACCTCCAATCAGGATGAGATTGACTCTGTGGAATTGCTTCTTAGAGAAGATGTTCAAAACATTCACCATCAAGTCGGCATTGGTGTTAACGTAGTTAAATTTGTATTTCAGCGGATCGCCAGCAGTTTTGAAACCACCTTTAGACTCCCAGGCATTCACATGCAGACGTGCTCCCACAGCTGGACCGAACCATGCACCAGCACCTATACTGGCTGTTGGAGAGAGCAACTTGGTGAATCGAACATCCGTAAAGGTTGTTCCTATACCACCTTGCAGCTGAATAAAACCGTGAGGATAAGGTTTGTAACCCAACTCTTGGCATTCTGCACATTCCTGAGCAGAGAGTGATTGGCAGCAGAATATTGCCATCGCTGCCGTTAGAATAGTAAGTTTCGTTCTTTTCATAGGATACTTATTTTAAAAACACTATTTCGTGGCACAAAGATATTGAAAAAACATCATTCTACAAAATATTTTCCAATAAAAAACAAAAAACGTTAATAATTCTATTATTAAAATGCTACTTCGTGAAGATTCTGGCCTAAAAATGAACGTATTCTATTGGATTAAACACCATCATCTAATGAGATGTATCGTTTTGTCTTGCAACATTAAAGAACCTTCTTGTACTTCAGCGAGGAGATAACAACTCCGTCCTTCACCAATCCTTTACAGGTCAGTTTGTTGTTTCCTTCGAAGATTCCCTGATGGCGATTCTCTTGGAATTGTCCGTATTGACCAGTTTTCTTGAATGGGAACACATGATGACACGTTTCTGTCGGAATGGTCTTCACCTCTACCTCTTGTAACAGATAGCATTCGGCAAAGGAGCCAGCTTCGATTTCTTTCACGGTTGGTGGCAATTTTACGCTTATTAGCGAGTTACACCACTGGAACGCTCCTCCAAGTATCTTTTTAACGTTGGTTGGAAGCGTTATTGTTTGCAAGTTTTGGCAATCGAAGAACATCAGGGGCGAAATGGTCTGTCCCATCAGGTAGAATTCAACACAACGCTCTCCTCTATAGGACGTGTAGCTATAGCCGTCTCCATGCCCCACATATCGCTTGATGAACTTATTGAACTCGTCGTCTGTCAGTTCGCTCACCACATATTCTTTCTTCTGCCAGTTGAATCGTCCCTTATTGGCTTTGATTCGTAAATAAGGTAGTTTGTCATTCTTCACAAATGTTGCTTCCGACAAATCCAGATGAGCCAACTGACCTGTCCACTGAGAAGTATCGTCAATAAGATCATCAGCAACTGCATTCCAAGCATCCGTAGCACCTGCCATCCGTCTCAGCAACGCAACGTCTCTACCATTCAGCTGACCTGAAATCTTCAGTTTGTTCAAACTCTGTAGAGGTATTGTTCCCTTCTTCAATCGCTCAGCCAACATACCAGGTTTAGGAAGACTCAAAGACAGTTCTGTGGTTCTATGCACACGCTCGGGTCGGATATCACACACAATCTCTTGCATGATTCGTTCTTGCAGTTGCGACTCATCGACTTGACCGTCAACCAAGAAGCGATAGTACCCATTCGCATCGCCTCTCCATCCTAAATTGAAGTGATAGAAGTCTCCATTCTGCCCATCGCATAGATATGAATGACCGCCTCCTGTGACCAATACAGGCAGACGTTCACGCAGGTTTCTGCTGATGATTGCCATTAAAGCCGACTGCTTCTCGCTACGAATGAACTTACAATCGGGCGAATAGCCCCAGAAGTTCACCAGTACTGTCCTGGCAGCCAAATGGTCAGACGATGTGTCAGTCAGTTTGAAGTCAGATGAGACAGCACGTGCGTTCACACTCATCAGTTCAGCCACAGGACCTGCATCCTGCTTGCTGCTTCGTATCGTTGAGTATTCCAACAGCATCGCATCCCAACGAAGATAGATATTGTCAAAGAGGATATCAACCCGCTTACGCTCTGTTCCTCCGACATATCGCCCCCTACCCTTCATCGGATGCTGATGGTAATACATCAATTGCGACATCGCAGTTGCCACACATCCCGTCAGCTGACGGCTATAGGGAGCAATCACTACGGGACATTGATCGTTATAAGGCTCGTCCTGACCCCACTTTGTCTTGATAAGGGGAACCACTCCTTCCACCTTTCCTCCACCTACGAAAGGAAGAGAAGTCACACGCTCACCACCAATGGGAGATAAGAGGGTGTTTTTAGCTTTCAGTTGCCTCAACTGCTCCTGATACGACTTGATGAGGTTGTCCTTCCAATCCGACAAGGTGACTCTGAATCCGCTCTCTGTGCTGTAGGCAAGGATTGGGTTTTGTATATAACGAGCATACTCTGTAGTTGCTACAATGACGAAACTTGTATTGCCGGCATTCTCATAGACTTGCAACTCTGGAAAACTGAGTCGCACATGCCAGTTGCTTCGCTTCGTAGCTACCCCTAAGCGTTCTAACCTGGAGGCCACACCATCAGGCAGCTGCTGACTCCAGCCAGCAACTCCACAGGCGAGGAACACCACTATGAGCAACAGCAGCCGCATGAGAACCTTATGCGATAGACGCAACGACCTCAATCTCTACCAAAGCTCCTTTGGGCAAAGTCTTCACGGCTACGGCCGAACGAGCAGGATAGGGTTCGCAGAAGAACTCTGCATAGACACTATTCATATCGGCAAAGTCGTTCATATCTGCTAAGAACACGGTGGTCTTCACCACCTGGTTCATCGACACACCTGCTGCATCAAGAATTGCCTGCACGTTCAGCAAGGACTGACGTATCTGCTCCTTGATTCCTCCCTCTGGGAATACTCCTGTAGCAGGATCAATAGGCAGTTGTCCTGATGTATATACAAGGTTACCTGCCTTGATTGCTTGGCTGTAAGGACCTATCGCTCCTGGAGCCTTTGTTGTACTAATTGCATTCATATTCTTATTTCTTTTCAACTATCACAGCATCATCGAGCTTGATGAAGATGTAGTCGTGACCTGTAAGGAGATTGTAGTATCCATTGTGGATGATGAAGTCGTCAGCCAGAATCGTCCCTTTCTTCACAGTCGTGAAAAGAGGATAATCGCCATCGTCAGCATAGTTCTCTCCATAGAGCGGAGTTTCGTCCTTTGCAGCAACCAGGATTGAGTCGCCCTCTCCATCATACCACCGTTGGTAGTCGATGTAATGATTGTTGACCCATCCCACATGTTCACCCACACTGACTTTCGACCAACCTACCTGGTCTTCTATCAACACTCCGTTACCCAATCCGTGGAACATCATCCACAGGGTATCGAGTATGGCAGCTTTGGCAGACGGACTTTCGCGCACGTTGACAAATCCATCATCTGAGATTGCATAGACAACTGTGAAGATATTGTCGTCATTGAGGTTGAGGTCAGCAATAGTCAGTTGATGGTCTTCCACTTCAGGCTCCACCACTTTCTCTTCTGCTACCGCAGTACTATCACCCGTTCCCTCTGTTGTTGTTTTTGTATGATTGCAACTGACGAGACATGCAAATACCGCTCCCAAGCTAATTATACTTATAATCCTTTTCATTTTATTACAATTTGTTCTGCCTAATTCTTATTCATCGTTTTCAAACTCCTCCTTAAAAATAGAGGAGGGGAACCGTTCCTGCGGTGGAGGAGTATGTTTTTCTCATACTCCCTCCCCCCTTTGGGGTACTCCCCCCATCTTAGGGGGAGAGCCTGTAAGTCCCCCAATCATAGGGTACAAGCTACGGTTTTTCCTTCTGATTCTCTTTCAAATACTGATTTGCAAATTCTGTTAACCACGCAACAACTTCCTGAGGATAATCGAAAATTGTTTTGTTTTCAAATCTTTGAATAGTAATACCATATTGTTGAAGAATATCTGTGCGTTTCATATCCAATTCGCCTCTTCCTCTATCAAAACGCCCTTCCCCATCCAATTCAACACACAATCTAAGTTTTGGGCAATAGAAATCTAACACATAACGACCCACACTATACTGACGTCTAAAAACTAAACCATTGATCTGCTTATTCTTCACCAATCGCCAAAACGCACCTTCAGCAGGGGTTCCATGTTTACGTAGAGTCCTCCGAAAAGACTTCATCTGACTCTGATTACGTAATCTGGCAGAAACAGTATTCTCTTTCATATTATCTTAGTTCGTTCTCCTCAGTCAAAGCTCCTCCCCTTAGTTAGGGGAGGGGGACCGCCCCGCGGTGGAGGAGTGTGTGAATTCAAGCATTCAAATTACTCATACGACCCTTTGTTCATACTCCTCAGTCACTCTGTGACAGCTCCCCTATCTTAGGGGAGCAGCTTGTTATAAATTCCTCTCCCCCCTATTATCGCGAAATGAATGATTGGAAGCGTGAGAATTCAGATTCGACGGTTGGGAAATGATACAGATACTCTACATACTCTGGCTTGTCTTTCACAATAGCACTATACAATGTGTCGACCTGCTCATCAGTAAGTTTAGAAAGATCTAACATAATGCAATATCCACCCTCGAGTTCCAATTGCATGCTTGACGGATACTCTAAATTATCGATGGTCATACCTTCCTCATATTCCGCTTCATTAAAGCTGAGGCTATCTGTTTCCGTATTGCAATAAGAGTCGATACAATAATTTACAGGAATAGCAACTACACCATTAATCAGCTTGCCGATATGGATGCGTTCGCCTTGCAATTCATCATACGTCGTACGAATCACCATATTCTTATACTTACCATCCGGGAAGTAGCGCAATTGAGCCCATGAACAACTCTGGTTGAATGCCTTTTCGTCAGTAATAGGCTCAGCCTTTATTCCCTTCGCAGCACTCTTGGCGATATAGCCAACCTCGTCGTCCTTGTCATTTATTCCGCACAAAGCAACTTTGTAGAAATGGCCCTCCTCACCCAAACAAGGGAACACTTCGTCAGTATATACATACAGCGGCTCCTTCAGATAGCCTTCAGGACCTTCCTCATCGTCCCAGATGTTTACAATGTCCACCATATCACTCTCTGCATCCTCAAAACAGGACAAACGCTGAGGGCTGTTATCATCAGCAGCCTTGTAGATTGGTACACCTTCTTGGGTCACAACCACAAACTTCTCCCATGTAGGAGCTTTCACGTCAGACATGATTTCTTCCTGTGGAGCCTCAGTGTTACCACCTTTTGAATTACCTCCACAACTTGCAAGCGCCAGCATCAACAAAGCACTGCATACAAACATTAAGTTCTTTTTCATATTCATTTTGTTATTTGGTAAAAGTATTCGTTCCACACCTACGTCTTCCTTTCCGATTCTTTTCACACCTTTATATATAATAAGGTGAGCGTTTGTTGTCTAATGATGCAAAGTTACGAAAAATTTACCATACAGCAATATACTATTTATTATTTTCTTCAATTTTTAACCCAAATCATACTCATCTCTGTTCATACTCCTTAGTCATAGCTCCTCCTCTAAGATAGAGGAGGGGAACCATTTATGGTGGAGGAGTATGTTACTTAAAGCATTCATATTACTCATACTACTCTATTTTCATACTCCTTCCCCCTTTGGGTACTTCCCCTATCTTAGGGGAAGAGCTGATCACTAATTCAAAAAAAATGCTCAGACTTTTTAGCCTGAGCATTTATAAATATGTTAGTGATAGCTTACTTTACGTAAACCTTCTTACCGTCAACGATGTTGAGACCCTTCTGGAGATCCTTAATCTGCTGACCAGCTACGTTGTAGATAGCCTTAGTTGCCTTCTCAGCCTTGAATGTGCTGATACCTGTTGGAACGCTTGATTCATCAACTGCTACGATGATATCTTTGAAGTAGTAGTTAATTGACTTTCTCAATACATTCAAGTTGAAAGCAATTGACTGCAAACCACCCTTTGCATCGCTCTCAGTTGGAACTGTAACGTCCTGATCGAACCACTTCCAATATTTAATGAATTTCACATTACCCAACAATGAATAGTGGATGTATGTACCTTCATAGCCATCTACGCCTTCAATTGTACCAGGTGCAGGAGCTGCCATGTGAACCTGAGTCTCGGCACTTGCTTCCTCGTCAGCCTTATATCCAAAGTACAAATGGAACTTTTCGCCACCTTTCAATGCATATGGAAGAGTAATCAAGAACTGAGTATCCCAGTTATTTTTCAACTTAACTTCACTACCGGCAGTTCCATCAGTATACAAATCTGCATATGACTTATCTGGGTCAAGGCTTGTTACAACGATTGCGCCATCCTTGCTCTGAGCAGCATCTGTATAGTTCTTGAAGTACTTAACAGAAAGTGTAGAAAGGTCTGTTCCATCGTTTTCATAAATATAGTAACCAGCAGGTTTATTTGGTTGTGGATCGTCCCCTGTGACTTCCTTTTGTCTTGTAACGATTAACTCGATATTATCAAAGTAGTACTTGTTAGCCTCTTTCAATTCTGCAAGGTTAAGAGCAATTGTAGCAAATCCTGGCTTGTCACCATTTTGACCAAAAGCCTGTTGTGCACTGATAGTTATTTCGTCAGACTCAAAAGTAGCCCACTCGGTTGTAAAGTTAATGTCGCCAACCATAGCATAATGATTGTAATTTCCTGCATCAGCATGAGCCTGAGTAGAAGCCTTAGCTGCTTTTTCTGCCTTGACATCCATTTTCAACTTAACCTTATCACCATCTTTCAAATAATTATCCCCAACAGTTATAAAGAACTGAGTATCCCAAGGATCAAGACTTTTGGCTTCTCCTGTTTCTGGGTCTACTTCTGGATCACGAGAGCAAACCTCAAGACAATAGTGAAGACTTGAAAATCCTGTTTCTTCTGCTACGGCTGTTGCAAAAGCGTCAGCATCGTCTGGGTCTACAACAACACGAGCGGTACCAACAGACACTTTTTCACCGTTAAGCCATTCATTAACTTTGAAGTTAACTAATTTTGTTGCAGGATACTTAGAGAAATCACCATCTTTGCAAAGATTGTTCCATGCAATTTTTCCATTGGTAATCTCGTCTTTAGGATCATCATAATCCTGAGCACTTGCGCTAATAGCAACGAGTGCAACTGCGATTAAAGTAAAAAATTTCTTCATACGATTTGAATTTTGAAATTAATAATTAGGTTTAATAACACTTATTTTATTTTGTTCGTTTTCTGTTATCTGGTTCGCCTTTCAGGTTTCAGTTTATTTTCGGTGCAAAGATAGTGTGTTATTATTATAAATAATGTAACGTATGTAACAAAAACTGTAAAAAATGCAAAAAAAGTGCCTTTTCTCTCCTATTTTGTAATCCAAAGATATCAAAATCCCTCTGTTTTTCTAAAAAAAACTAAAAAACTACTACTTTTTGTCATTCTGTCTTTTTTCAAACTTTTTACTTCATACCTCCTTAGCCATAGGCTCCTCCCTTAAGTTAGGGAAGGGGAAACGCTTGCGGTGGAGAAGGATGTCAAAATATTTACGATTTGACGATTATAGACAGCCCTGAAGGGGCGGAATAATTTAGGATAGGGCGAAAGCCCTATTTCGTTTTAAACACCCCACCCATCGCCCTGTAGGGGCGGAATACCTAATAATATATCGCACTTACAGCGCTATGGGATGGTGGGTTGTCGTTACGATAGGGTTACACCCTATCCTTTGTTCTGTCACCCCTACGGGGTTTCAAGGAGGTGGGTCTTTAATTTGCAGCCCCTAGGGGAAAATTATGCAGCCCCTAGGGGAAAATTATGCAGCCCCTAGGGGAAACAATTGTAGCCTCGAGGAGGAAACACGTGCACACTCGAGGAGTTCACAAAAAAAGTGCCCAGACATTTCTGCCTGAGCACTAAGTATTTTTGGCTTAATCAGCTGCGAAGCGATTGCTTACTTCACATAAACCTTCTTGCCTTCTACGATGTTAAGACCCTTCTGGAGTGTCTTGATCTGCTGACCTGCTACGTTGTAGATAGTCTTAGCAACCTTCTCTGCATTGAATGTGCTGATACCTGTAGCGATTTCATCGTCGCCAGTGTATCCTTCTTCGATCTTAGCAGCAAGATCCTTCTCATCCTGAGAAGCATTATCTTCATCAATGCAAATCACGATGTTGTCGAAGTAGTAATTGATTGACTCTCTCAGACAGCTCAGGTTGAGACAAACTGACTGCATATCTGCAGCAGCAGTACCCTTAAGTTCGAATGTCTTCCAATCAGCAGGAATTGTAGCATCGCTGATTCCACAACCTCCAATATAGGTTCCTGCGTGCTGAGTTGCTGGATCAGTTACTTTATTAGCTTCTGTCAAACCCTCTTCTGGCATTGTAGCAGCACAAGCTCTATGTGCCTGGAACTGAACCTTAGCCTCTTTGTCAGCCTTTGCATCAAACTTAATAGTGAATTTCTCGTTTGCAGCAAATTTGTGGTCAACTGTGATAAAGAACTGAGTGTCCCAGTCGTTTGCAGGAGTTTCGTCACTTGTTACTACGACAGCACGAGAACCATCCTTACCAGCTCCGTCAACGATAGCAGCTTTGTAGTACTGCTTCTTAATCTTATAAGAATAAGGAGATGCGTTGTTTCCTTCACATTCACCATTAACTAATTGAGGTATCCAAACGATTGGCTTTGGTCTCTTTACCCAAAGTTCGATATTATCGAAGTAGAATGTGTTAAAATCAGCGCCACCTCCTAAGTCAAAAGCAATAGCTCGCATACCATCATTTGATACAGTTTTAACACCTGAGTCATAGTTTTCCCATCCAGTAGTGAAATTCACTTCCCCAACAGGACTATTCCACGCAATCATGTTGCCAGGAGCGCTATGTCCCTGAGTATGTACTTTCTTAGCAATATCTGCCTTAATTCTCATCTTGAGCTGAATCTGAGTACCTGATTCAAATGCCTCATCTTCTGGAACTGTGATAAAGAACTGGGCTTCCCATCCATTTGACAAACCACCCTTTATTCCAGAAATAATGTAACGTTCGCCTTTATCTACCATAACACGAGCGTTCATTAAGCCACTTTCTGGGTGTACATCTCCATCGTCCCACCAATCCTTATTAACTTTGAAGTTTGTCATGTCATTTCCGCTAAGGTCACCATTCTTGATGATGTTCACGAAACCTTCTTCCTGTGCAAAAGCACTACCTGCAACAAGTGCAGCTGCGATTAGTGTAAAAATTTTTTTCATAAGTTTTAATTTTAATGGATTAATAAATATTAAGTCTCGTTTTCTTCAGTTTGATTAATGATATATTTGGCTGCAAATATACGTTTTTTTTTCTTATGACAATCTAAAAGATGTTACAAAATCTGTAATTTCCATAAAAAACACATCAAAAACCTCTCATTTCGCCTTATTTGAGTACAATTATCCCTAAAAACAGATAAAAACTCTCCTATTAATCAATGAAACGGGGAGTTCGGCTATTGAAACAAAGTGACTGATTTGACGCATATTTCAGTATCAAATGCTGTTTTGGCTTTTATTAAAAATAATAAGGTGTGTTTTTCACAAAAAATAAGAATATATTTGGTGGTATCGAATAAAATTCATAACTTTGCATGTTGAAAGAGAATTTTTTAAAAAGTTGAAATATCTATCAAGCAGTAAAGCTATGTTGAAAAAAGTGTGTTCTTTCATTGCGATGTTGACAATCACAGCATCAGCAGCAGTCGCACAGGTAACCACATCGGGCATGTCGGGAAAGATTACAGGTGACAATGAAGAAGTCATAGGTGCTCATATTCAGGCAGTACACATACCGTCTGGAACCAAATATGTAGCCGTGACGAACATCAACGGTCGATACACCTTGCAAGGTATGCGTCCAGGCGGACCTTACGAAGTCACCATCTCGTACATAGGGTTTGAGACAAAAACAGTCAAGGACATCACCCTCGAACTAGGTGAGACCTACAATCTGAATGAAGACATTTCGGAATCTACGAACCAACTGACAGACGTAGTGATAACAGGCTCGGCATCGAAGTTTGCAAACGAGAAGATGGGAACCTCGACCAACATTTCATCAGAGCAGTTGACCAACATACCAACCGTAAGCCGCAAGATAGAAGACTTGATACGTCTGTCGCCATACGGAGGTACCGGAATGAGCCTTGCTGGCCATGATGGACGTATGGGAAACTATACAGTCGACGGTTCGGACTTCAACAACAACTTCGGACTTTCCGACTTCCTGCCTGGTGGCGGAAACCCTATTTCCATTGATGCCCTTGAAGAACTTCAGGTGGCGATCTCGCCCTACGACGTACGCCAGACAAACTTTATCGGAGGAAGTATCAACGCCATCACGAAGTCGGGTACGAACCAGATGAAAGGTAGCGCATACATCTTTCACAGGAACGAGAACATGAGGGGCGACGCAGTTGACAGAGAACAGATTACCGGTGTTCGCGATAAAGAACAAGAAACTACCTATGGATTCACTTTCGGAGGTCCCATCCTCAAAAACAAACTATTCTTCTTTGCTAACGCAGAGATGATTATTTCACCTACAGTTGTCAACCACTGGATGGCCTCAGAAGATGGTGTGGCAAATGTCGAAAAATATGTGTCGCGCACCACGATTGCCGACATGCAACAGGTATCAGACTTCGTACGCCAGAAGTATGGCTACGACACAGGATCGTTTACGGATTTTTCGTCCAAAGACAAGAACTATAAAATGCTGGCACGCATCGACTGGAACATCACAGACAGACACAAGTTAGCCGTACGCTATAACTACACCAAGAACCAGATATGGAGGAAAACCAACGACCTTTCGATGGACGGAGGTAGCAGAGGTTCTCATGCACGCCTCTCAGAACACGCCATGAGTTTCGCTAATTCGATGTACTCCTTAGACAACATCGTACATTCGCTCTCGATCGACCTAAACAGCCGACTGACAGACGACCTGTTCAACCAACTGTTGATATCGTACTCGAAAATGGACGACGTTCGTGGTACCAACTCCAGCAACTTCCCATTCATCGACATCCTCGATGGAAACGGCGACAACTACATCTCGCTGGGTCTCGAACTGTTCTCATGGAACAATGGTGTGCACAATAAGGTGTGGTCGATCAAAGACGATCTAACCTACTATTTAGGCAAGCACAAAATCATGGGTGGACTCTTCTTTGAGGACCAAATGGCCGACAACTCATACCAAAGAAACGGATCGGGATATTATCGCTACAATAGTCTGGATGACTTCCTGAATAGCCGCACACCTGAAATCGTAGCATTGACCTACGGATATGGAGGTAATATGTATCCAGCAGGACGCGTAAAATATCGGAAACTGGGATTCTATGCGCAGGACGAATGGAACGTGAACGATAAACTGAAAATCACATACGGAACCCGTATCGACGGCTTCTTCTTCGACAACGATGAGTTGATGACCAACAACGCCATCCTTGCCCTCAACTATAACGGTAAAAGACTCGATACAGGTAAATGGCCCACAAACAACTTCCAGCTGTCACCTCGACTCGGATTCTCATACGATGTATTCGGCGACAAGAAACTAAAGGTGCGTGGAGGTACAGGAATGTTTGTTGGACGTCTGCCACTCGTATTCCTCATCAACATGCCTAACAACTCCAACATGATACAATACAGAGGTATCTGGAACGCAACAGGCGTAAGAGGCACCCAAGCCAATATGGACCAGTTCAGCGGACGTATCATGAACAGCCAAGAACTCTTCAACTATATCACCACACACGACATTCAGGGAAATGCCTATACCGACCCTCAGACCCAAACGGTACTTGGGCCTGCAACCATTTCGCCTGAGCAAGGAACAATCGGCTCAACCATCTCAGGAGTGGACAGCCACTTCAAGATGCCACAAGTGTGGAAGGCTTCACTTGCTGTTGACTATCAGATTCCTGTTTCGTTCCCATTCACCGTCACCGTAGAAGGAATCTACAACAAAATGATTAACGATGTATGCGTCCGAGACTGGTGCGTAAAAGACATAGCAAGCTATGACCGCTTCAAGGGAGCAGATAACCGACCTATTTATCAAAACTATCGCCTGACTACCCAAGACGCAAACGGCATTGAAACACCTATGCCAAGCATATTTGTGCTGAGCAACACCAGCAAAGGCTACGGATGGTCCTTCAACATCACACTGGATGCCAAACCATTCAATTGGTTGAGCCTCATGGCAGCTTATACCCACACCATCACAAAGGAAACATCGGGTATGCTCGGCAATGATGCATCTTCTGTATATAACAATATCCCAACTATCTGTGGACCGAACTTCGCTCCGATACACAAATCAGCTTACCTGACACCCAACCGCTTCATCTTATCAGCAGGCATCCACGACAAGTCGGGCAACCACTACAACTTCATCTATGAAGCATCAAACGGAGGCACGTTATATAACTACTCAGCTGGCTTGACCAACGATATGAATGGCGACGGATACAGATACGATTTACTCTATATCCCAACAGACAAAGAAGTTGCCAATAACGAATTCCGATTCAAGACAGCTGACGATCAACAGCGGTTTATGGATTTCATCCACAACCACGACTACTTCAAAAGTCACCAAGGAGAATATGCTGAAGGATTCGACATGCACTCACCCTGGGTTCATCGTCTCGACTTCAGCTACAAGCACGACTTCAAATTCAATTTTGCAAAGCAGAAGCACATGCTGCAACTAAGTTTCGATGTAAAGAACGTGCTCAACTTCTTCAACTCAAACTGGGGTGTACACAAATATATCGACCCTGAAATCGGAGGAACAGACTGTTTCGTACGCGTACTGAAGTATGAAGGAATGGACGCTGACGGCTATGCCACCTTCTCAACTCCTGCAAACATCAACGGAACAACTCCACTATGGATTCCAAACCACTCGATTGATCAATGCTGGTTTGCTTCAATTGGCATCAAGTACACCTTTAATTAATTGCAGACACAAACATGAAGACAAAAACTATCATACTGACATTTGCCGCATTGCTCATAGTAGCAGAGTGCTTCGCATGGGGACAGGTGGGACACGACACCACCTGCGCTATCGCAGAGAAGCACCTGAGTCGTAAGGCAAAGAAGAAAATCAAAAAGATTCTGAAAGGAAAGAGTATCGTGTATTGGGCTAACTGGCTTGATTACATCAGCCACATTCCCGAATACGAATACATGAAAACTTGGCATTATAAAAACATAAATGCCGACCAAACCTACGAGGAAGTACCTCCGGCAGAGAATGGCGACATCATCACCGCTCTCAACGAACAAGTTAGCAAGCTAAAATCAGGAAAGCTGTCGGAAGAAGAGGAAGCATTCGCGCTGAAGATAGTAATACACCTCTTAGGTGACCTTCACCAACCTATGCACTTAGGACGCCAAACCGACTACGGAGGTAACCTGATAACAGTCATATCCTTCGAGCAAGAGAAAAACCTACATGCCATCTGGGACGAAGATATAGTCTTCTATGCCCATAGTTGGACCTACACAGAATGGACAGAGCAGTTAGACCGTACAAGCAAACAAGAACGTAAGGCAATCGAGCAAGGAACATTTGACGATTGGGCTCGCGAAACTTACACATTATGCAAGGAAATCTACGCCAATACCCCAGAGGGAACAGAAGTATCATACGATTACATCGGGAAATACACTCCAATCGTAGAACAGCAACTCCTGAAAGCAGGACTCCGATTGGCACGGGTTCTTAACGAAATCTTCCGATAAAAAGCCCACTAAAGAGGCAAACGGATTGCTAAGTAATTGTTTTGCACGATTTTACAATAAAAAAGTCGTAAAAAATTTTTCTTATTAAGCAGAAAATACTAACTTTGCAGTCCATTTGCGACATTTCGAAGCATATAACCACCAGAATGCACCGATGTCGCATCGACTTCAAAAAGTGATAATTTCAATTATTATTAGATATGACAAAATTAGACATCGTAAATTCAATCTCAGAGCAAACAGGTATAGACAAAGAAGAAGTCTACGCTGTGGTTGAAGCATTTACTGCCACAGTAAAAGATAGTCTGCTCAACGACAAGGAAGTGTTCCTACGCGGTTTTGGATCGTTCACCATCAAAGTGCGTAAAGAACGTACAGGACGCAACATCAAGCAGAACACAACCATCTTCATCCCTGAACACAAATCAGTCGTGTTCAAGCCTGCAATTGCATTCGCTGACGCTATGAAAGAGAAAAAATAGCGTTACTCAGCAAGAAGCTATTTATAATTAATCAAAAATATTAACCCTTTAATTTTCAGTATTATGCCAAACGGTAAGAAGAAAAAAAGACACAAGATTTCTACACACAAGCGTAAGAAAAGACTAAGAAAGAATCGTCATAAGAGCAAATAAATCTCTTCAGCAAGGAAATGACAAGTGAACTTATTATCGACTCCCAACCCAACGAAGTAACGATTGCTCTTCTTGAAGACAAACGGTTAGTCGAATTCCAAAAGGAATCACTTGACACACACTACTCCGTGGGCAACATCTATGCTGCCAGAGTCAAAAAAATAATGCCTGGCTTAAATGCATGTTTTGTTGATGTCGGTCATGAGCGCGAAGCATTCCTGCATTACCAAGATTTAGGTTCACATTTTCTTTCGCTCGAAAAGTATGTAAAACAAGTAGCAAGCGACCGCAAGAAACTTCCTGCAGTCGAAAAGTTCGCCATTCAACCCGAACTTCCAAAAGAAGGTTCCATCGATAAAATCCTGGAACTGGGGCAAGAGGTGATGGTTCAAATCACAAAAGAACCCATCAACACCAAAGGTCCACGTCTTACTGGAGAAATATCCATTGCCGGTCGCTATCTTGTTTTAATACCATTTGCCAATAAGGTAAACGTATCGACAAAAATCAAGAGTTCAGAGGAACGAGCACGTCTCAAACAGCTGATACAGAGCATCAAGCCACGAAACTTCGGCGTTATCGTTAGAACAGTAGCTGAAGGTAAGCGTGTAGCAGAACTCGACAAAGAGCTGACCATACTGCTCGACAGTTGGAACGACTGCATCACAAAAGTCCAGATGGCACCCAATCTGCCTTTAATGGTTCACGAAGAATCTGGACGAACAGTATCCCTGCTCCGAGACCTCTTCAATCCATCCTATGAAGCCATTTATGTAAACAACAATGCGGTCTACAAGGATGTCAAGAAATACGTAAGCCTTATCGCACCTGAGCGAGAGGATATCGTCAAGCTTTACAAAGGCGATGTACCGATCTTTGACAATTTTGATGTCACCAAACAAATCAAATCTGGATTCGGCAGAACAGTAAGCTACAAACGAGGCGCATACCTTATTATCGAACACACAGAAGCACTCCATGTTATCGATGTCAACAGCGGTAACCGTTCAAGGGGAGTCGACGGTCAGGAAGCCAATGCGTTCGAAGTAAATATGGGTGCGGCCGAAGAAATAGCACGCCAATTAAGACTTAGAGATATCGGTGGAATCATCGTGATAGACTTCATCGATATGGGAACAGCCGACCACCGCCAAAAGCTCTACGAAAAGATGTGTGAGCTGATGCGTCCAGACAGAGCAAAACACAACATTTTGCCACTTAGTAAATTCGGACTGATGCAAATCACCCGTCAAAGAGTACGTCCGGCTATGGACGTTATTGTCGACGAGACATGTCCGACCTGTCACGGAAAAGGAGTCATCAAATCATCTTATCTTTTCACTGATGTCATCGAAAGCAAAATCGATCACATTGTCAACATTCTTGGAATGAGGAAGTTTCAATTGTTTGTCCATCCTTATGTCTTTGCATACATCAATCAAGGATTCCCTTCCTTGAAGATGAAATGGCACTTAAAGTATGGACTTCGTTTCAAGATTACTCCAAGCCAATCGCTAGCGTTCCTTCAGTATGAATTCAAGGATAAAGCAGGAAACCTCATTGATATGCAGGAGGAAATCGAGCAGAACAGCTAAGTGAGAAAGCGCTTATTACAACAACAAAAAAACTAACAGACAAATGCTCTCAATCACAACGTTGAGGGCATTTGTTGTTTTTATTAAACGTACTCGTATAGAAAAAAGGTAATAAGAAAAGGAATGTTTATCTTACCCTAAGCAAGTCGCCAGCAAAGGGGACATAGTCGTCATCACGAAAATTCAGTTTGTACAGGCTACTAATTCTGATTCCATAGAGTTGAGCAATCGAATACATCGACTCTCCTTGCTGAACATGATGCCAGTAGTTCTTTCCGTAGCGCTTATCTCCCTTCTTTTGTTTCTTCTGCAGGTAAATGAAATCGCCTGAGTTGATGGGCAAACTTTCTATCGCTTCATTATATTCCAGCAATTTGAATTTTGGAACGGCAAATTCTTTAGCTATGCTTTCCCAAGTCTCTCGTCCATTTGCCTTGATACACATCACACCATTGTTTGACAACAAAGTATGTGTATTCAGTTCGACATTCACAACGGGTCTTGCTTCAGGAATGTACACAGCATTAGGGTCTTTATCAAGTTTGTTCAACTCATACAATTCGATAATACGGATCAAGTGGTCGGCATAGGTAGGACTTGTTGCATATCCGCAGGCCTTCAATCCTCGTGCCCAACCTTTATAGTCCAATATGCTTAAGCGGAACAAGCGAGCATAGCGTTCCTTCTTCAAGAACTGAGAATGGTCCTCAAAACTAGCACGCACATTATCGTATGCACGAAAACACTCGTTTCGACCATCATCGAAATGTGTGTGGGTAGGACCGAACCAATTGCTTCCACATTTGATTCCAAAATGGTTATTACTCTTCTTTGCCAGTTCGCTACTACCCGCTCCACTCTCCAACAGCCCTTGAGCCAATGTGATGCTTGCAGGAATGCCGTGAAGTTCCATCTGTTCTACTGCAATTGCCTTATATTTGTTGATATAATCCAAATACGCAGTACTTTTGGTCTGAGCAGAAGTAGCTAAACCTACAGTAAACAAAAGAATATACAATAGTGGTCTATTGATTGATTTTAGACTCATAAATACGTTATTTTTGATTTCCAACTGCAAAAATACGAAAATATAACCATTAACCAATAATCATTAACCATTTTTTTCGTAACTTTGGCGGAAAATAAGTAAAAACTTCAATGAAGTGAGTACAAACAAAGCTTGTTTCCTATGTCAAGCGTAAGAATGTTCAAAGTGCTAACAAAATGAAAGATATCATCAAATCTGTCCATATTATCCTTAAAGAGGAAAAAGAACTGAACGAAGAAGAACTACAATTGGTGAAAGCAGCTAAGGATGCAACCTTTCGCAGCTATGCGCCCTATAGTCATTTCCATGTGGGAGCAGCAGCCCTACTCAACAATGGTGATATCATCACAGGAAGCAATCAGGAGAATTGCGCCTATCCTTCTGGTCTTTGCGCAGAACGCACCACCCTCTTCTATGCTAACTCACGTTATCCAAACGTGCCAGTCAAGAGACTCTGTATCGCTGCAAGAGGCACTTCTGGCGAATTCACCCAAGCACCTATCAGTCCCTGTGGAGCTTGCCGCCAGGTAATGACAGAAACCGAACATCGCTTTGGCGTTCCTATGCAGATAATGCTTTATGGTACAGAGGGTATATACTTCATCGAGTCGGCTCGCGATTTGCTACCCGTAGTGTTTGAAGCTATCGAGTAAACAAGAATCGCAAGATCGTTATTTATCCAGCATCAACAATCCTGCCCTACTCCCATATTTTCCTACGCAACTCTTTAATCGGCTCCGAAGCGATATATTCATCGTAGGTCATCAGCTTATCGATATTGCCTTTTGGACCTAATTCAATAATGCGGTTGGCTACCGTATTGATAAATTCATGGTCGTGACTGGCAAACAGCACATTTCCCTTAAACTGACGTAAGTTGTTGTTGAAAGCCTGAATAGATTCCAAGTCAAGATGGTTGGTTGGCGTATCGAGAATCAGACAATTGGCATTCTTGAGCTGCATACGAGCAATCATACAACGCATCTTCTCGCCTCCCGACAACACATTTACTTTTTTCAATACTTCCTCGCCTGAGAAAAGCATTCTGCCAAGATAGCCCTTAAAGAATACCTCGTTTCCCTCACCAAACTGGCTCAACCATTCTACCAAGTTCTTGTCGCTTTGGAAGAATGAGGAATTATCGAGTGGCAAATATGCAGTTGTGATGGTTACACCCCACTTGAAAGTGCCCGCCTGCGCCTCTCTGTTACCATTGATGATTTCGAACAAAGCGGTCATCGCACGTGGATTGTGACTGAGGAATACCACCTTCTCACCCTTCTCGACATTAAACGTAAGGTTATCAAACAGCAGAGTGCCATCCTCGTCAACGGCTTTCAAGCCCTCCACTTCAAGTATTTGGTTGCCTGCCTCACGCTCCATTGAGAAAATGATGCCTGGATATTTACGAGTAGAGGGTTGGATTTCCTCGATATTGAGTTTCTCAAGCATCTTCTTACGACTTGTTGTCTGCTTACTCTTGGCTGCATTAGCCGAGAATCGACGAATAAACTCTTCAAGTTCCTTCTTCTTCTCTTCAGCTTTGGCTTTTTGGTTCTGAGCCTGACGCAGAGCCAACTGAGAACTTTCGTACCAGAACGAATAGTTACCAGCAAACATGTTTATCTTTCCGAAGTCGATATCTACTGTATGTGTAGAAACTGCATCGAGGAAGTGACGGTCGTGACTGACAACCAACACGGTGTGTTCAAAGTTTGCCAGATAATCCTCTAACCACTCTACGGTATCGAGGTCAAGGTCGTTGGTAGGCTCATCAAGCAACAGGTTATCAGGATTACCATACAATGCCTGAGCCAGCATCACCCTCACCTTTTGCTTTCCCGATAGTTCCGACATCTGACGATAGTGCAAATCCTCCTTGATGCCAAGACCGCTCAACAGCATCGCTGCATCACTCTCGGCGTTCCATCCGCCCAGCTCGGCAAACTTCTCCTCCAACTCAGCAGCTTTCACACCATCTTCATCGCTGAAATCCTCCTTTGCATACAGCGCATCTTTCTCCTTCATGATGCCCCACAACACCGTATGGCCCATCATCACAGTGTCCATCACATTAAACTCATCAAACTTATTATGGTCCTGGCTCAATACCGACAGACGCTCGCCTGGCCCCAAGGTAATGGTACCAGTAGTTGATTCTAACTCGCCTGTGATGGCCTTCAACAATGTTGACTTACCTGCGCCGTTTGCACCAATGACACCATATATATTACCATTGGTGAACTTCAGGTTAACGTCCTTGTATAACACTCGTTTTCCAAACTGAATGGAAAGGTTCGATACTGTAATCATCTTAGCTTAATTTATTTTCGGGTGCAAAGTTACGAAAAAAAACTGACATACTGACTGCTTTTGAATGAAAAGGTTGGCTAAGGAACCAAAATGAGCAACATAGTTCACCTTTTATTTCTTCACTTACTTCATTGACAGCACTTTGTGACTCAATTACCCTAACACTACCATTCAAAAGTCCACCCCTCATCTATGCAAACGTACACCTATTCTATAATAAGCATCAACTTTTTCTCCAATTCTTTGGTTATTCCAGATAATTGACGTATCTTTGCAACTGAGAAATCAACAAACCAAAATGGTATGAAAAAACTTGTACTATTTACAATACTGATGATGCTGATGTCTCTCTCAGCATTTAGTCATGACATTGAGGTAGCAAACACTGATGGTGTGACCATCTATTACAATTGGGCAAACAACAAAACGGAGTTGTCTGTCACTTATCGTGGAGATAATCCTAATAACTTCTCTGATAGATACACTGAAAAGGTAGTCATTCCAGAAACGATTTCTTATGATGGGAAAGCTTATCCTGTGACTAGCATTGGTGAAGATGCTTTCTATGGTTGCACAGGCCTTACATTTATTACAATTTCCAACAGTATAACAGCCATTTGGAAAGAGGGATTTTGTGGTTGCAAAGGACTAACCTCTATCGAGATACCTAATAGTGTGACAAGCATTGATGAATATGCTTTCTTTGAGTGTTCAAACTTGATCTCCGTCACTATTCCCACTGGTGTAAAAGGTATTGGAAACGGTGCTTTTGCGTTCTGCACAGGGCTAGAATCAGCTATAATTAGTAACAGTGTAATAAATATTGGGGATGATGCGTTCTCTAATTGTTCAAGCTTGGCCTCAATCAAAATTCCAAATGGTGTAAAAGACATCGGTAGCGGTGCTTTTGCGTTCTGCACAGGGTTAAAATCAGCTATGATTAGTAATAGTGTAAGCAGCATTGGTCCAAGTGCTTTTCTAGGCTGTACAGAACTAACATCAGTTGTGATTGGTAACAGCGTGACAAGCATTAATGGTAGTACTTTTGCTGGCTGTACAGGATTGACTTCTGTGGTTTTCAGCAATAGTGTAAGGACAATTGGCTATGAGGCTTTCAGTGGCTGTACGGGACTGACTTCCATAGAGATTCCCAATAGTGTGATAAGCATTAGCAACTATGCATTCAACCATTGCTCAGGTTTAAAGAGTCTAACGATTCCAAACAGCCGCCCACCTGTTGCAGATAGCGACATTGCTTCACAAGATGTGTATGATAATTGTGTGCTCTATGTCCCTGAAGGTTCGGTAAACACCTACTATGCCTCAACATATTGGAACAAATTCAAGAACATCAAGACGATAGATGCCATCGAAAAGGTTCCGCAGGATGTAAATGGTGATGGAGTTGTTGATACTCAAGATGTTCTAGAGATTTACAAGTACATTCAAGAGCATTGATGGTTCACAAATAAAAATCAACTCAAGCGGCGCTCTAACGTATAAAAAACTTAGGGGCGGGGATTAGTGCGCCCTTGGGCGCACTGCAGTTCGCCTTAGGGCGCACTCGAGTGCGCCTTAAGGCGAACTATAGTATTTTAGCGGACGCACTATATCTATACACGGAGAAATGCGTGAGCGGATACTTACAAAGATGAAAAAACAGAGGGAATACGTTATAATCCTATATTAATGATTGACTTTGCGACTGAATAGTTGTTTTAAAACAAGAAGCATCCATTGATTAATCGTCATTATGACACAAAAAGAAGGAAATTATCGCAAATACAACAGCTATCACGCATGTTTTTTATGAATCTTTCTTAATTCATACCGCATAATTCTTAACTATTTTGTAACTTTGCAGTATGAAAACAGTAATTGCATATCTAAAGGACTTGAATCGACATAATAATCGCGAGTGGTTTGTAGCTAACAAGGCACGATACCAAGAGGCTCAAGCCAAGTTCAACGCCATCGTGGACAAGGTGATTGTGGGCATCGCTCAGTTCGACCCCTCTGTCGCCAATCTGACTGCGAAGGACTGCACCTATCGCATCTATCGCGACGTGCGATTCTCGAAGGACAAAAGTCCGTACAAGACCCACATGGGGGCATATATCTGTCCTGGAGGGAAGAAATCGGGCTATTCCGGCTATTACTTCCATGTTGGCGTAGGAGGTGAGGGCTATCCGGCAGCACACATGTTGGCTGCAGGCGACTACATTTGCGAACCCAAGGTGCTGAAAACGCTACGCGAAGATATCTGCTATGGTGGCGGAGACTTTGAGGATATCTTAAAAAAAGAGGTGTCACCTGCCTTTTGGCTCGACCAAAGTAGCGCACTAAAGAAAGTTCCTGCCGGATTTCCTGTCGATAGTCCCTATGCCGACTACCTGAAGTTGCGCGTCTATTGTCTCTGCTACGAACCCGACACGGACTTCATGACGGCTCCTGATATGCCTGAGAGGACTGTAGAACTGTTCAAGACCACCTATCCGTTCCTTCAATACATCAATCGTGCCATCCAATACGTGAAAGAAGAAGGATAAAATATAATGGAGAAGAATGTTTTTATGATGCATAGAATCGTTTTGTTGGTTTTGCTGCTGATAATAACAGGCAAAGGATTGGCTCAGTCTCCCCTTCATGTGGTAGCATTGGGTGATTCGAATACTTGGTTGGCTGGAGACAGTTGCAATAACCCCAAGGGATGGATCACAGCCCTGAAGCAACAGCTGCAGCCAGCATCGTGTCGCAGCTATGCTCGCAGTGGGGCAACATGGACACATACGGAGCAGACTAAATACAACACGAAAGAATACACTTCGTTGTTGGGCGACGATAATGTGATTTACAATCAGGTGAACCGCTTGCGTGATGCTTGTAACGACAGCACACAGCATGTGCCTGACTTGATTCTCATACTGGCAGGTACGAACGACATGTGGTTCGAAGCCAAACGTCCGAAAGCTTTTACACGATCAGCAGAAGACGTATGCGCAGACACAACACATCTCTACCCCACCCGACAACCCAACGAGGTGCTGACAATGGCTGAAGCAATCCGCTACGACTATGAGATGCTAAGAGAGTTCTGTCCAGAGGCAACAATCATTCTCCTAACCCCCATGCAAGCCACAAAGGTGAGCCGCGAGGTGGTGACGAAGACTGGCGAGTTGATCGACCAATGCGGTGCAATGCTGGAATTGCCCGTCATACGTCTGGACGAGGTAGGCATAGACAGCGATGAGGAACAACGAGCGTTTCGCTACACCTCCGATGGAGTACATACCAACACAGAAGGCGCCTTGCTGATTGGCAGCTTTGTGGCAGAGAAAGTGTGGGAAATCATGAAATAAAACCCAAATCCCAAAATCTCCCAATATGGAAACAGTCGTTAGAGATAAAGAACAACAAATAACAATAGAATTATAGTTTTGTCAAGTATTCAATAATAAGATGGTTTTTTCTGACTTATTTTTCTTATTTGTATTCATACCAGCATTTGCCTTGTGCTACCTGCTAGGTAGCCTCATCGACAGAACATTGCTGAATAAGGACGTACGAAAGACTCATCAGGCTCGCAACATATCGCTAGTTATCTTCTCGCTGATATTCTACGCATGGGGCGAACCCGTATATGTATTCCTGATGCTGTTGTGCGTACTTGCTAATTACATCATCGGCTTGCAGATTGACAAGCAGGAGCAGCATCGTAAGGCTGCACTCGTAATCGGATTGGTGATCAACATCGCTGTGCTTGGAGTATTCAAATACGCCAACTTCTTTGCCGACATCCTGGCACAGGCAGGCATACCTGTGAGTTCGCCCAACATCGCCTTGCCTATAGGTATCAGCTTCTACACGTTTCAATCTATCTCATACCTTATAGACGTATATCGCAAGGAGTCGCCTGTACAACACAGGTTTGTAGACTTATTGCTCTACATCTCGATGTTCCCACAACTCATCGCAGGTCCTATCGTACGCTACGGAACGATTGCCGACAATATCCACCAGCGACATGCATCCTCATCCGACATTGCCTACGGAGTACAACGCTTCTTAGTTGGATTGGGCAAGAAAGTGATACTTGCCAACCAGCTGTCGGAGATTTCCGACCTATTCCTCAAGAACAACCTCGACAGCCTTTCTGTAGTAGGTTCGTGGATGGGTATCATCGCCTTCACACTGCAGATCTACTTCGACTTCTCAGGCTATTCTGATATGGCTATCGGTATGGGACGCTGTCTTGGATTCAAATTCAACGAAAACTTCAATCACCCCTACTGCTGCAACTCCATTACCGACTTCTGGCGCAGATGGCATATCTCATTAGGTAGTTTCTTCCGTGACTATCTCTACATCCCTCTTGGAGGCAATCGCAGACATCAAGCGCTCAACATCTTGGTAGTATGGTTCCTTACGGGTATGTGGCATGGAGCCAGTTGGAACTTTATCATTTGGGGCGTCTATTTCGGCATTATCGTAATGGTTGAAAAATACACACTACTGAAAGTACAGAAATACATTCCCAACATCGTGCTGCATATCTACAGCATGCTGCTTGTCATCATCGGATGGGGCATCTTCTATTTCGACGACTTCAACAGCATGATCACCTTCTTCAATGCCTTTATCGGCAACACAGGAGAAATGACCGACCTGCTGACAGAAACCACGCTGTTCGACTACTTCTGGCTGTGGATTGCAGCAATCCTACTCAGCCTACCGGTCTTCAATGCACTCTCGTGGCTTCTCGAGAAATGTGTGCCAAACATCCCTCTCCGCAACGGCATCAAAGTGACAGCCCAATTGGTGTTCTCCGCAGTCGTTCTCATATTGAGTACCGCCTTGTTGGTGGGAGCTACAAACAATGCATTCATCTACACCCGATTCTAAATCGGAATCAATGAATAATCATATTGAAGATTTTAAATCATGAATCGAAATATAATGGTCATAAAGCTACTGATGCTACTACTGATAAGTCTCTATGGAATTACTGCCTATGGAGATGAACCCGTAAGAAAAACCAAGTCGGGCATCATCATCATAGGAAGGGGCAAAAATGTAAGAGCAATTGATCCATTCTCAGGAAAGGAAGAAGTCGGAGAAAAGTATGCAGAAGCGATCAATCGCTACAAGGAGGAGTTTGGCGACAGCATACGCATTTATAGCATGCCCATACCCATTGCAGCCGCTTTCTACTGTCCAGAGGGAGCAAAGGAATGGACCAAAGACGTTCGGGCAGCTATCGATAATATATTCACCCACCTAAGCGACTCTATCGTGAAGGTGAAGCTTTTCGACATTCTCTCTACCCATACAGACGAGCCCATCTATTCTCGTACCGATCATCATTGGGCACCACTTGGAGCATACTATGCTGCGATGGAATTTGCCAAAGTAGCAGAAGTTCCGTTTGCAGATATTTCGACTTACGATACAGACACAGTTCATAACTACGTAGGAACGATGTACAAGTTTTCCAAAGATATTGCCATAAAGAATGCTCCAGAGGAATTTGTCTACTACATTCCACGCGATGTAGAATACAATACAGTAAGCATCCGCTATCAGGTTGGCAAGAACAACACGATCTTAAAAGAAACCCCTTCGACTGACAACCGTTTCTTCTACGAATACGAAGATGGAGATAATCAGGCTTACCTCACCTTTATGCACGGAGACCTAAACACCACAACGGTAAAGACATCCACAAAGAACGGGCGAAGGCTGCTGATACTCAAGGACAGCTTTGGCAATGCACTTCCTGGATACCTTTTCCACTCATTTGAAGAGATACATGTGGTTGACTGCCGATACTTCAACAAGAACATCGTGAAATACGCAAAAGACAATCACGTGACAGATATCTTGTTTGCCAACAATATGTCACACATTCACAATATTGCAACTTCGAACGCATATATTAAATACTTAACACAATGAAACATCAGAAATCATCCATCATATACCTAATAATTGTTGCCATCCTATTCCTGGCCTTCGTTGTCGTTTTCGACACATTCCCACGCACCAAGATATCACAACTCGAGAAGCGTGAACTGGCTACTTTCCCAGAGTTCTCATGGGAAAGTCTAGCTAACGGCACATTCACCAGTAAGGTATCATCATGGTTCAGCGACAGCGAACCTTTCCGCGATGAACTGATGACCTTAAGCATGCAAATAAAAGACTTGATAGGAATTGCTCCTACAGAGGATAACATCAAGTTTCACGCTCCAGAACCCACAGCCAAAGCAGACCCTCCAAAGAAGGAGGAGAAGAAAAAAACAGAAGAGCCTGATGACAGTGCAGACGATAACAGCGAAACTGATGAAAACACAATGGAAGAGAATGCTAAAATTGCAAATGCAGGCATCATCGTCATCGGAAAAGACCAGAATGTGAGAGCTTTGATGGCATACGGAGGTGAAGCAACAGGCTGTACAGGCTATGCAGAGGTGGCAAACTACTACAAGCAGACTTTCCCACAAGCAAACGTCTACTGTATGGTCATCCCTACATCTATTGCGTATTATTGCCCAGAGAAGGTAAAGAAACACACGAAGCCTCAATTGCCTACCATCCGTAATGTGATAGCTCATCTCGACCCCGAGGTGAAACCTGTAAACGTCTACTTCACGCTAAAACGACACAAGGATGAAGACATCTATCTGAGAACCGACCACCATTGGTCACCATTGGGAGGCTACTATGCCGCACAGACCTTCGCAAAGGTGGCTGGAGTGCCTTTCAAAGACTTGAAACACTACGAACAACATGTAGTTCATGGTTATGTTGGAAGCATGTATGGATACTCTAAGGATATCTCAGTGAAGAATGCACCAGAGGACTTTGTCTACTACATACCAAAGGATGTGGAGTACAACACAACCTATATCGTCTACACTATCAACAAAAACTATCAAGTGACTGGCGAGAGCAAACCGGCACAAGGACCATTCTTCTATAAATATAAGGATGGAAATGGTGGAGCCTACTGTACCATGATGGGTGGAGACACCAAGATTACACAGGTACGCACATCTACCCAAAACGGACGTCGTCTCATGATTCTGAAAGACAGCTTCGGGAATATGTTGCCTGGTTATCTGTTCTATTCGTTCGAGGAGATACATGTCATCGATGGACGTTATTTCACAAAAGATATGGTATCATACGTCAACGAGAACAAGATAACTGACATTCTCTTTGCAAACAATATCTTCAGCGCCTATTCCAACTCGACCTGTAACAAATACAGGAAATTCATCAACCAGCAATGGAGTAAATCTCCAGAAAAGAGTGAAGAACCAAAAGCAGATGAAACGGTTGAGAAATCAGAGAAGCATGAAGAATCTAAGAATTCTGAATCATCTAAGATTTCAGAAAATTCAGAGCCCACAGACTCCTCAGCAACCTCAGAATCCTTTTAAAGCCCAAACAAATAACAAATGAAATCAATCAAACGTATCGTTCTCACTGGCGGACCCTGCGCAGGCAAGACAAGTGCTTTGGTGAAGGTAATCGAGCATTTCACAACCCTTGGTTATAAAGTCTTTACTATACCAGAGGTACCTACAATGTTCACTCAAGCAGGTATGGATTACCTGACTCAAAACAAAGACTTCTTCTATGAAGGAGAGAAGGCTACGCTGGAAATCCAACTCGCCTTGGAAGATAAGTTTACTCGTATGGCCGAAACATGTTCAGAACCGTGTGTCATCGTCTGCGATCGTGGAGTAATGGATATCTCAGCCTATATGAAGCCCGAAATGTGGAAAGACATTACTTCCCGTCTAAACACGAATACCCAAGAGTTACGCAATCGCTACGATGCGGTACTCCACTTGGTGTCTGCAGCTGATGGTGCAGAACAATACTACACAACGAGCAATAATGCTCAACGATTGGAGCAAGCTGACGAAGCGGGATTGAAGGTTGCTCGCGAACTCGATAAGAAAGTTATTAAGGCTTGGACAGGTCATCCTCATCTAAGGGTTATCAACAACAATGTAGACTTCGAGAGCAAACTCAATCGAGTCATTAAGGAAATATCGAAGGTTCTTGAGTTGCCTCAGCTCATTGAGACAGAACGTAAGTATATCGTGGAAGTCATAGGAGATATTCCAGAGTGTACTGAGAGCGAGATTACACAAACCTACCTCGTTGCCGATCCTGGTTGTGAAGTACGTCTGCGAAGACGTAGTTGGAATGGGACATTCGTCAATATTCACACCACACGCAAGACGCTCTCTCCCACAGAGGAACTGCTGACTGAACGCCAAGTAAGCAACAACCTCTACGAGTCGCTATTGCAGCAAGCCGACCCTTATCGTCAAACCATCCACAAATTACGCAAGACTTTCATCTGGAAAGGGCAGTTCTTCGAACTCGATACCTATCTCTCCCCTATTTCCAATCTTGTGATACTCGAAACAAAAGGAATGACTTGCCACGAAGAGGTGAAAATTCCTCCATTCCTCAAGGTAATAGAAGACATTACAGGCAACACACGCTATTACAACCCAACTCTTGCTTTGAAGAGATAAAGTGGTT
>Ga0247611_10000537_pt1 | contig 77066 bp, 97 predicted proteins | sample 177DNAGHGhighgp2_FD_192422 | JGI IMG/M metagenome (GOLD analysis project Ga0247611, IMG submission 192422) | Sheep rumen microbial communities from Palmerston North, Manawatu-Wanganui, New Zealand - 1770 DNA GHGhigh gp2 | ecosystem: Host-associated > Mammals > Digestive system > Stomach > Rumen... | reverse complement strand
TCAGATTGCACATACATAAACAAATAGATCTTAAATCCAAAATTTAAAAAATTGAGGAAACTCAGTTCTTTTTGTCGTGATTATAATATCATAAAATTATGTATTTGACAAAACTTAGATAAACATAGATTTAATTTAATTTTTTTTACATTTCTTAAAAGTGCTTTTTCTTTAGTTTCTCTCAACTATCAATAATAAAAGAACCGCCTTCCCCCGCACCCCTTGCGGTTCTTTTGTTTTGATTTTTTTTACGATTTATATACTTTTAGTAAAAATAAGGACTATTTCCATCCTACAACTTACAGGCTAAGCCCGCGAATTTTTGACCTTTCGTACTCAAGGTCAAAAAAAGGTGGAGAAAGGACTATTAAAGTATTGACATCATCTCCAAAACCATTCATGGGAGTTTATTTTCTGTTACATAAAAAAATCATTTTTTCTTTCATTTACATATTTTTTCAAATTTTAAATATATTTCATATTAATTTAATATAAAAACAACTTTGTTCATGATTGATACAAAGTTGTTTTTTGTTAAGTTACTTAAACTTGCATAATTCATTGAATACATATATATTCTTGATACTTTTTCTACAAAAAATAATTTGGTCATTCTTGCTAATTTTACACTTTTTTACATTTAGTTAGTTTTTATAGTAAATATTAGTCTAATAAGTAGTTCACTTCATAAAGTAGATCATCTAACTTATCTATTAAATCATTTTCTAAATATACCTGTTTACAATCTTTTAAAAATCCATGTTCATCTTTTGGTAATTCTTCTCTTTCTTCTTCTAATTCAGTAAAAGTATATAATTTACCATTATATAGATATCTTAAATTGTTGTCATATCCTTTATATAATTCTCTACGCCAATTTTTTATATCATATAGTACAGATAAAATTTTATGTCTAGATGATACTAATTCTATTTCTCTTGAACTTTCAGTTTCAAATATGTATTTATCATTCATATATTCCCTTCTTCTTCAAATAATTTAATACTTTCAAACATAAACTCTACTTTATCTATTATCTTTTCTGTATGATAGTGTCCACAATACCATTTTTCATATTTAATATTATCTTCTATTTTATCAAGAAAAAACTCCATAGATTTGTCTACTTTAGATTGATCTATCCCCAACATAAACACTTCTACTGGTTCATATTTTAATGGACAAGTATGTGTTAAAACTATATCATAGCTTTTTCCTTTTACTTTATTGTAAATTGTATCCATTTCTTCTTTAGTAAGTTGTTCATCTTTAAACCATCTATATCCATACATTAATCTATAATCTTTATCCACTGAATATGCTCCTCCAATTACTAATACACTTTTACCACCAATATTATATTCTTCTCCATCTTTAGCAAATATTAAGTATGGATAATCTTCTTCTATATATACTTTTTCACCATACATGTTAATTTCTTTATAATTACTTATATTTTCTGGTCTTTCTTCATGATTTCCTCTTATACATAACATTTTTACATTGTATTTTTTTAAATATTTCTTAAATTTATTGTCTTCTTCATTAAGACAATAATTAATACCAGCATCACCAAGTATTATTAATAAGTCATCTTTATTAAATTCCATTTTATCTAATCTTGAAAAATCTCTATGTGTATCTCCTGTTATATAAATCATTATTTATCACTCTCCTTTAATAATTTTTCTAACAATACTGGTCTAAAGTTCAACATATCACATGAAACATTAATATGTTTGTTCTTATCAAATAAAGTATTATCATATGTATCTTCTAATTTATTTTGATGAATATGACCATGTATATTAATATATCCATCTTTTATCATAGTATCTGGTAATGGTCTATGAGATAACACTATCTTATAATCATCCATAATTATTGGAGCATTCTTTAATACTATTATTCCACAATCTTCATATGATTTAACTGTTAATCTATCATGATTACCTCTAATTAAATAGATTGTTCCATTTAATCTATTTACTATATCTTTTAAATCAAACTTAGAACCTAAAAAGAAATCTCCTAGATGATAAACAATATCATCTTTTTTTATAGTCTTATTCCAATTATCAATAATAGTATTATTCATTTCATCAATATCTTTAAATGGTCTATTACAATAATCAACAATATTATAATGATTAAAGTGTGTATCCGATATTATATATTTTTTCATTTTTACCTAACCATCTATAAAAAATACTGTACTTTGTGATAGAGGGTGTTTAAAATATTCTTTTTTCATTTTATTCATACAATATAGTAAACCGGTTTCATCCTCCATTGATATTTTTGATTGATCATACCAAATTGTTCTTATTTCTAGCCAAATTCTGTACTTTCCTCTATATCCTAGTAAATCACAGTTCCAATATAACCAGTATGGGTCACCAAAAGGGGATGCTTGATATAGTTTTCCTTCTTTTCCTACTATTTCTAATTTTTTTCTATTGTACTCTTCCTCCCATTCCAGTCTTAATGGATAGTTTTCTTGGTTAAATTCTTTTGAATCATAATCAATATTTTCTTTATCAAATACATTTTCTAAATTAAGTTTTATTAATCTTGAAAATTCTCTAATATAATCATGAATATTTTCTTCTAAAAATTCTTTTTTAATATTAAAACAAAAAGCATTTTCATATTTATCAAGATCCAAGTCATAATAGTTTAAACAAAAATATTTATTTAAATGCTCTTTTATTATTTCTAAGTCTTTTATATTCCTTTTTTCATTCTTTTTCGCATATACTTCTATTCCAATAACAATTCCATTCGAAATATATTGTCCCATATTTATCACCTCATAACAAAAATGTATCATTTTTGATACATTTTGTAAATGCTATTTTTTGATTTTTTCTATTTTTAAAGTATAACCTAGCGGTTCTAAAATTTGGAGCATTGTTTTTATTTGTGGTGAATTCATTCCATTTTCTATTCTCGCAATTGTAGTTCTAATTACTTTGGATTGATCTGCAATATCTTGTTGAGTTAAATTTGCATTTTTTCTAAGTTTAATAAACTCTGTAATAAGTTCATATTCCATTTCACTTATTTGTTTTTCTTTGTTTATATATTGTTTTACTTTATTCATTGTTCTACTCCATATTTATATTATTTATTTATATTTTTATAATCGTTGTAACTATATCCTTTATAATTAAAGTTTGGATATTTTTTAGCTAAAGATAGAATTGTACTAGAAATAAATGCCTTATCACTGATATTCATTTTACCAAACGCCTTATCTAAATTACTACTTAAATTTTGTTTGGCAGTTTCCGCATCAATCTGATATGAGAACATATAATCTAATATAAAAGTATCATCAAATTCATATATTTCTTCTTCATCCATATTAAATATATTTTCTAAAACTATATATAATTTATCAAATTCTTCAAAGCTATGATGATATGTTCCTTCTCCTATTTCTTCAAATTCTTCTTTGGTATATAATTTATAATCCATTTTTTCTGGTAGTGAATAATAGAAACTTAATGCATCGTCTTCATCATCAAAGGCTATTCCATATACAATATATCCTTCATCTGTATTAACTAAATTTATTTCATTATCAAATGCATTGTTTACTATTATCCTATTTATTAGATTTTTTTGATTTGTTTTTTCATATATCTTATTATATATTTTAGTAAGATTTTTAATAGATATAATTCCATAAGTAGCAATTATATTGTGTATGTTTTTTTTATATTTGCTAGTCTCTTTGCATTTTATTTTTATTTCTTTATTTTTTAATATTTCTTTTAAGATATTTCTCAATTCTAATGGTGTATAAATATATATTTTATTTTCACTTTTTAAATATTTTACTTTTACTAGATTATAGTTATGTAAAAATTCTATAAAATGTAGAGATAGTTTCAAATTAAATATATTCATAATTAATATTTTATCTTTATATACTTTTAAGTAAAATTCTAATTGTTTTATAAACTCTTCAGGTGCGTTTATTAATATATTGTTATATATATCTTTTATATTCTTTTCAAAATCTTCAACTATCATTTTTTTTGGATGTATTGATAATGACCATATATGTGCTAATTCTTCCGAATTATCATTTATAGCCGCATCCAATTTATATATTTTCTCAATTTGTTCTTTTGTAAACGATGAAATAAACTCATTTAAATTTTCTTTTTCATTAAGTTTATCTTTAAAATTTTCACAATATAATTCTATTATATTTCTATTTATATCCATCCTATTAATTCTCCTTTTTTTGATTTATTGTATCATATCATCTTTAATTCTTACAATTTTTATTATACTAAAGATTTTTTAGTTCTCGTAACTACAAATAGTAAAAGACCCGCCTTCCCCCCGCACCCCTTGCGATTCTTTTGTTTTGATTTTTTTTACGATTTATATACTTTTAGTAAAAAAAAGTACTATTTTCATCCTACAACTTACAGGCTAGACCTTCAAATTTTTGACCTTTCGTACTCCATGTCAAAAAAAGGTGGAGAAAGGTCTATTAAAGTATTGACTGCTTCTCCAAACCCACTGTTTGGAGTTCGATTCTCTCATCCTCCTTCCATTAAAAAAATCATCAAGATATTATAGTTCAATTTCTTGATATTTAAAATATATATGATAAAATATACAATTAGTTGAGGTGAATTATATGGAGAAGGAAAATGTTTTACATTTAGTTATTGGCGAAGAGGTTTCTTGTAATATTATAGAAGAGTTTAGTGCAGTTAAACTCTATGTATATGATAAAGATGGCTCCTTAAAACTTTATGCTAATATTTCTTTACCGTATTTTATTAATCACGTAGAGTTTTTAGATATCGAAAATGATCCAAGATATTTCTTTTATGAAGGGTATGATTTACAGTCTGATAGTTATAAATATAGATGTGAAATTAAACCATTTGAACCTAAGAATGGTATATATCGAATAATTGATGGCAGAAAAATTAAAATTGGCAATATAGAGCCATTATGTGAATTTGATAATAATACAAATGTAAGAAGAATGTAGGAAATTAAGAAAGGTCTTTTACTAAATTATTGATCTACGATGTATCGTTTATAGCAACTAATAGTATATAAGTAGTTTTATAAAGGGTAATTACTAGGAATCGTTTAAGAATGAAAAGTAGCAAACCACTATTGATTTTCTTCGAATGGAATGCTTTATTTTACTTTTTAGTTGCGGCTTTTTTTTTATAAAATTTTATGATATGATATAATTTATAAGGAGGTGTTTAAATGGAAGAAATGTTTAATTTAAATTTTTTAGAAACACTAAGCCTATATGATCTTAATGCATTAAAAAGCTTTTATGAGGGGATGAATAATAGTTATTATGGTGCTGATATTCCAGAAGATCTTAATTGGGATTTAAAAAATGAGCGTTTAAAGTTAATAGATGTTGCAATTAAATGGAAACTATGTTCATTTGATAAAGGGTTGTTTGGATCTTCGGTGATGGAAAACCCAGAAGCATATATTCAAAAAACTAATTCGAGTAAAGGCTTATTATAATAATTAAAAATAAAAAGGCGCTAACTTGATAGCGTTTTTTTATTTGATTATTCTTTTTTACTTTTATTTTTATATATAATCAAATTCCCCTTTTTTTTAATTATAGTAAGCCAATTTATTAATAGCTTCTTTTATATAGTTGTTAGAAAATAGATAATCTAATTTGTTTTTAGAAAATAAGTCATAATCTACGGTCTCCCTCCCACTTGCCTTATATATCTTTGAATTATCTATTCCCACTTTAAACGTTAATCATTTAGTCATGTTGAGCTTCTTTTTTATATCTTTTCACCTTTAGGTCTTCCCATAAAATCATCTTAGGGGTTTTAATATAACCTTTAATATAGTTTTCTATATAATGAAGATTTGAGATAAATTTATAATAATTTTTATTTTATTGGCTAATCTTTTTTTAATACTTTAGTATTTATGAATAACTTTTTAACTAATATATTATAGTCTTCATTATATTCTGATGATGTTTTCCAATCTATAGTACTATTTTCATAATCTATTCCAAAATTTTCACCTAAGTTAAATATTATGTCATAACATGGAGCAATAGAAAATATAAGTTTACTTAGACCATCTAAAATTCTTGGTTTTTTTCCTACTTTTTTAAATCCATATGTTGTTTTTTCATAATATTCGTCAAAATTAGATAATAGATTATAATGTTGTCCACTTATAAGAATGTTTCCACACATTGTTTTATACATATCAAGTAATAAACTATGCTTTTCAAATAAATCAATATATTTTTTAACAATTTTCTTATCTAATTCAATTTTATCAGTATTTGGATATCCTTCTTTGTCTTCATATGAAATAAATGAAGTGATATTTCCATTATACTCTTTTAAAAGAATTTCTGAATAATAATTTTCTACAATTTTTGATTTAATTACATTTAGGGCTAGCATACGACTATTAGGCTCTATATCATTAGGTCCAGATATACTATACCATGAAAAATCTACTTTCTCACCTAAATCTAGTTTTTCTAGTTTCTCATATTCATAATAAAATGCCATATATAGGTTATTAAAGTTTTTAGCAACATCATATAAAGCTATACAGTTATCATAGTTTATTATAGCAGTTTCAAGATTAAAATCCACTCTACAAAAATCACGTATTTTATTTGTCATAGTAAATATTAAATTACATTCCTTTAAATATTTTTCATCAATCATACTTTTCCTCTCATTTCATATTATTATGCTCTAAAAATTGTTTCAAACAATAGTTTTTTAGTTCTAACTTTAATAATTTTTTTTACCAATTAACTATGTTTAACAGCATTGTTTTTAGGCAGTTAAACAGTTTCCTCCTTTCCCTTTTAATATATTATATTTTTGTTAATAAGTGAAATATATTTATCTTATAGTATTTATAATCTCAGCTTATAATCTTAGGAAGTTTATATTATTCAATTTTTTCTCTAACTTGCTATATTATTAATTTAATTCTATGTTATACTTTCATAAATAAAAAAGAAGTTTTATATGAACTGAACCCCAAAAGTTGGACAGTTTATAAATAGTTTCTAATTAGAGGATTGCAACCTGTAATTCACAGGTGACAGTCCTTTTAATTTTACTTTAATTCTATCATAATTATAATAATTAATATAGTCATCTATTGCTTCAATTAAATCATCTAGTGTTTTATATTTATCTTCCTGATCATAAAACATTTCTGTTTTAAGTAGCCCAAAAAAGTTTTCCATCATACCATTATCCATACTATTACCTTTTCTAGACATACTTTGTTTTATTCCTTTGTTCTTTAATCTTTGCTGATAAGATTCATGTTGATATTGCCATCCTTGATCTGAATGAAATATTAAACCTTCAAGATTGTTATTCTTATCAAATGCTTTATTAAGCATATCATTTATTTGCTCAAGATTAGGTGATTTAGAAGTATTATATGATATTACTTCACCATTGAAACCATCTAATATTGGTGATAGATAACATTTTTCTCCACGTGGATTAAATTCTGTAACATCGGTGTACCATTTTTCATTAGGTTTATCTGCATAAAACTCACGATTAATGTAATTGTCAGCTATTTTACCAACAGTTCCTTTATATGATGAATATTTTCTCTTATTTCTTTTTAAAGGTTTTAAACCTAATTTAACCATTATTCTATAAACTTTCTTATGATTAACATTATAACCTTGATTTCTAAGCTCTAATGTAATTCTACGATAACCATATCTTTCCTTATTATTAATAAATATTTCTTTTATTTTATTAATTATTTCATTATTTTTATTATCTTTATCTGTTTTAGATAAAGTATAGTAATACACTGATTTAGCTAAGCCAGATACCTTTAGAAGAATCATTAATGGATATTTTAGCCGAAGTTCACTTACAACATTTACTTTTTCTTCTGTTGTTGATTCTTCCTTGCTTGAACAACGGCTCTCAATTTTTTTGAGTATTCTAGTTCTGCCTTTAAATATAAATTTTCTTGTTCTAATCTTTTAATTTTTTCTTTATCTGTCTCATTTTCTTTTTTATTAATCAATTTTGGCATAGTTGGACGACCTCGCTTCCGTTCAACTATATTATAACCGTTTTCTCGATATTTTTTAAGCCAATTATTCAACATTCCTTTGGCTATTAATCCTTCATCTATTGATACAGATAAAATAGACTCATTATCAATAAGAATTCGATTTAAAATTCTTTCTTTTTCTCTAGAACTATAACTTTTGTTTTCATTAGTTCTAAGAATATCAAATCCGTGTTTGTCAATTAATCTAACTAGATATTCAATTCCAGATTTATTGATACCATATTTTGATTTTAAAGAAGTAAAAGACATTCCATTCTTTCTATCATAGTATAAATTAATTCTTTCTTCATAATTTATTTTAGACATAATAAAACCTCGTTTCTTATGTCCAAGAAACGGGGTTCATATCAATAAAACCCCTTTATTTATCTCATTAAAATAATTTATATATAATTTATAGTCCAATTCATCATAACAAACAAATTTAACTTCAATATTTGGATTTGTACATTGTATAATTGTATCTATTGCTATTTTGCAAGCTTCATCTTTTGGATAATGATATATTCCTGTTGATATACACGGAAAACCAATAGTTATTATTTCTAAATTGTTCTCTATTCTATATTTTTCTGCTAATTCAATACATTTTCTGTAGCAGTTTTTTAATTTATTTGGTGCTTCTACTTTGTTTGCATAATACATCGGACCACATGCATGAATAATTTTTTTACATGGTAATTTGTATCCATTTGTCATTTTTGCTGATCCGATTTCACATCCATTTAGTTTTTTACATTCTTCTAGTAGTTCAGGTCCTGCTTTATAATGAATGATTCCGTCAATTCCTCCTCCACCAAGTAAAGTATGATTTGCTGCATTAACGATAATGTCTAAATTCATTTTTGTTAAATCACCGTGTATTATTTCAATATTATTAATTATATTTTTCATTAAATCACCATTTCCTTACATGAAATTATATCATATTATTTGAATAATTATTTTATTATCAATTTTTTTCTGTTTTTTTGTTAAAATATAGTATAATAAACTTGTATAAGTTAGTTAAAAGGAGAATGTAAATGTTTAAATGTTTTCGCTTAACAAAAGGAATGGATTTAAAAAAAGAAATTGAAAAATATGCTGTAGAAAACCATATATCTGGTATAATACTTTGTTCTGTAGGATGTTTAAGTAAATTAGTAATCAGATTAGCAGATGGAGAAAGTATTCTAAAAAAAGAAGAGCCATTTGAAATAGTTAGTATTACGGGAACTTTATCCCCAGATGGAGTACATATTCATATTTCTGTTTCAGATAGTAATGGTAATACTATTGGTGGTCATTTAAAAGATGGTTGTATTATTAATACGACGGCTGAAGTATGTTTACAAATATTTGATGATATTCAATTTAGTAGAAAATATGATCAATCAACTGGATACAATGAATTAGTAATTGATGAATAAAGAATTGCTATTCTTAAAAGTTAAATAAAACACTAACTTGATTGTTAGTGTTTTTTCTACCATATAAATGGTATTAATCGATACTTTACTTTCTTTTTGTAATCTATATATCCTTTTAGTTCTTTTTCTAATACCTTTTCCTCATTATTGATTCTTTTAGAAATAATAAATGGATATATTAAAAAAATAACAAATGAAATAATGGAACCTAATATTAACGGCATTGTTAAAAATAATATTAAAGTTATAGAGTACATCGGATGTCTTACTATACCATATAATCCTGTATCCACAACTTTTTGGTTTTTCTGTACTTCTATCGTTCTAGAAAGATAGGTGTTTTCTCTTAATACTTCAGCATATAAAATATATGATATTATAAATAGAATGGAAGCTATTATAACAACAATTTTAGGTAATATTACCCAGGAAAATCTATAATTTAATCCTGCTATTACAAATCCGAATATGAACATCAATCCACTATATAGAATCACTTGTTTTTGTTCATTTTCTTTCTCTTTAACCTCTAATCTAATTTTTAATAACATAGGATTTTTAATCATTAATATAATTCCAGCTATAAACATTGGAATAAATAGTATTCCCATGAATAGCCAAGCATTCCAATATTCAAATGTATTAGCTGGTATAAATAAAAGAACTCCAACAATTACTATACCTAAAATATATCTTGTTATAGCTTTAAAAAATAATTTTATATCCATACTCTCACCATAGTTTTATTTTATCATATATATTATTAATACATCTATTTTTTTAAGCTAAAAAATTCTACCAATAGTAGATATTTTTTTTTACAAATAATTGTTTCTCTATTGTATGCTTTTACTGTAAGGAGTGATTTTTATGTCTAGTTGGTTCGATTATGATGAAGAACCATATACTAATACTCGAGGTTTGTATGATGAAACTTGGGCAGATACAGTACTTGTATTGGGACCAAATACTATGCTTTGGGCTTTTTTAAGCAGTGAGGATTTAACACAGGACTATGTTAAATTTACTACAGAGGATATAATGAATGCCCGGTACAGATTTATTAATTGTGGTTATCCTCTAGTTTATACTACATTTTCTAAAGATAAGCTTGTTCAATGGCTTTTTGATATGTATCCTTATATTTTGACAAATATAGAAAATGATATAATTGGATGGAAAGTCGATTTGAATAAATTAGCTGATGTTAATGACTTATCAGATAAAGAATTAGTCTTTCTGAAATTTAATGAAAATCTTTCTAGAGATTTCTTAATTTTTTGTAATTTAAGTGTAGATATGCATGGACTATGTAGTCATATAAAATTAAATTGTGTTCATCCACCCTATTTCTATTTTGAGAAAACACCTATGGTAGATTCCCAAGTAATAAAAGAAAAGGTTAAATCATGGAACCATGTTCCAAACCGCTATTATGATGAATGATTGATACTTATTGATAAGTAACTATATAATTTTTTTATAGCAAATTATGTAATTTTATTAGGTTTATTATTAATTACTTTATTATCTAAGCTATTTATATATTCATTAAATTCCTTAAAGGTTAGTCCCGATTCTACTTCATAAAATTCAGTAACTGGTCTAGATTTTCCTTCAGACATTTTTATATAATAATCATTTATTTCTTTTATTGCGATTTCTTCTGAATCATATTCATAAATGCCTATTTTTTCTATGTTTGGATGTTCTATGTGATATACTTTATCATTTAAATAATATAATACAAAACAATGCATATGTTCTTCTGCCTCTAAATCATTTAAATCTTTATCTTCATATACTCTTGTACAAAACATTTTGCTTGGGATATTTATTTTATTTAGTAATATATGCATTAAATATACTTGTTCAATGCATGTTCCAATTTTATGTTCTAATATTTCTTCAATAGATGATGTCCTATAGAGTCTTCTAAAGTTTTTCATGGTTTTAATATGTTCATTATTGTAAAAGTCTAACCATCCATATTCAATATTTTCATTCATAAAAGAAAGTATATCATTTGGTGTTTCTATTTCATTTATTGTCATATAATCACTTCCTAGTATTCTTTAAACCATACCTTTCTATATGGCTATGTTGATACTTATTTTATTTCATTTATTTTTATAATTTTTACTACTATAGCTCCTTTTAAGGGTGTTATATCATATTTTATTCTTTTCCTAAATTTAATAATACTTTTATTTATGTCCAAAACTATTATTATTGGTATCTTCTGTTTTACTTATACTTAATGCTTTTGTCATTTCAACTATTTCATCTTCTGTAAATATAATATTAGCATTATACTCTTTTTTATAATATTCAAGTATTGTTGCTAAAAGAATGTTATATTCATCTTGGGTTTCATTATATGTTTTTCCGGAAATTATTCCTTCTTTTTTTAATAAATATATTTTATTATAAAACATGTTTGTTATGGATATTATGGTTTCTTTTATTAATTTGGTTGATATTCTATTACTTTTAAAAGCTTCATCTAGTTTTTTATTCATCTTTTTATATTCACCTATAGATAAGGAATACATATCATATCTTTTCTCTGAATGTAGGGGATCTACTACTATGCCATAGAAAAGGTCATTTATGGGTAGTTTATAATACTTTGATTTATCCTGATTAAATAAAATAATTGTTTTGTCAACTAATCCCTCATCATTATCTAATATATCAGTATAGGTTCTATTAAATTCATTATTCATAGCATATGCTAGTAGTCTTACGATGGGAACAATAGGCTTATAACCACTTTTAAATTCTACTTTATTATCCATAATGACATCATCTGCTGTATAATTATTATTTATTCTTGTTGACCGGGATAAAGCAATTTTTGTTAATATTTCATCGCATCCTTCATTTATAGCATTTCCATAATAGATATAGCCTTCTGTATCACTATATTCTACAATCTCTAACCCGCCAAAACATTCTTTTCCTTTTATCTTTTTTAGATTTGTTTTCTTATTTGGAGTACCTATTAAATGAATTAATTCATGAATGGAAGCATGTATAGATTTTTCTGTTTTTTTACTATCATATTTTGGATAGGCAACATCAAATACTAGCCCATTTTTTTCTTCTACTTCTTCTATATAGCCTTCTTCATTGTTGTCTAGATAGTCATCTAAAATGATTATTTTATTGGTTCTTTCCTCTAGTAAGTCTAAAACTTCTTCTCTATTTTCTTTTGAAAATAATTGTAAAAGTAAATGAACTGATATGTTATATCTTTTTTTCTCTATTTCACTTAGTTCTTTATAACTTTCTATCATTTTTTCTCACCTTTTTTGTTCTAACCATAATGTTTTTTTATAGTGGCCGCTATATCATGAGCAATTTCATTTATATGATTTGTATATGTTTTCATAGCTGATGAATTATCATAAAATTCGGTTTCTAAATATACTATTGGAATATTTCTTTTTGTGAAATAGGATACATTATTTAAAGACTGAATTGAATCTTTTTGATGAGTTTTTCCAGTGTGAGATATTACTGCTTTTACTATATCATCATCTGCCTTTGTTTTATAAGAGCTACTTTTTTTACATAATAATGTTCCACTTGCATTTGATTTTGATGTGGCGTTGAAATGTACTTCTAAAACAAATGTATACTTATCCCAATCAAATTTATTAAATAATTTAGAATTACTTCTACTTTCAATATAGAAAGACTTATTCATCTGATTATAGTCTCCAGCTAATAAAGCGTTTGCTATATCATTTTTTACATTCATACTATCTAAGTTTGCCTTAATTAACTTAACTAATTTTCTAGTCTCATCTTCTTCTGCATAACCTGAAGCAGAACTTTTTCCTCTACAATCTCCATACTGTTTGCAATATGGAGGATAAGAATGTCCGGCTATTAAGAGAATGTTTCCTTTCCCTCTACCACTACTATTGGAGTCATTATTTGTACTTTTATTACTATTATTACTGTTATTGTTGCTATTAGTTTTGCTATTATTATTGTTATTGCTATTATCTTTGTCATTACTATTATTGCTAGTATTATTACTGTTACTATTATTATTATCATTAGATGTTGTATTTTGTTGATTATTATTGTTCTTTTGTCCTTTTTCATAATCATTAGGATTACTTATAACCTGTTTTTTATTATCTTCATCAATTTCTTTATATGTAATATCATTTGGATTAGTCATTTTTAAACGCTTTGACTCTTGTAGGCAACCATATAAATCATAACTATTTGGTAATAGACCTAAAACAGCATTTACTAAGGTTGGTATCATAAATATTATCACAGTTGCTATAACCTTATTTAATAATTTTTTCTTGGATTTTTTTTCATCAGGATCACTTAATAATTGAAAAATATTTACTGTAATCATAAGTATTAGTATTATAGGTATTATTATATGTATTAACTCAATAATATTATTAAAAATAGATAATGATCTTGCTAATGTATAGTCATTGCAACAAGAATTAATTAAATTATCACAATTTAATATTTGCATCAAAACCACCTCTTATGTAACAATAAAATGAAAACTATCTTCATTAAAGAAATCTTCTTCATTATAGTCTGTATATATATTAAAATATTTATATAATTCTAAATGATTATTATTGATATAGTAATTATTATCATCTAATAAATTATCTACATTTTTTTCTTCTAAAAATGTTTCAAAATTACATTGTTCTTTTGTAAAATACTTATCTTTTAATAATTCATTATAGTAATTTAAAAATTTATGATATAAATAAAACTCCATTTTTTCTTCTGTAATATTGTAGATATTTAATATATCTTTATTTGATAATTGTTTCATTTCTTTTAAATCAATATTGTAAGACTTATATAATATGTCATAATGATTTTGTTCTGGTTGAATGACATGTCCTGTTATAATAATTGATAAAATATTTCCACTTACATTATAGTTATAAGTAAAACCATTGGGAGAATATAATAGATAGTTTTCATATATTGAGTCTATTTCTTGATTTATTTCTTTTATTAAATTGTTATTAATATTAATATGAGGTACTTTATCTTGACTATTATCAATAATACTGTAAACTATATCTAAACTATTATTATCTAATAGATTTGTATAGTTATATATTTTATTATTAATAAAATATATTATTAAAATTATAGTTATTATAATTATTATTGTTATTAATATTTTTTTATCTTTTATCATATTCTTAACCTCATATTAATTGTAACAAATATCTACTGAAAAGTCTTTATTTTCATTTGAAAATCTTCTCTTGTTTTTTATTAATTTATTATTTTCTTACTAATATCATACTTTACAGGTCTTTATAAAATCATATATAATATAGTAGTAATAATATGGAGTGTAATATGAAGAAAATTAATATAGTAAAAAAAAGACGAGATAAAAGAAAAAAAGTATTTTTGGTATTAATAATATTACTATTAATGGCTGTTTTTGGTACAGTAACTTATGCTTGGTTTTCATCAAATATGAAGTTAACAATTGATACTATGGATATAAATATTAATACAAATTCTGGTATTCAAGTTTCTGCTAATGGACTTGATTGGAGTAACACGATAACAAAAGATGATATTATTGGAGCAATTAAAACCTATCCTGGAGCAACTAATCAACTTCCTGAAACACTTGCTGGTTGTTCTACAGATGGAAGTGTAGATGGTAAAATTTTAAATTTGTATTATGGGGAGACAAGATTGCATGGAGATGATGGTTATTATTTAACCGCTTCTAAACAATCAGAAATCAATTGTACTGGAGACGAAGAATGTAATGGGAAACATTATATAGCTTTTGATATTTTCTTATTATTAAATGAAAATGTAGATTTAGTTGTTACTGGAGAATCTTTTGTTCGGAATAAGAATGATATTATCAAAGGAGGAGAAAATAGTGCTAGAGTTGGATTTGTAAATCTAGGTACCACTACTAATACTGTTGATGGAAGAACAGCTCAATATTTAGCTAATGCAACTAGTAGCATTATATGGGAACCAAATTATGATACTCATACGGAATATGGGGTTGAAAATGCAAAAAACATATATGGTATAACTACTTCTCAAACTGGTGGATCTAGACTTCCTTATAAAGGTATCAACAGTGAAATAACTGGTCGAGGGGTTCTAATATCAGCAACGGACTCCGATCCACACTTTACATCAGTTAATCCCCAAATATCTACCGTTAAAGGTTTTTCTAATGATCAGGAGTTTACTTCTTTGACTAGAGGTATTACTAAATTGAGGATATATTTTTGGTTAGAAGGCCAAGATGTAGATTTAGAAAACAAAGTAAGTGGTGGAGAGTTAGAATTTAAGTTAGAAATATCTATAAAATAAAAAATTAGTAGATTTATTCTACTATTTTTTTATATATTATACTTCTTTTAGAAATGTAGAAAATACCCATATTTCTTTGTTATTTAAAAGTAACTTTGCTGAATTAGTTTTTATATCTACTTCTTTTACAATATAGGTGTTATTATTTATTACATAACTTTCTCCTCCATATACAATATCATCTTGTTCTATTGCGTTACCATATTTGTCTGTTTCTGTCCAATCATTTAATGGTATCCAATGATATGGCATAGCTTTTTCGTTATAATAGGTATTATAAGATACTCCCGTTAATTTTGTATTTCCAAAAAAGTTTGTTCCTCTTTTAATAATATCTACACTAAATACACCATCAAACATTACTTTACTTCCGGGATGGATTATTTGATCTAGGGCTTCTTTTCCTGATATTTCCATTACTGGAACTTTTCCGGTTGTTTTCCAGCTTCCTCCTTGTCCTTGTATAATATTTGTATAATCAACAAAATAACAATCATCTAAATCATATTCATTATTAAATTGATAATTTCCATATTTATTTTTATACCAACTAGTATCCTTGCTTTGTGATATTTGGATATGACAATGTACTCCAGTAGTATCTCCTTTTTTTCCCATATTTCCAAGTTGTTCTCCTTGTTCAACAATTTGTCCAATATATGCATCCATCGTATCATCATGGGCAGTCATAAAAGTTGCATAATCTATTCTTCCATTTGCAAATCTTACTTTGCTTGTAGATTGCCACATTACTTGTCCAGAATCTTCATATGTTTTAATGCAAACTGAATTACATGGAGCATAGTAAGAATATCTTATTCCCGCAACACGTCCCCTAACATCATTTGCCATTATACCTTTATGAGAATATCTTCCATTACTTCCTTGAGTAATATACATATCTGTAAATGGACATAAAAAGTCTTCTACTCCTCCTCGTATACTTTTTTGACCCTTATACATTTTTTCACCTCATAGTATCTTATGAAATAAAAAGGTCTGTAGTAATGGTAAATAACTTATTTCTTTCCATTTGTTTTTGTGATAATATATTAATGTACTCTAAGGAGATGAATGAATTGGAAAAAATAAAAGGTCTAACGGAAGAAGAGGCTCTTGATAGAAAAAGAGAAGGAAAAAATAACTTTTTAATTACTCCCCCTTCTAAAACTAAGGAACAAATAATAAAAGAAAATGTTTTTACATATTTTAACTTTGTTTTTTTAATATTAGCTATTCTTCTTATAATGGTTGGTTCATTTCGTGATTTAACTTTTTTACCTGTTATTATTATTAATGCTTTGATAGGTATATTTCAAGAATTGAAGGCTAAGAAAATACTAGATGAAATTCAAATGATTAATGTTCCTACTGCAACTGTCATAAGGGATGGTAATGAATATCAAATTTCTACTGAAGAGTTGGTGCTCGATGATATTGTTGTTTTTTCTTCTGGAAACCAGATTCCTGCAGATGCTATTGTAATTGATGGAAGTGTATCTGTTAATGAGTCTTTACTAACTGGAGAATCTGATGAAATAAAGAAAGAAAAAGGCAGTGAACTATTATCAGGTAGTTTTATTGTGTCAGGTAAATGCTATGCCAAATTAACTAAAGTAGGAGCAGATTCTTATATATCAAAACTTACTCTTCAGGCAAAAAGAGAAAAAAAAGGTGAGCAATCTGAGATAATTCGTTCTTTGAATATAATTGTTCGTATAGCTGGTATTGCAATAATACCAATTGGAATTACCCTATTTTATCAATCCTATGTAATAACAGGAATTGGTCTAAAAGATAGTGTTCAAGCAATGGTAGCTTCTGTAATTGGTATGATTCCTGAAGGATTATTCTTACTTGCGAGTGTTACGCTTGCTTTAAGTGCAATGAGACTTGCTCAAAAGAAAGTTCTTTTGCACGATATGAAATCTATTGAAACTCTTGCTCGAGTTGATGTATTATGTGTTGATAAAACTGGGACCATAACTAATAATAATATGGAAGTTATTAAGTATGAATCTATTTCAAAATCTGATGATACTATTTTTCAAATAATAAGTGATTTTGCTAATGCTCAGGATAAAGATAATATTACTATGAAAGCTTTTAAGGATTATTTTACTCAAACATCAAAAATAAAAGCTTCAAGTGTAGTTGGTTTTTCTTCTGAATATAAATATAGTGCAGTAAATTTTGATGATTATTATTATGTTATGGGGGCTCCTGAATTCTTACTAAAAGATAATTATCATAAATATAAAGATAAAATAGAAGAATATAGTAAAAAAGGATATCGAGTTGTTTTGTTTGGAGAGTATCCAGAGAAAGTTGAAGGTAAAAAACTACTTAAGGCTTTAAAACCATTAGCATTTATTATGTTATCTAATCAAATTCGTGAAAATGCTAAGGAAACATTCCAATACTTTTATAAACAATATGTTGAAATTAAGGTTATATCAGGTGATAATCCTATAACTGTTAGTAAAATAGCTACTGAAGCAGGAATTAACGGAGCTGAAAAATATATTGATGCTACTACTTTAAAAACAGATGAAGAAATATCTAATTCAATTGAAAAATATACAGTTTTTGGTCGAGTAACGCCTGAACAGAAAAGAAAATTTATTAAATCTTTAAAGAAAAATGGACATACAGTTGCTATGACTGGTGATGGAGTAAATGATGTTTTAGCATTAAAAGATGCTGATTGTTCTGTTGCTATGGCTAGTGGTTCTCAAGCTGCTTGTGAGGCTGCCCAAATGGTTTTATTAGAATCTGATTTTTCGAAGATGCCTGATGTTGTTCAAGAAGGAAGAAAAGTTGTTAACAATTTAGAAAGATCTGGTAGTCTTTTCTTGGTAAAGAATATATTTTCTTTTTTAACTTCTATTTTAGCAATTTATTTTGGTATTCAATATCCACTTACTCCTTCTCAGATTTCTCTTGTAAGTATGTTTACTATAGGAATTCCAGCTTTTTTCCTTTCTCAAATTCCTAATAAAGATTTAATTCATGGTAAATTTATAACTAATATTATTCGCAAAGCAATTCCAGGAGGTATTACAGATACTATTATGGTTTGTTCAATGACTGCTTTTGGACTAGTATTTGAGGTTAGCTCTCATGAAATATCTACTTCTTCAACAATTCTTTTATCTATAATTGGTCTAATGGTTTTATTAAGCATAAGCAAACCTATGAATTTCTATAAATGGGTAATTTGGGGAGGATGTAGTTTTTGTATTGTTTTCTCAGTGATGTATTTAAAAAACTACTTTGGTATTGCTGAAAGTATGTCTTTACAAGGAATATTACTTTGCATTAACTTTTCTATCATGACTGAAGCTATTTTCCGATATGTATCTGGTTTTATGGATTTTTTAGGAATTTGTTTTTCAAAAATAAGTAAAAAAATAGTACACTAAAAAAACAGGATATCCTGTTTTTTGTTTTAATTTTACTTCTAGTTGATATAGAGTTTCTCTTCCATCTTGTGGCATTATGTATTCATATTGTATTTCTCATATGAATTATTATTTATTTTTGTTATATTTTTTATACCCATGGATTATCTGAAGCTTTTTCTCTTATGTCTGATAATAATCCCATAAAAGTATCACTCCAAATATAGTAGTTACCATCTTTGGCTAAACGTAGTGTTATTCCTCTTTCAGTATCCGCTCCTCCACTTTTTAAAAATAATTTTTTATAACCATCTTGACTATCAGTATATGGATTTTCTTTTATCTCTATTTGTAATGGTTCTTGTGGGGTATAATGATTGTCTGGAGATGCTCCAATATAATAAGAGGCTCCTATATATGAATACTTGTTGTTTTGCATCATTCTATCTTTAATATTCTGATTCATTACAGCACTAATAGGTTGATATTTTCCAAGTAGTATTTGAAGTTTTCTATAAAACTCATCACTATTATTAGGTTTGTAATCATTTATTACTTGAACAAAGGCACCTACTACATTATACGGATTTGTTTTATCCAATAATTCTAACTCTTTTTCACTAATTGTTTTATTACTTACATTAATTATCATTTTACTCTCCTCTTTTTTATTATAACAAATTTCTAAAAAAATCTTTACATAAAAAAGAATACATAAATATTCTTAATTTTCTATTGGAATGTTCTTTTCTATATGATTTTTTGTGCTTTTTATTTTGTCTTTTTTTGTTGAAGTAATAATAACTGTACTATTATCTTTGATATTTTTTCTCTTTTTTGGAAAATCTTTTATTTTTATATTAAACATTTTACAATATCTTTTAAATCTTTTTGGTAAATATATTTTATCTACTTTTGCTATACGAAATAAATCTTTTATGAGTATCATTACTGGTATAATTAAAAATACAGAAAACTGAAATATTGTGTTAATATAAACAGAAAAAACTACTATTATTAATCTATATAAAATATCAAATATTTTGTATTTTCCTTGTAATATTAAAAATAATAATATTTCAATAGAAATTGATAATAAGCCAAATATTGTTCCAAGAATAAATGTTATATTTGTTAAAACAGGAGATATTTGGAATGATAATTCTTGTATCGTTAATGATAATCCAATACAAGTTATTCCTATTAAGAATGATATAAATCCATAAATGTTTAAATAGAAATTAGCTCTTTTGTTCATATTATCACCTCTAATAGTGCTTTTTATTATATTTAAAAATATTCTTAATGTAAAGTCATTTATTGTCTTTTTCTTATTTTTCACTATTAAAATCTATTAATAATTTATTATTTTTATGACTTTTTTATATTTAAAAGATAAAATCAAAAATAAATAATCCACAATTCTGTGGATTATTTATTATCAAAATATAAATATTTAAAGCCATGTTCTTTATAAAAATCACTTGCTTTTGGTATTGGAAGAAATGGATAAAACAATAAGTTATATAACTCATCTAATATAAATAATAATGATAAGGATGTACTTAATAATAATATTATTTTTTCATATTTCATTTGACTAATTTTTATTAGAAATGGAAGTATTCCATATATTAGTAAGAGTCCTGATAATCCAAAGAATGTAACACTTCTTAAACAAACGAATCCACATATATTTCCAAAGTTTAGTATTTCTTGATTATAATCCCAGCATCTAGTCCATCCTAAGACATCATATAAAATATAACCTGAACATAGTTCTAATATTCCTGTTGAGATCATACTTATTATTAATACTTGAATGGGGTTTTTTCTTTTTTTATAAGTTAACCATATAATTAAAAATGATCCATAAGCATAAATATTGATCCATGGAAGATAATTTCCACCTCTCATATAAAATTCTTTAAAACCACTATTTATATAATAAAATATGAATTCGTACAACCAGCCAAAAACTCCAGAAATTACTATTAATAAACATAGTACTATTATTATTTGATTTTTAGTAAGTTGGGTATCTTCTTCAATATATTTTTTCATTTTTTCACCTTTTAAATTATTGATCCATAATTATCAATTTTTACAACTGCACTAGTACTATCCCATTCTAGATTCCAGCTATCTGTTGTAGGATTTCCTGATGAATTATACTTGTTTGTATCAACTTCAAACTCTAATACATTAATTAATCCCCCAGCTTTAGCATGACCATATTTTGTATAATTACTATCTCTTGTACTTTTTGTATCTGCAATTATACAGGGTATTTCTTCATTGTTTTTTAGATGTACCGTTAAATTATCGCCGCTATTACCATATGTTGGCGCAACAGCAATTAAATAATGATCAACTCCATCTACATCTAGAACTGCAATACCATTTTTGTATCTAGCACCATCTGCAACCCATTTTTCATGTACGGCTTTTTGGCCTGTACCATTAGCAATTGGAGTACCTTTACTACTTCCGCCTAAATGCCATCCATCTTCTCCATAACATGTTACAGTATATCCAGATTGATTTATATTGTCAGGAATATCAACGGATGAAATTGGAGTCCCTGAATTCGCTATACCTTTTTGAACAATATTTATTCTTCCTTCATTATCTAATGATAATAATTGATTTTTAGCTTTATCGTCTCCTTCTTTATATGCCGTTGCTGTATCAATTAAGTAATTTCCAATCTTAGAAAAATTTTCTATTAATAAGTCTATTCCTTTATCAACTTTCGTAAATGTTTCATTACAATTATTACAAATAGGTCCCATAAAAACTGTATCTGAATTTAGTTTTGCTTTTAACTGTGCAATATTATTTTTACTAGTATCTAAATTATCATTTAAGTTTTTTATACTTTCTAAACCTGTTTCAAAATCTCCATAATCTCCAACATTATAATTATTCATAATATAGCCTCATTTTTTTATTATTAATTTTATTATATCATGATGTTGCAAATAATTAAAAAATAAAAGTCTTTTTACAAACTTTTATTTTCCAGCTTCAAAATGCATTCCTGTCCATACTTGGACATTTTCTTCCGGTAGATACTTTCTATTTTCAGATGTACTATACCAATATTTTACTTTATTTAATTTAGGAAGTTTAATGTAATTTCCTTCTTTTATTAAATCTTTTTTTATTATTTTATTTTTATTTTCTATTGAAATTGTCCAATATCTCTTATTATTTTTCTTTATTGGTTCTTTAAGCATACTATTTTTTGTAATAAATGATGTTATATATTGTTTAAAGCTACTTATATCTGTTTTATTTTGTTCTAACAATACTGCTAGTTCTCCTGCTCTAAAACCTTTATATAAATAATATGGTAATACATCTTCTAAATAGGAATAATCAATTATTATATTATTATGTTTTTCCCATTTAATATTATTGTCAAATGGATATAAATTAGTAATATCTGTATATCCATCTGTAGTTATAAAATCATTTGAAATTATATTATAATATCTTGTGGATGCTACAAAGTAGTATTTAACTTTTTTATTAATTATTTCTATTTTTGTTACATAAACTTCTTTTAGCTTATTATGGCTTTCTTTTAGAATAGCTGTACCTATTTGGAAATTCTTTTCATCTTTATAGGATATAAATCTACGTAATTTTGAAGCAAAAAATGCATGATTTCCGGTTACTTCAATTTTTGTATTATCACTAAAAGTAATTTTAGTATATTGTTCTACTTCTTTTTCTTTTTCAATCCATATAGGATATTCTTTTGTAACTTTACCAGTTTCATAATTCCATACTAGTAATAAATCATCATATTGAATATCCTCTATATTTTTTGTTTTTCCTGAGGCTAGCTTTACTTTTGTTCCTTCTATTAGGCATCCTCCTGTAGTGCTTCCTTGTATATTTAAGTCTCCTGTTACATTAGGAATTGTTAATCTTCCACTATTATTATTATATGTATAATTATTCTCTAATGTTTCTTCTCCCATTGTAATTGTAAGGCTTCCTGGTAAGGTACGATTCTGGTTAGCGGTAATTGTTGTTGTAAATGTTTCTCCATAGTTTACAGTATAATTACCATTTGGTCCTCCTTGTGTAATATTAATTGTGACATTCATAGTCCATCTGTATTCTTTTGGGGTACTTTCACTATTACTTGTTAATCCTTTTGTGTCTACAGCTGTTACTTTAAAAAAATACGTTCCATCTTCTAATCCTTTTATTTGAGTACTATTTTCATCCGCTATAGTTTGAGTAGTAGAGATTAAAATATTTTCATTGTCTTGTTTTTTATATGTTTCAATTATATAATGTGATATGCCAACATTATCATTTCCATCATATGATACTTCAATTGTTCCTTTTTCGGAAGTAAAATGTCCTTCAACATTTTCAACTGTTGGTGGTTCAATATCTGTAATTGTTTCATCTTTTATTACTGAAACATTTACTACTCCCATACTATATTTTTTCTCTCCATTTCCCTCAAAATATATATTCATACTTTGCGAATCCGTGGCAAATTTTGAGTTTTCATATACTTTTAATAATACTGTTACTTCTCTTGTTTCATTAGCTGAAATTGTATAGTTTTCTATATTGTTATTATTTTCATCCAATAAATAGAAGTATTTATTACTTAACGAGAAAGTAAAGTTTTTTTCTTCTTCATATGTATTAACAATTGTAACAACTATTGGGACATAATAGCTTGGATTAGTTAGATCTCCTCTAATATTCTTTTCAATACTTCCTAGTAATCTTCCTTCTTCTTTTTTTTGTTCTAAATCTATTTCGGCACTTCCTGTTATATTATAATCTCCAAAATCATTTGGTATTAAATAGATAGTTACACTAAATGTTTTTGATTCTTTTGAATGAATTAATTCTTTATCTTCTATTCCATCTATTTCATATGAAATATTTCCATCCTGTTCATTTCCGAGGATTAATTCCTGGGAAAAGTCACTATAAACATAATAATAATCATAAAAAGAGTCATTAGTAATTGTTATATTATATGTTGCACTATATTCTCTTTGTAAAGCTTCATTTTCTGTTGGAACGTTAAAATTTAAATTAAATCTTAAACAGTTTTCTTCAATGATTGGATTTTCAATATTTTGTAAGTTTTGATATGATGTTAATATTGCACTTGATATATATACTTTTCCATTTTTTTTAAATGTTGCAAATCCAGTTGTATTGATATTTTGAGTATATGAAGCATATCCTATTGATATACCAGTAAATAAAAAAAGTGCAATTATGGAAATGAAAAAACTTACTCTCTCTTTCATTATCTTGCACTCCTTCTATAATCATCTTTTTTTAATGTATATATCCAGGCATTACTATCTTTTAGTAATATAAAGGTACTTTCATTTTCTGTTTGATAATAATTAATTGGCATTCTAACTTCGCTATGGGCATCAATCAATTCTTCAAATCTATTAACTTCTATTATATTATAGTCTTCTATATTTATGTTTTTAGTTGTATCTACAATAATACTATCATATGTGTTTAATATTTTTTCCAGTTCAACTTCATATTGGTTTTTTCTTGAATATAACTTTTTATTTTTGATTATAGAATATGCAAAAAACACACTTATTACTATAAATGATAACCCTATTATAATAAAAATTAAATAAACAATATTTTTATTTTTTATAGTTTTTGAAATCTCATTAACATTATTTGTTGCATCCATATCAATTGTTGCTTCTATTGCATTTTGTGATAATGGTAATTTGATTAATAATTTTTTATTTAATGGGGTTTTTATATTTTTACTTTCAATATTACTATTAATATCTAGGTATACTTTCAATATACCTTCTGTATTAGAAATTGATGCCTTTTTCTTAAAGTCTGATAATATTTCATTATATTTATTATAATCTATATCAACACTTTCTCTTATATTTATTTCAGTTTTTAGTTTAAAACTTTCTTCTTTTAGTTCTGAAATATCATATCTTTTTGTCCAGTAATTTTCAGAAGAATTTGTGTCTTTATTTAATTCTATTTCAGCGACTATTTTATATTTATAATTACCATCTATTACATGGTCAAAGCTAATATTATAAAAATAATCAATATGTATATAATCAATAAAACTAGTAATATAGCTTTTTCCCTTTTCTAAATATTCTTCATCAAAAAAATTATTATCTTTTAAATGTACTTTGTAATCTATATCATTGTTTTCTTGGTATTTTATGGATAATGTTTTTTTATTGCTTGTTCCTAATTTCAAGAAAATACACCCTATTATTATAAATGATATCATAAAAATGAAGAGCAAAATTTGTCTTTTTTGATATTTTTTTTTCATGAATATTACTCCTTTCTATTAAGAACATCATTAAACCATAATGTAGGATATCCAAAATATTTAATAATATATTTTACGACTCCTAATACGTCTTCTTCTTTTACTTGGAAAGAATCTGGCGCTTTATTAGCATCTCCTTTTGTATAAAAAACTATTTTATTATTGATATTTTTTTTATCTATAATACGATGAGTTATTATTGTATTATCTATTTTAAAAGCCAATACTTGTCCAATTTCTATATTAGATATTTTTTCTTTTTTATATATTATAGAATCTCCTCTTTTATAAGTTGGTTCCATTGAATTAGATGCTATTGCAATTATTGTATGTGAAAATACACCTGAAGTTAAAGTTATTAAGAAGAATAATATAATTATTATTGGTATTGTTATTATTTTTCTAATTATTCTATTTTCAAATATGTTCTCTTTTTTATTATAATATATCATTTTATTTGTTGCCAAATAGATAGTATATGGTAATAAAATATTACATACTGAATATAGATAGTTTCCTAATCTTGGGATAATAGGAAGAACATAATCATACATTTTTATGGTAGTATTAAATACTAAACTTGGGATAAAACTAACTTTATATGTTAAATAGCTTGATAGTACTTCTCTACTTATTGTTGGTATGATTATTGTTGTTATAAAAATAAATAAACCTTCGTTTGAAGATAGATATATATTATTAATTTGTATAATAATATTTAATACAATTAAAATAAAAGTATAAAAAATAATTGGTAATTTTTCTTTATTCGAATTTTTACATATAATGTATCTCATAATTTCTTCTACTATAATTACTATACTATTTAAAACTATGTATCCAAATATATATGATATATTACATGAAAATATGGTTTTATTAAAACCTAATAATAGTCCTAATATATATATAATAACAAAATAAATCATTATGCAGGCAATAGTGTTTTTTGTAACATAAGGTTTTATATAGTTATTGTCCTTCATAATTCCAAATTTTTTTATAAAAACTAATCCAATTAATACTATTGATATTGATAGATAAAATCTATTTTTTAATAAAATACTAAATATTATTATAAAAATAAATAATAGGCATTCTAATAGGTATAATTCTATTTTTTTCATATTATCAACCCCTATTATAATTGTAAGAATTATCTTAATATAGATAATTCTTACAATAAACTAAGCAATACTTTGGTAATCTAATATTGCTGATAATGTTAATGTTTTATCTGTTGAAGGTAAATCATCAGCATTTTCTGGAGCAATATATTTTACAGTAACATTTAAATCTTCTGTTGCCCCAGCATTAAGTGGTATTGATAAACCTTCAGTAGTTGCATAATATGTCGTACCAGCATATTCAGCAGAATACTCAATATATTTATCTTCTGCAGATACTCCTGCTAAAGTAATCTTTGTTAATTTAGCATCCATTGTACCAGTATTTTCAACTGTTACATCAAAGGAATATTCAGATCCTGGTGCTGGCAAAGTTACTTTGTATGAAACGCTTGTTTCCCCTAAATTGTTTTCTGTTGATTTAATATCAGATAATTCATTAAAGGTCCCATCTTTAAATCTTACTTGCCATGATGCTTTATTGAATGTTGCAGTTCCTTCAACATCTAAACTTGCATTATAAAACGCATATCCAACAGACATTATTAATATTGATACTGCTAGTACGGCAATAATTACGTTTTGTATATATCCTTGTTTTCTCATACTTCCCTCCTATCTTATATTTATTTTATCATCAATAATTAGTCTTTGTAAACAATTATATTTCTATATTAATCTCTAAATTAATGGTTTACATTTATACTCATATAACAATTCATTTATTGTATTAAGATTATATATTCTTTCTTTAAAACAAAAGCGGATAATTAAATCAAAAGTGGAATTTTTTGGTAATGAGTATGATGCACTTTCTAAAAGATCTACAATTTCAGTTTCATCTAGTTCTAAGGCTATTCCAAAAAGAATAATTGTTTCTTTACTCGGATGATATTCTTTATTACCTCTAATTTTGCTAAATAATCTTCTATCTATATGGACTTTATTGTAAACATCTGAGTCTTTCAATTCTCTTTGGTCAATATATGAAAATAATTTTGTTTGAAATGTTTCTTCTTTTTTGTTTATATTGATATAATTTTCTATACTTTCTTCTTCCAAATCTTTAAAGACATTTGCCTTATACAGTCCAGTTATATTACTGCCTTCAAAATCTTTTTCCTCTACTTCATAGTCAATATTATTATTTTTTTCTATTATTTTGCTTTTTCTTTTAAAAATACTTGAGATTATATTTTCAGATTCTTTATTATCTTTTATATATTGTTTTAATTTTTCTTTTATATCCATAATTTGTCTCCTTCCATGCGACCATTGTACAATTATTTTTTGTTAATATTATACCATGAAAGGAGAATTTGTATGAAAAAAAATTATAAACTTGATGTTATATTTGTATTAGATAAAAGTGGCTCTATGGCTAATAATACGGAAGAAACAATTAGTAGTTTCAATGAATACTTAGAAAAAGAGAAAAAAAATAAGTATGAAACTTCTATAACTACTATCTTATTTAATCAGACTAACTATTTTTTACATAAAGGAATTCCTGTTAATTATATAAAGCCTTTAACAAATGATGATTATTGTGCTCAAGGCTGTACTGCTTTATATGATGCTTTAGGAGAAGCTATTCATTATATAGAAAATAAAAAAACAGATAAGGTTTTATTTATTATAATTACTGATGGTTATGAGAATGCTTCTATTAAATATAATCAAAAAACAATTTTTAAAAAAATAAACAGTCATAAAGAATGGGAGTTTTTATACATAGGTGCAGATATAGATTCTTATCAAGCTGGAAATAATATAGGAATTAGAAAAGAACATATTGCTAATTTTAAAAAAGGAAAAACTGGAACAGCAAAATTATTTCAAGCTATTGAAAATTTTGAATGTGAAATGATGAATGAAGAAGCAGATTACTCTCTAGAAAAATGGAAAGCTGATTTAGATTAATAAGATAAGAAAACTAATGTAATTTAAAATTGCATTAGTTTTTATTTGTATTATAAAACCGAATTATTTCTTTTATTTCTTTTTCAGTTATTTCAGGAACAGTTAATTTTTCTTTGATGTTATCATGTATATAAATTAAATTACCTATTTTTGTAATAAAGTCTATATCTTCTTTTTCTAATTGTTCAATTAGTGAGAATTCTTCATCTTCTCCTGGAGATAGAGTTAAATATATAGACCCATTTATTAGTTCTAGTAGTTCTTTATTGAATATTTTTTCACTAGGTGTATCAGTTGTTAAAAGAAAATATATATCTAAATCTTTTGATTCTTCTAATAATTGAACAATTCTTGAAAAAATACTATTTTGATAGGTACAAATATCATATAGGTCATCTATAACTACTAAAAGGGGCTGTCTTTCTTTTTGATTTTTTCTTCTATTTATTTCTTTTTGAATTTCATCTAATTCATCTATAATATCTTTTGGATAGCTTATAGTATTTTTTATATAATGTGGGATACTATTAAAGGTGCTCAGTTCTACAATACTAGTATCCATGGTTAAAATTCTTATATCTTCTTTTGTATATTTAATTGATAGTGAAGCAATGATATTGTTTAATAAAATTGATTTTCCTCCCCCTGTTGTTCCAATTACTAGTAAGTTAGGAGTTTTACTTAAACTAATTGTTTTAACTTCATTCTTTTCATTGAACCCAATAGGTATAACGATTTCATTGTCAGTATCATATTGATTGATCATTTTACAATATTTTGATTCATTTGATAATTTTATTTTTTTATTTATCTTTATTTCAGACTTGCCTATTTTTGTTTCATCTTTATTATAATTATAGATGGTTGCTATAAATATTATTATAAATATAATTAAATAGAAATTAATTATTACAAAATTTATCATATTTATTCTCCTATATTATTATTTTATCATATTTTTTTAAAATGTTAAAAAAATAAAATAAAAATGTATTATAATATAATTAGGATATTTAATAATGGAGGAATAACTATAATGGATGCTTTTAAAAAAAAGATGAAAGAAAAAATCAAGATTTATTCTAATGATCAATATTTAGATGGATATATAAAAAATGAATTTTTAACAGATGATGGTGATGCAGATATTTTTTTTAAACTAAACAATAAAAATGAATTATTCGATGAAAGAACAGTAGGAGATCAAAAAGAATTATTAAATAGTGTTTATGATTTTATTGAAGAAAAAACATCAGCACTTAGTAGTTCTGTAAAAATACATTTGCATTTTGTTGGAATTTCTTTAACAAGTAAAGAACAAGGAATTGCTAGACATATTCTTAAAGAGCATTATGCAATAGAATTATATAAAATTCAAAAAGAATATAGTAAGTTTCGAAATAAAATAATTGGGTTAATAATAATTGGGTTTGTATGCTTAATTGCCTATTTGCTTTTATATTTAAATACAGATTTTAATTTTTTCTTGGAGGTGTTTGGATTTTTATTTTCTTTTTCTCTTTGGGAAGCATTCGATTGCTACTTATATACTTTTAGTGATATAAAAGAAACAAGAGTTGCTGTAACACAAAATCTATTAATGGATGTTGACTTTCATATTAATTAGTTTAAAATAATAAACCCTAATTAATCAATTAGGGTTTATTATTTAGTATAGTTTTATATTTTAATGTTTTTTCTTTTTTTCAATGTTTAAATATTCAAATAAATATGCAGCAAGGGCTCCGCCAATTAATGGTGCTGCTATGAATACCCAAACTTGCTTAATAGCATCTCCCATTAAGAATATAGCTGGTGCTAAACTTCTAGCTGGATTTACTGATGTTCCAGTTAAAGGAATTCCTATTAAATGAACAAAAGTTAATGTTAAACCAATTACTATTCCAGATATACTTGAGTATTTTTCATCACTGGTTACGCCTAAAATTGTATAAACAAAAACACATGTTAATATAATTTCTGTAATAAGAGCAGCAACTAGACTAATATTATTTGCAGATATTTCTCCAAAAGAATTTGCTCCAAGTGATGTTGTACCAAAATTTGTTCCAGATAAAATTAAAAATAGTATTGCAGTTCCAAGTAAAGCTCCAAGTATTTGAGCAAGAACATAGTATGCAAAGTCTTCTCTTTTCATTTTACCTGTGATTAACATTGCTAAAGATACAGCTGGATTAACGTGACAACCAGAGATATTTCCTATGACATAAGCTTCTGCTATAATTGCTAACCCAAATGCTAATGCTGTAGCAACTAAGTTTCCATTTGAAACAACAGCTATACCTGTTCCGAAAAATACTAATACAAAAGTTCCAATAAATTCAGCAACATACTTTTTCATTTTTTATTCTCCTTTCTATTATCATTTTATTTCTTCTAATAACTATTGTCAATTACCTTTTAATTTACTTTTCCTGTTATTATTTTTTTGTTATAATATGTTTGTGTTTTTAGAAATGTTGGTGATTTTGTGAACTTATTGAAGAATTGTGTTATATGTCCTCGTAAATGTGGAGTAAATCGTTATCAAGAGAGAGGTTTTTGTGGAGCTGATAATACTATTAAGACTGCTTATTATAGTCTTCATATGTGGGAGGAACCTGTTTTATCAGGAAAAAATGGAAGTGGAACTATCTTTTTCTCCTATTGCAATTTAAAATGTATTTATTGTCAAAATAAAAAAATTAGTTTGGATGGGTATGGAAAAAAAATATCTAATAAAAAGCTTAAAGAGATAATGTTAAAATTGCAAAATGATGGTGCTCATAATATTAATCTTGTTACTCCTACTCATTATATTCCACAAATTTTTAAGGTTTTACAGAATATTAAAAACAAAGATTTAAAGATTCCAGTTGTTTATAATACAAGTAGTTATGAGAATGTTGGTTCTTTAAAAATTCTAAATGGATTAATTGACATTTATCTTGCAGATTTAAGATATTATGATGATGAATTAGCAAAAAAATATTCATTTTGTGATAATTATTTTGAAATAGCTACTATGGCAATTGATGAAATGGTTCGTCAAAAGGGAAATCCAGTATTTGATGATAGTGGAATGATGAAAAGTGGTGTTATTGTACGAGTATTGGTTCTTCCTGGACATGTGCATGATGCAAAAGAAATAATTAATTATTTATATAAAACTTATCATGATGATATATATATTAGTATTATGAATCAATATACGCCTATTCAGTCATGTCCTTATGATAATTTAAATAGAAAACTATCTGAAGAAGAGTATGAGGATGTTATAAACTATGCTCTTACAATAGGTGTTTCTAATGCTTTTATTCAAGAAGGTGAGACTGCTCTAGAAAGTTTTATTCCCAATTTTGATACCTCTGTATTAGATAACTAGTTGTTTATTCTTGTGAAATTTTTATGAAATATGTTTTTTTCTATTCTTTATTTTAAAAAATTATGTTATATTTGTTTTAGGAGGTTAGAAAATGGATAAGATTAAATATTTACTTCTTGCACTTGCTTTTTTCATGTTTGTTCCTTTTGCTACTTTTGCAGAAGAAGAAGTAGAAGAAGCTACTACTGAAGAAGTTGAAGATGCTAATGAAGGTGAAGATGTAGAAACTACAGAGGGAGATACTAACGAAGTTAGTGTATATTTTTTTAGAGGACAAGGTTGTCCACATTGTGAAGAGGCAGAGGAATGGTTTAAAAGTATCGAAGAAGAGCATGGTTCTAAGTTTAAAATAGTAGATTATGAAACTTGGTATAACGAAGATAATAAAGAAATATTTCGTAAAGTTTTGAAAGCTAGGAATGAATATGTTAGTGATGAGGAATCGCTTGGTGTTCCATATATTGTAATTGGTAATAAATCTTGGAATGGATTTGCACAAGACTATAGTGCTGAAATATTAGATGCTATCAATTCAGAATATGCAAAAGAAGAAAATGATCGTTATGATATAATGAAATATGTTAGTTCTACAAGTGAAGAAAAAGAAGAAAAATCTGGTAATGATGCAATTGCACTTTTATTAATAATAGTTGCTGTATTAGGTATTGGTTTTGGTATTTCTTCAGCTAGAAAGAAAACTAATTAAAAAATTCACAATTATTGTGAATTTTTTTTATTAAGTTTTTTCTAATAGTTATTTTTAATATCATCGTAATACTTTTGATTTTTTTGAGATTATATTAATATTTAAATTATCATCTACATTCACTTTATATTCATCTATTGCTGATTGATAATTATCTGCAAAATTAATACATTTAAAAAATATAGTAGTATTTCCTTTTTTTAATCCCTTAAAATAATAAATTTTTTCTACATTTCCTCCACAAATTGGTACTTTAGTTTTTTCTGCTTTGGATTCTTTTTTTACAAATTCACATATTTTATTATTTTCTATTTCATATTCCCATTTAAATGGTATTCCTGATGATATTTCATATTTTATTTCAATTAGTTTAGAATTTGTTTTTTTATTTTGTTCCTTTTTCTTAAATATATTTAGCATATTACACCTCAACTATATTTTTATTATAACAAAATTATCCACAGTTTTGTGGATAATTATTATTAATTTGTAGCTTTTTTGGATATAATACTATTATCAGTAAAGTTATATCTAACAACATAATAACTACTATATCTTTTATTATTCATTTTTATCTTTTTCCCTGTATAATTCCAAAATATATAGAAGATAATATCAGGGGATTTTTCTAATAATAATAGTTTTTTTATTTAATAGTATTGCTGAAGGTTTATTATATTATATAATCTTATTTCTAGAATATGTTTTTATTACTTTTTAATAATTAATTCTTGTCCTATAGATAGAAGATTATTATCTATATTATTTTGTTTTTTTAATTCATTTACTTCCGTATTAAATTTTTTTGCTATAGACCATAATGTATCTCCCTTTTGAACTATATAAGTATTATAATCATTAGAGTTTTTTGGTATTAATATTTTTTGATTAATCTGTAAAGTAAGGTCTTTTAAATTATTTATTTCAATTAATTTTGGTACTGAAATGTTATTTTCTCTTGCTATTTTCCACAAACTATCTCCTTTTTGAATAGTGTAAATATCATAACTATCTTTTAAAATTGGTTCTTCATTTTCTCCATTACTTTTATTTGGTATTAATAATAATTGTCCAATGCTTAATATATTTCCAGTCAATTTATTTTCCTTTATTATGTCCTCTATTTCTAAGTTAAATTGTTTTGCTATTGAATATAGGGTATCTCCTTTTTTTACAATATATGTATTATTATCATTATTTTGTTCTATACTTGTTAGATATAATTTTTGTCCTTCAGATATAGTTTTTCCTTCTAAATTATTTATTTGTTTTATATTATCAATATTAATGTTAAATCTTTTAGATATTGAATATAGGGTATCTCCTTTTTTTACAATATAATAATCTTGGGCTTCACTTTCGTTATTTTGATTTGGTAAGAAATAGTTATATCCTAGATATTCTGTAATTGCTTTTACTACACCTTCTGCGTAGTTGTCTAAATAGTTTGTTAGTTTATTAGCATCTCTACTATTATCTATAAATCCATATTCTATAAGAACGGGTTCTACATTTCCAGATTCTCTTAGAATGTAATAATAATCTTTATTTGGATTTTCTGGTAATCTTCTTTGATATACTTTCCTTTTTATTTGACCAGCGTTACCAATGTTTTCTAATATTAAATCTGCTAATGTTGAATTATTTTTTAGGGAATAAACCACTTCCGCACCTTCACCACCTCGTGACGGCTCTAGTGGTTATTGATTGTTATTATTAACCTTATTTTGTTGCTCAATAGCTTGCATCATTTGATATTTAGCAAGTATAACACTTTTATTTTGTTCATGTTGAAGTTCTGCGGATAGTTTTAACAATTCTTTTGTAAAATCATTAAAGTTTCTACAATTATCAATCATTTTCTTTGTTAACTCTTTCCAATTGTTATCAATATTTATTGCTTGTTCTACTGTCATGTTTATCTCTCCTTTCCTTATTTAATTATTATAAAATATTTCAGTTATTAAATATTGCCAAGTTTTCATCATTTTTTTGTAATATTTTCGTAATTATTTTAATTTAACTTCTTCAAAAGTTTTTGATATAGTATATATATTTTTATTATCTATTTTTTCTTGTTTACCCTTATATATTACCAAATTATTATCTTTTATATCACAATCTAAAGTAATATAATAATCATTATTTGAATATACAACAACTTTATTATTATCTATAATACTGTAAGTTTTAATAAGCTTTAATCGTGAAAAAGTTCTACCACCATATAATAATATCAATGTAATAATTAAAAATGGCAATGTTTTAAAATATTTTTTTAATTGAATTATTGCCTCATCTCTATTTGTAATTTCATCTTTTTTAAAAAGAAAATGCGAATAAATTAGTTCTACTATTAATAATACAATATTAAATATAACAAAACTGAATAAATCAATAAATTTAAAATAAACAAAGCTTAATAATATGTTATAAAAAATTATTATTAATAATTCACCAATTATTTTTTTATTTACCTTTTCTTTTAATTTTTTTACTAAATTATTTGCACTAAATAAAATAGATAAAAAAGATACAAGAAATATAATTGACAAACATAGCGAATATATAAAACCTTGATCATTAAATCTATATAATCCAATATTCAAGCCATAATATGAAAAATAATAACTAGCTGTAATATACTCAAAAAATCTTAAAATATATAATATTACAATACATAGAGCCGAACCGCATGCAATAAATAATTTATAATATTTATTAATTATTTCGATTGGTTTTTCAATTAATATTTCATCTTTATTAGTCTTTTTCATAAAAATCCCCCTATCTAAAGTGTTTGCTATATATTATAACATATTTTTATTACAATTAATCTTTTTTTCCACATCTTCCATAGGGATTTCTTATCGGATTTTTATCAACATATTTAAAAATATAATCATCAAGTATTTTATATTTAAATTTAATCGTTATATTTCTATCTTCATCCGCTTCTATTCTGTCTATTATAGTAAATAACAAGTCTCTATTTGGTTTTTCTATATTTAATAATTCTTTTATCTTTTTCGTATAATTTGGTATTTTATTAGCACTATTTTTTCTCTTTAAAATTTCTAGTTCTATTTCTTCCAATTTGTCTTTAAGATTTCTCATTTTTTGTTCATAAGGAGATACTATCATCTTATATGAATCTAAAGAAATATTGCCATCAATTCTATCTTGATAAACTGTTTGAATATTAGAAGATAATTTTAAAATATCTTTTTCTATATCTTTCTTTATGTCATCAAGTGATTTAGTACCTGAATTAGTTCTATTAACTATTTCTTCATTTAATTCTTTAATACTTAATCCTTTAAATAAATCAGACAATAGTTTATTTAATTCTTCTAATACTTCTTCTTCAAAATAATCATATGGAAAGAAATGAGCCTTACATCTACCTCTAATTGGGTCTCTGGCATATCTATTACAATTAATAGTCCAATAGTCATGATTCTTTCTATATATTACACCTAATCTATTTCCACACTCTTTGCAATAGATTAATCCCTCTAATAATCTAGTAGGTCTTTTTGTTCTTACATCAACTTTTCGGTTATGATTATCTCTTTTCTTATTAATTATTCTAAATGTCTCTTTATCCACTAATGGTTCATGAGTATTCTCTACTATTACCCATAAACTTTGATCAAGCGTTATCTTCTTTTTAGATTTATAACTAATATTAGTTTGAGTATGTTGTACCATATCACCAGTATACATTCTATTTTGTAATATTTTTTTAACTGAATGTATGGTCCAAATATCTTTTTCTTTTACTCTTGAAGATATTGGTAAGTTCTTATAAGCACTTGGTGTTGGTGCACCTAATTTAGTAAGACGAGTTGCTATTTCAGATATACCTATATCATTTGCTCTCCATTCAAACATTTGCCTAACATAAGGTGCTGTATTAGAGTCTATGATTAGATGCCCTTTATCTTTTGGGTCTCTCATATAACCATAACATGGTTTACTACCTATAAATTTTCCATCTTTTCTTTTAGAATCTAATACATTTCTTATTTTCAATGAATTTTGTTTACTATAATAATCATTACAAGCAATAATAAATGTTGATGAATCATTACTTGCTTGATTTTTCATACTATCATAGTTTTCAACAATTGATATAAATCTTACTTTATTTTCAGGAAAATAAGTTTCAATATAATATCCAGTCATTACATGATCTCTACCAAGTCTAGATAAATCTTTTACTACTACAAGATTAATCTTTTTATTTTTTATATCTTCAATCATTCTAATAAATCCTGGTCTATCAAAATTGGTTCCTGAATAGCCATCATCTACATACTCATCAATTAGATTAAATCCATTTTTTAAACAATAATCTCTTAATATTTCTTTTTGATTAGTAACACTTTCACTATCTGACTCATATTTTTTATCTTTATCTTCTTGAGAAAGTCTAATATAAATACCTGCATTATAATTCATATTTGTTAAGTAACTATAATTCATTTTATACCTCCTCATTTTATAGCACTTAACTTTCTTCGAGACAAGTGCATCTTACCATGATAAATAAAAATAAGCAAATCATTAGAATTATTTTTCTTCCATAATTTGCTTTAATAAATAATTTAAAATTAATTCTTTAAAAATCTCTTTTTTATCTTCTTTCATACTTAAATTTATGTCTACTATAAAAGGATTATTCACTAGAATCACCATCCTTAAATGGTTTAAGTAATTCTTCTAATTCAGATAATTCTTCTTCTGTTAATGGAACTGATTCACATCTTTTACCATTCCAAGTTTCTACTCCATCATAATCAACACCAATAACTGGACCATCAGCACTAATAAAATCATAATTTTCTATTTTGGTTACTGTTACATAATTGTGTATTGTTTTATTCTTATCAGAATAAGAATTTAAATATCCTTTTAAATATACATTTTTACCCAATAAAAAAAGATCTTTATTATTTTCATAAAGATCTTTATAAACTCTTAAACTAGCATAAACTATATTACTATTTTCATTAGGTGAATACTTCTTACAAGTTAGTCCTAATGTAATATATCTATTATTAATTATAATATTATTTACCTCACCAGATAATAATATTTCATTATAAATCATAAACAAAACCTCCTGTTTAATTATATATATAATTTTTTATATATTAATTATCTTTTAATTTATTTATTATACATGCATATCTATTCATATAATTAATGCACAATACTGCATACTAACCTGAATCATCTTGCATATCATTCACATATATTCTTCTTTGAATTAAGTCATCATTTTTAACTCTTTCAACATTAATATATCCTTTTTCTTTTAATCTCTTTAAAGAATAATTAATTGTTCTTATTTTAACAAAAGATAAATTAGATAATACTTTATTAGTAGCAAAACAATAACCATTTAATCTACTAAGATTATAAATATTACCAAATAAAAAACAATCTGATTTAGTCAAACTGTTATCTTTCATTAATTCTCTTGGAATAATAATAAAATCTTTTTTCAAATACTTTTTCCTCCTTTCTCTAAAATCCCAAAAACACCAATTTTTAATTGGTATTTTTCTATCAGGATAAGACGATGGTACCGTAACACTAATTTTACTAAGTAAAATCAATGTTTCTTATGGTACCAAACTCATTTTACACTTGCAAAATTTATCCCAGATAGGTGAATTATCTTTAATAAGATATTTAAAAATAGGCAAATAAAAAATCCCAATACATAAAATATTGAGATTTTGTTGGGATGTTTAAACCTTATCCATCTTGTATATATTCATCACCTATTGTATCAAGTTTAACAGAAAGTTTTTTATTGTGCAAGTTTCATTTTTTCTCTTTTTTTTCTCTTTTTTTTGTCATATTTTTGTCATATTTTTTACTTATTATAGCAACTTTATCATAAAAATTTTTATTTGTCTATTCATTTTAAATGGTACTTTAACCTTTAATTTAAAAGTGATTTATACTTCACTTTATCATCAATTTGCCCTTTTACTACAAAGAAATAAAAAAACAGAAAAAAGTGCAAAAATTTGCACCCTTTTTGAAAAATCACTAAAAAATATTTTATTTTTTTTTATAAATATTCCTTAAATATCTCTTTAATATAACTATTATTTATCCAAAAACAATGTTTAGTATATTCAGTAGCACCAGTTAATTTATCAGCTACTGGCAATTTAAATGTATCTTTTGAATTCCTACCATGAGGTCTTACATGACATACTCTATTTTCACTTGAGCCAACAAAATTAGTTTTTCTTTTTCCATCTTTGATATACCTTACTATATTACCTGTTTTGATTGTATTATATGTTTTCTTCCACATATCCATAACCCAAGTTTGAATATCCATTTCTGGCATATTCCATATTTTTATATCTTTAAATACATATTCTCCATTTTCACATTTAAAGATAAAGAACATATATTTAGTTGTTTCAAATTGTTCTTTTAAATCAGATGTTTCCCAGTCTTGTTCAACTATATCAGTAAATTCAAATGCTGGAAATGAAATACATTCTTTTATTCTACTATTTTCTTCTATTCTAATAGTCTTTGGAACTATATTAGCTTTTTGGAATTCATCTGTTTTATCCAATTCACTTTTAACATTAAACATTCTATTTATCAACATACTATTAATACTTTTAGCAGTTGATTCAATTCCAAACTCTTTCATTAATTCTTTTTGAGTTTTTCCTTTATATTTAGTTATAACTCCATTAACAAATTCATTAAATGAATCAGTAGTATTCTTTAATACTTTTTCAACATCAGAATAATTACCTATATATTTTCTTACTAACTGAGTCATATAAGAATTTTTAAAACAAAATGCTCTTTGCATAGCTGGAATATCACTAAATGGTTGTTTTCTTGTGGATAAAGCATTAGCACCTTTTGAACAAGCTCCAAGATACATTGTATCTGCTTCTGATATTTCATGTGCTTTACCATCTCTAATCTTTTTAATAATTAAATTCCAGTCTTCTTCAATTTGTTTTAAATCTTCATTTTTTGCAAGTTCTAATAACTTTTCATGAGTTATCTTTAAATCTTTTTTATCTTTACCTGCTTCCCATAAATACCATAAAAGTTGAATTTTATTATTTTTATACCAAAAGTGACTACTTCTAAATTCATTTTTATATTCAGTTTCATAATCAATTATATTTAATACAAGTCTTTCTTTAGCAGATAATTCATTCTTTTTAATCCTTTTATATGGAGTAACTTTTAATTCAATACCAGCAGGCATAAAATCAGGTTCAGAATCACTATTATTATCCATACCAAAAAGATACTTCTCTATTAGTTGTCCAAATCCACCTTTATTAGCTTCTTTATCTTCTATTGTTACTAATTCTTCGTTTAAAATATCATTTAATGATTTACCAATTGCAGATTTAGCAATAAGTTCAATTTCTTGTCTATCATATAATCTACCTTTTTTCATAAAATTCTCCTTTCGATCTTGTTTTAATTAAAAATTTAGTTTAAAATATAAGTATAAGGTTGATCTTTTTAAGTCAATATTATATAATAATATAGTCAAATGTTGATCTTTTCAATCAAATATATTATAATATATTTAGTGAATATAAACAATGTCAGGAGGTATAAAATCATGGAAAAAACTGTAGTAGAGCTATTTGCTGGTGTTGGTGGATTTAGATGTGGTTTAAATAAAGTTAAACTTATAAACGATAAAGTTAAAGAAAATGGAAATTGGAAATTTGTATGGGCTAATCAATGGGAACCTGCAACAAAAACTCAAGAAGCTTTTGAATGTTATGTTAAAAGATTTGGAGATAAAGATGCAAGTAATGTTGATATATTCCAAGTTAATAAAAAAGAAATTCCAAATCATACACTTTTAGTTGGTGGTTTTCCATGTCAAGATTATTCAGTGGCTCAAACTCTTTCAAATAGTAAAGGTATTGAAGGGAAAAAAGGAGTTTTATGGTGGGCTATCAATGATATTTTAAAAGCTAAGAAGCCACCATTTGTTTTATTAGAAAATGTTGATAGATTATTATTATCTCCTGCTAAACAAAGAGGAAGAGATTTCGGTATTATCTTAAGAAGTTTTATGGATAATGGATATGCTGTTCAATGGCGAGTTATTAATGCTGGTGAATATGGTTTACCACAAAAAAGAAGAAGAGTATTTATATTTGCTTATCATAAATCTACTGAGTATTATAAATCATTATCCAAAAGTAATCCTAAAGATATAATTTTTAAAGATGGAATGTTTGTTAAACAATTCCCAATTAAAGATGTTGAATTAGAATTTAATACAACTAATTTATCAAAAGATTCATTTAAAGATTTAGTTGAAGTAAGTGATAAGTTTAAAGCACAATTTTATAATGCTGGAATTATGATGAATGGTAAAGTATATACTTCAAAAGTATCAGCAGATTGTAATGAAGTCTTTCCATTAAAGAAAATTATTCAACACGAAGAAGTTGATAAAAAGTTTTTTTTAAATGATGAAGCTTATAAAAAGTTTGAATACTTAAAAGGTAATAAAAGAATTCCAAGAGTTAAACCAAATGGAGAAGAATATTTTTATACAGAGGGTGCTATGCCATGTCCCGATAATTTAGAGGCTCCAGCTAGAACAATGCTAACTAGTGAGGGTGGAATAAGTAGAACTACTCATATAGTTGAAGATTATAAAACTAAAAAGATTAGATTATTAACTCCAATTGAATGTGAGAGAATAAATTGTTTCCCTGATAACTGGACTAATACAGGAATGACTGATAAGAAAAGAAACTTCATGATGGGTAATGCTTTAGTTGTAGGAATAATAGAGAAAATAGGAATAGAATTAGAAAAAATAATAGAAAAAGAAGATTAAATTTAATTAGTCTTCTTTTTTATTTTTACAAGTTTTCTTCTACCCACTCATTAAATTCACTTTTTACAATATCTGCATAATACACATTATCATAAAAATTATATGTAAACCACTTAGTTACATCCTTAGTTTTATTATTATTTTGCAATATATCAATAAAATTCTTATAAGCATTAGATGAAAAACCAATTCTATCATTATTATTTCTACCCGCTTTGTTTGCTATGTTGCAGGCATCTACCACTGCATCACCAATCCATATTTTATCATTAATACCTGTTCCCTTTTTCCCAGCTTTGACTATTAAATCCTTATGTTTACCTATAGCGACACCTATTCCAACATCAATTTTATGTAAATTATATTTTACAAATTGTTTGTTTAACATTTTAATTAATGTATTAATATAAAAAGAAATGCTTGCTAATTCATATGTAGATTCTTTTGTTGGGCAGAAAAAGACCCCATAAACACAATCTCCTCTAATTCCAATTTCTCTTACATTTTCACTATTGTTCATAATGGATATTATTTCAGAAGAAAAGCTTCTTAAAATTTTAGAAACCTCCAATTCATCAGAATTTTGGATTAAACCTGTACTATCAATAATATCTACAAAGATTGAACCAACCCAACTTTTAATACCATTATCATAAGTAAACTCATCATCATTTTTCGGAATATCTTTTTCTAATATATCAGTATTATTATTTAATATTAGGTCTATATTTTCCTTTCCTTTTCTATAATCATACTTCATATAATCCACCTACTATAAATATATAAATAATCCTATTAAATAAAGCAAAACAAATGATATTATACCAACTATGAGACTTCTTATTCCAACATTGTAATTGTTAAACTTTTTCATACATATTTTGGAATTTATATATATTTGATTTAACAGATCATCCAATAATTCTTCTTTTTTTATGCACAATGCTTTTCCTTTAAAATCATTAACTGACTCATATTTACCTATACTTCCAAAATATATGACAGAATCATTATTATTAATATTTAATTTTAGTTTTGGAATTAATACTCTAATAAGCATATATATTCCACTAAATAATATCATAAGTGAGATTGCAGTCATTAACAAATACAATAAATCAGAAAATGTTATCTTAACACAACAATTGGTAACAACTTTAATCATTGAATCAATAAATTTTAAATTGCTAAATAATATTGTAAATACAACACCAACTAAACCTAACATTATTGATGACTTAGTATCTGAATTATTTATCCACATATTAATATTTTCTAAGTTTTTGTAAGCATGTTCTAAATCATATATTTCTTTACTTTTTTTCATACTACTTTTCCTCCAATATCTTTATAACTTCATTCTTATATCTTTTCCAATCATTTTGTTCATTAGTGCTTAAAGAGCCTTCAATTCTTTTATCCAATTCTCTTTTTAATGTATCACTTTCATGGTTTTCATATGACCATTTAATAGTCTCTTTTCTAATAATTACCCAATCACTTGTTTTAATCATTTTCATCATGTATTTATAACTGTCAGCATATGATGAAAAAGTATTATATATATCTACTAAATTAGGAAGTATTAACTCATTAATTTCATCTCTACTTTTTCCTTTTAACTTGCCAACATCATATAGTGAATTAAGTATTTTGGAAACATTTTCAAACCCCATTTTTTTTAACAATTCATCCTGCAAAAATAATTCTCTTATAATTATAAAATAGCTATCATATATTTCATCAAGAAAATTTTTTAAATTAATACTATCGGTATTTATAGTATTTTCTTTTTCTGTTAGCTTTACTTCTTTTATTTTTAATTCATTATATTTTTCATTTAATTTATCTATTATAGATGCTAATTCTGATTCCGAATCTGTCAAATTATTATTTTCTAATTTGTATTCATTATCGAATTCGTTTGCAAAATCAAGATAAAAATCTTTAGTACAATATCCAAAATATTTATTATTACCTTTTTTTCTTATTACTTTATTCCAATTTGAATAATTTTGCAAGTACTCAGACATGTTTTCATAAACTTTTTCAGAAATAAATATTTCATTACCTTCACTTATGTCAGCATATTTACTAGCATAATTTGTTACTTTTGAAATCCACACGCAATCTGTCTCGTTTTCTTTATCGTCATTTGTTTCTAAACCATACATTCCAACCTTAGAAACTAAAATTTTACCAGAATCTATACCTATTCCACAAGATATCATTTTTCCAGCCACATTTTCTTTTAATCTTTTATTTAGTGAAAAACTTATACATGTTTGTAATGTCCTTGCACAATTAACAGCACTATCAACTGATTTAATCATAATATTTCCGTCTTCATCAATGATATCATAAAAAACAGCCATTATTCTGTCACCTATAAATTGTCTAGTAACACCATTATTCTTTCTTACACATTCCACTGCCATTCTCATAAATGATCTATATATTTTAACCATAGTTTTTGGTTTACTTTCATCAGTCAATTCCGTTGATTTTCTTATATCTATAAATAATATAGTTGCATCAATTACATTAACCAAATTAGTGTTTTTCAAACTTTCTACTGTAGGTACATTATTACTAATAGTTATTTCTTCTACTTTTTGTGAAGTAATTTTATATAATTGACTATCTAAATTTTCAAAATCACTTTTTACAAAACTCATGTTTCACTTCCTTACTGCAAAAAATAAGCAGTATCCATCTTAAAATAAGATGATACTGCTATCTTATACTTAAATTATACCATATTTTGGTAATTTAACATATATTTTTCTCGAAGAAAGTTAATTTACCACTAGGGTTATCTGCACCTCCTGCATTTATGTGATTGGATATTAATAATATGTTTTTATTTGGATTATCATTTACTATTTTATTTATTCTATTTATTCTATCTGTTTTAGGAAGATATTCATCTGTTTCTCTTACTAGGATTGCTGGTATACTTAATTCTTTTAATCGATTAAAAATATATCTTGCTGCTTCTAAATTTAAATTCTTTTCTTGTAATCCATTTCCTACTGCTCCACTATCTATTCCTCCATGGCCAGCATCTACAATTATTAAATTATTATTCATATAATCACCTATAATAATGTATGCAATAATTGATTTTGTTCTACAAAAAAACAATAGAAATAATTCTATTATTCGATTTATTTATATTTATTTTCAAACTCATATAATATTTCTTTTAGGTCTTCTTCTAAAAATTCTATTGCTTTTTCTCTTATTTCTTTTGGTACTTCATAGTAAGTTCCAGCTATTCCTCCTGTAATTGCTGCTATTGTATCGCTATCTCCTCCTATTGAAATAGCATTTCTTATAGCATCTTCAAAACTATTAGATTCAAAAAAAGCTTCAAATGCTTGAGGTACACTTCCTTGGCATGTAACATCAAAACAATATTTTTCTCTAATTTCATCTAGTGTAAAGTCTATCTTATAATAATTTTCCTCAATATATTCTCTTATTTTTTCTTTACTCCATCCTGATTTTGCTAAAAAAATAGCTACTGATACTGATTCCGCTCCTTTTATGCCTTCTTTATGGTTATGAGATATTTCTGTTACTTTTCTTGATAAATCTTTTGCTTCTTCTATGTTTTCAGCAACTATTCCACATGCACTTACTCGCATTGCTGCTCCATTTCCAAAACTATTATATGGTTCATGTTTATCTGTTAAAATCCATTTATAAAATGTTTCTCCATAACCACAACTAGGATATTTTCTCCCAATCTCAACCATATTTTTTATAGTTATTTCTTTTAGTTTTTCATAATTATCTTTACAGTCTAATAATGACTTAGCTACTGCCAATGTCATAACAGAGTCATCTGTAAAGCTACATTCAAATTTGTTAAATAAGTCAAATTCTTTACTTTTATGATTAAATATTTCAAATCTAGATCCTACTATATCTCCTATTATTGCTCCTATCACTTTATCACTCCTATTGCAATTTTACAATTCTCGACATTTATATTTACATATATACATAGTCAACTGTTTAGAGTTTAATAATAGTATTATATTCTTTTCCATCTCTTATATAAGTTATTTTTATATTATCATTTTTTTTATGTTTAAATAAGTAGTAATTAAAATAAGCTTTATTCTTTATTTCTATATTATCTATTTCTTTAATAATATCACCTTTTTTCAAAGCTGCTTTTTCAGAAATTCCTTTTTCTTTCGTGTCTATTATTACTATTCCTTTTGTTATTTTTTTATCTATTTTAATTTTATTTTTATCTAAAGTTTTGTTTTCATCTATATTTACAATCGTTGCTTCAATAGATGGTCTTTCTATTTTTTCATTTTTCTCTAATTTATCTATATATTTTTGTGCAATTTCTATTGGAATAGCAAAACCCATTCCTTCGATATTACTATCAACTAATTTCATTGTACATATTCCAATTACCTCTCCATTAATATTTACAAGTGGTCCTCCACTATTTCCTGGATTAATTGGCGCATCTATTTGTATAGCATCCATTATATAATCTTCTTTGGTAGTTGATAAAGATGTAGAAACTAATCTATTTTTTCCAGAAATAATACCTGATGTTACAGTTCCTCTATATTCATATCCTATTGGAGAACCTATTGTTAGTATTGTATCTCCAATATTGGAGTCTTCACTCTTTCCAAAAATTGCTGCTAAATTAACTTTGCTTTTATTTATTTTTAATACAGCTAAATCTAAGTATTCATCTTTTCCTAGTACTTTAGCAATTTCATTTTCATTATTTGAAAAAGTTACTTTTACTTCTTTTTCATTTGTAATTACATGTTCATTTGTTAATATATAGGCATATTTATTATCTACTTTATAAACAAATCCTGTTCCTGTTGAATTTTCTGATATTTCATCTACGTTTTCTATTAGAACAACTGAATTATATACTTTGTTAATAGCTTCTTTTAAAGAACTCTTTTCATATAATTTTATATAATTTTTATTTTTATAATTATTTGTTATATCTTTTCTGAAATATGGAAAATAACTTAATATACAATACATTGTAATTCCACCTATTATGAAAGAAATAATGATTAATATAACCCATTTCCTATTTTGTTTATTCATTATTAATGCTCTCTCTTTCAATATTTGCTAAGTCTTTCCAGTTTTTTGGGAATCCCATTCTTTCTAAAACTTTATCAATCTTTATAGTATATAAATTATAATTTAATGTACCAATAACATTCTCTAATTCTAATGTCATATTTTTAAATTCATCAAAAGAAAGAATTTGTTTCATTATAATAATCAAAGCAAACAAGTCGTTTTTTCCTTGAATATATTCATCATCTTTTTTTTCTATTTTTAATAATTGGTGAAAAACTGTATCATCAATAGCTTTTTGGGTTTTATTTTCATATAAAATATCTTCATGAGCACATAAATTACGATAATTTGCTAAGATTGGAAGATAAATGGTTAATGTTTCTGAATCTAACTCATATATTTTTGCAATATCTTTTTTATCTTCGTCTTTTAATATTTGATACATTTCACTTACTATACCAAATGATAATACTTTTACTAAAATCCATAATGGTATATAGCCATAATTTGATACATAGTGTAGGGTTGCCGAGTGTTGTGATCCATTTACTCTTATTTGTCTTTTCATTTTCTTTAACAAGTCATTTAACTGTGCTTGTTTATCTGGTCTTTGAGTAAAATTTTTTTCTTTCAAATAATCTCTTTCTCTATATCCATACTTTTTAGATAATTGGTAAGATATAATAGATTTTAAATTATTCTCTATTACTAATAAATATTTAAATATTATGTTTCTAAATGAACGGTCAAATAAAAATAAGCTATACATTTCTTCAAATGTTGTTCCTTCTTTAAAATGTCTATCTTCTTCAGATTTTAAAAATAGATGACGATATCCGTTTAAAAAGAAATAGTTTTCACGTAATAATATTTTTTTTGTATAATTATCATCTCTTATAATCATTCCTTTATGCTTTAATATTTCTAATTGTTCATTCAAATTTTTAAAATTCTTTTCTACCATAGTCTCACCTATCTTACATTATATCATATTCTTCATAAAAAGACTTTAAAACTTTTTATTCTATAGCATAATTTACAACTACTATTTTCAGTGTTAAAATAGAATTGATTGTTTTTGTATGGGAGGGAAAAGATATGCCATCAACAATTGTTCATTCCTATTTTGTAAAAGATGTATTAGATATTTTGCCAACTCAAATACGAATAAAGCTTGATGATAATAGATGTAGAATGTTTGGACAAAGTGTTGATAGTTTAATGTTTTATAATCTTTTTTCAATATTTCCTGGTAAAAAGATAAGAAAATTCCATGATACTTTTCATACACAAAAATCAAGAGATTTTTTTATTAATCTTTTGAATATTATAGCCAATAATCATATTGATGATGTTGATACATTTTCTTTCTTAGTTGGATTTATTTGTCACTATGTATTAGATTCAAATGCTCATCCATATATTTTCTATAAAACTGGTATTTTTAATAAAAACGAAAGAAATACTTATAAATATAACAATGTTCATGCATTTATGGAATCTTTTTTAGATATGGATATGGTTTCAAGAAGAGAAAACATTAATCCTTATCATTATAACTTTGACTCGTTTTGCTTTAATTGTAAAAAGTTTTCTAATAGTTTAAATCATGTTATTGATTCATTATTTTTTGATACATTTCAAATTTCTAATATGCATAAAATATATTTTAAATCTTTAAAGCAAATGAGAAGATCTTTATTATTATTTCGTAGAGATCCTTATGGATTAAAAAAGAATATTTATAAATTTGTGGATACATTCACTCCTAAAAGATGTTATCGTTTTGAAGCAATTAGTTATCATTATCCATTAGAAGATAAACATAATTTTCTAAATAGTAATCATTCTTTATGGAGAAATCCTGTTGATTATAATTTAACTAGTCATGATTCTTTTGTAGATATATATTTAAAAGCAGTTAAACAAGCAAAAGTTTTTATTTGTGCTAGTTTTGATTACTTAGATGGAAAGGATATTGATTTAGAACAAGTTTTTTTAAATACAAGTTATTGTACAGGACTAGATTGTAATCTTAACAAAAAAATGAAATATTTTGAATACTAGTATATTTTACTTTGTTTTAGACATACTATTTTTAGGTGATATTTGTGTTTTACAATTATGAAATTAAAAATGGTAGTCTTTTTTTATACTTAACTATGAAATATGAATATTCTAATGATTTTTCTATTAATAATGATATTGATTTAGCTAGAAGAACAAAGAATTTTATTAAAAACAATCATATACCATATAGAGGTAATCATATTTATTTGGTTATTGATGGAGTTATAGTTAAAAGTTTAAACTTAAAAAATGTTAACTATAATAGTTTTTCCCCTTCACCTAATTATAATTGTGACTCTTTTATGATTAATATAAAACTTAAAAGTGGGGCTTTTTGTGAAATAACACTAAGAGATTATTTACAAAATGTATTACTATCGTTTTATTCTTATGATTTAGAAGAAGAGGTTTTGAAAGCTATTGGAGTATTATATAATACTTATGCCTATAAATCTATGAAAGTTCATAATTATATTGATGAAAATGACTATTTTGTACGTTTTAATAGTAATGATAATTATAAGGAGCAAATATCTAATTATGATAGTTACTTGTTAAAAATTAATTCTATTATTACAAATATTAATTGTATTTACTTGGCATATGAAAATAGTTTTATTCTTCCTTTTATACATTATTCTAATAATGGTAAAACTTTATCGCATAAACACTATCCTTATTTATCTAGCGTTGACAGTGTATGGGATTTTTTGTCTCCTTATTTTATTACTTATAAAGATTATACTTATAAACAATTAGAGAATATTTTTAATGTTTCCTTTGATAAAAATACATTTTTTAAAATCATAAAAAAAGATAATAATAATTATATTTCTATTAATAAACATATTTTTACATTGGAAGAAATTGAAAAAAAGCTAAATTTTTGTTCATCTAAGTACTATTTTTTATTTTATAATAATTTTTTAAGAATTATTAATATAGGTAATGGTCATTTTTATGGACTTAGTATGTTTGGAGCTAATGAAATGGCAAAAAACGGAATAAAATTTTACAATATATTAAAGTATTATTTTCCTAAAGTTAATCTATTTAAGTATAATTAAAAAGCTTTCTAATGAAGAAAGCTTTTTAATTACTATTTTTTAATTCTTCTAACGCTTTGTCTGCGTCTTTATATAATTCAACTGTATTGTTTAGAAATTTGCAATATCCTTCTATAGTTGCTGCAAAGTCTGCTAGTTCATCAATATTTCTGTTTTTTATTAATTTTTCTATGATTTCTGCTTGTTTTTGTAAATCATTGGCAATTGCAATTATTTCATCGTATTTTAATTTGTCAATCATTTCCTAGTACCTCCAAATTAGAAGACTTTTTATTATCTTCTTGTTTACTAGGAGTTTTAAAAATGTTAGCATTTTCTACAACTATACTTTTATATTCTTCAATGCTTTCAATATAATTTAAATTATCTTGATCATTCCATCCAGTCTTCATTTTATTTAAGTAGTCAAACACTTTATTTATTGCGGTTACAAATTGATTATACTCTGACATATGCCCTCCTATAATAATATGATTCTTGAACCATTCTTCAAATCTGTATCTCTCACAGTTTTATTAACATCGTATATTGTACCATTTTCTTTACTATATAAATTAGAATCTTCTTTTATTATATAAGCATTATCTGATAAATCTAATAATGCATCTTCAAGTAGTTTTTTGATTGTTCCAACTTTTTTATTAATAGGTATAAATAAATCATATTTTTTTTCAATAAGTGGTATTTCTAATTCTATTAGTATTTTATTTTTATTCATAAATATTACTATTCATCTCCCATTAGCTTTATTAGGACTGCTTTTCCTTTATTGATGATGTATCCAAATCCTGGAGCAACTTCTGTTCTTAATATTCTAGCGTTTGTTGTAACTTTTAGTGTGAATTGATTTCCTATGCCATTACCAATCCATATACCTTCTGATAAGTCTACACTTCCTTTAAACCAAGGTTCAAAGTTAATAGTTTTGATTGTGTCTATTGTATCTACAATTATTATTTTTATATTACCATTTTTCTTTGCATTGGTTATTAGTGTTAAAAATTTGTCTTTTTCGATTGAACTTATTTTATTCAACATTGCATTTAAATTGATACAAAAACAGATAAACGTTTTTTCAGGATTATTTTCTGTATATACATTATTTAATTTGTCTATTGATTCGTAACATGTATCATTACTGTAAGTTATTCTTTCTTCATTAAATTCATTTAATATACTGTTTGAATCAAATATTATACATTCTGTATTATCAATTTGAAGAAAATTGTGAATAATACCACTTATAAAGATTGGTTCAGCTGAAATATCATCACCTGTTATACAATACATATATTTGTCTCTAAAGTTTACCCTAGCAATATCTAATGTTTCTTTTTCTACTCCGAATGGAACTGAAGTTATTGTTCCTAGATAATTACTTACAAATTCTCTATTAACAATTTCTGGTAATATTGGTATCTTTGGTGCTTTAAATTCACAAATATTATTTAACTTTTTTGAAACAATTCTTATATAATCACTCATCTTTTCTTCGGTATAAGAATATGCTGTTTGAAATTCATAAATATTATCAAGTAGTATTAATCCTCTTCCGTAAACTTTTGAAGGTTCTTTTTTTCTTACACCAGGTATAACAGATGAATAATCCATTGGATCGTTAAATTGTAGAACAACATTTTGCTTAAAGTTTTGTCTTAATCGATATCTTACTGTATTTGGTCCATTTGTTGAGAAAATAAAGATTACTCCATATTTTAATGAATCTCTGGTCATTTGACCAATTAATTCCTCATAATCACTATATGTTTCAATAAATGCTTCAACATTATTTATTATTACTACAATTAAAGGAATTTGTTTTCCACCGTGATGAATGTAGAAATCATATGATCCATTATAATCTATAAATATTTTTTTTCTTTCTTCTATAATAGAAGTTAACATTTTAAATAAATTAGCAATTTTTTCAGCGTCTGTAGATAATATTACTTCTCCTACATGTGGGGCTTTTCTAAACATTGTTAGTGTTTCTGCACCAAAATCCATTATATAAAAGTTTATTTCTCTAGAATCATGAGTTGTTATACATGAATATATAATGCTAGAAAGCATTAATTCTTTTCCATTTCCTGCTGAACCAAACACAATTGTATTCCCTTCATTAGAAAGTGGAAGTGTTAATATATTTTGTCTTTGATTATCTGGATCATCATATTCTCCTATTATTGGATTAATTACATTTTTTTGTGTTTTGTAATTGTATTTTTGCTTCAACTTATCTATATATATAACATTTGGTATTCTATCTAGCCACAATTGATCGATAGAGACTTTTTCTTTTTTTGCTTGTTCTACTATATATCTAATTATATTTGTTATTTCTTCTCCTTTAGATGGCATTACAATATCATTTTGCTTAGTATCTAATGATTTGATTACTGAACCTACATTATCTACAATGCTTATAGATTGGTCTACTTTCTTTTTTCTTTTTTCTGTAGGGTAATATTGGGCTCCTGCCCATGCTGCTTGTCCCATTGCAAATAGTTCATTATATCCAACTTGTAAATAAAATCTACCTGTTGTTTTTAATTCCGCTGCATCTGGACATTTTATCATATCCATACTATCAGATTTATCTTGGACCCTTAAACATATCCGGAATTTTGAGTTGGACCATATCTGATCATTAACTACACCACTTGGTTTTTGTGTTGCTAAAATAAGGTGAACTCCTAGGGAACGTCCTATACGGGCTGTTGAAATAAGTTGATCCATAAATTCTGGTCTTTGATCTTTTAGTTCGGCAAATTCATCAGAAATGATAAATAAATGAGATATTGGTCTTTCTACCAAACCTCTTCTGTACAAATTTTGATATTTATATATGTCAATTGTACTTTCATCTAATTTATCTCTTGCTTCATTAAATATTCTTTGTCTTTTTCTTAATTCTGACTGAATAGATGCTAGTGAACGATTCATTTCGACAGTATCTAAATTTGTAATTGTACCTGCTAAATGGGGTAGTTTTACTCCTGTTTCTCTATTTTCAAATGCTCCAGTTAAGCCTCCACCTTTATAGTCAATTAATATAAATGATACTTCATATGGATGATAATTTAATGCCATTGATAATATATAGGTAATTATAAATTCTGATTTACCTGAACCAGTCATTCCAGCAATAAGACCATGTGGTCCATGTGCTTTTTCATGTAAATCTAATTTGAAAAGTTCTCTTGATTTATCTATTCCAATTGGTACTTGCAATGTTTTAGTCGGATCATTTGTTTTCCATCTATTTAAAATATTTAATTGTTCCACCATACCAACATTATACATTTCCAAAAAAGATACACTTGATGGTAAGCTTCTATTTTCTTTAGCAATATCAATTGGAATATTTGCTAGTATTTTACAACATTCTTGCATATTTAAAGTTGCATCAAAGTCAGCAACAAATTCTTTTTGCTTATTAGATACTAGTTCATTTTCAAATATTCCAGATTTTCTATCACCAATACTAATAAATGTTTTACATTCGTTTGGAATATTTACTAATCTTGGACTAATTACTATTAAACTGAATCCATAATTGATTGGCATTTCACATACATCTTTTAATAACTCTATATCACGTACTGATTTATAGTCATCAGTAATAATTAAGTAATAAGGTTTATATTTATGATAGTCAACACTACTTAGTTCCATTTTTCCATTATTATCTTTAAATTTTCTATTTTGAATTTCTTTTTCCAATTCTAATGAAATAGTTTTTGCTTCATCTAAATTTGTTGCGAAATATCTCATGGAATGATCATTACTCCAATTATGGGGAGCTTTTTTTAGATAATTCCATCTTTCTTCATTTTGTTCGTTCGTTAAAACAATTATTTTTAAATCTTCATAACTATGATAAGCAAGAACTTGTAATAATAATCCATCAATAATTTGTCGTTTATTTTCTGCACTACCAATAATAGCAACAATATTTTTTTGAACAAAATTTAATGAGACCGGTACATTTTCTAAAAGTCTTGAGGTTGCGCCAACTTCGTAGACTTCTTTTAGCAACTCATCGTCTTTTAGGGAAAAGTGCTCTTCTGGTACACTTATTTTACCTTTTAATTCAGTAGACCCTACTCCTAAACGTAAATCTAAAAAATCATCTTGATCAATTTCACGTTCCCATAAATTTCTTTTCTTTTGATATATTATTTCTTTTATTTGTGATAGTGGTAAATAATTATCAATCAAAATTTGTCGTTGAACTTTCATTTCAGATTGAATTAATTCTTTTTTTGATTCTAGATAGGCTTTATATTTTGTAAATCGTAAATTGTCATTTTTCTTTTTTTGCTTTTTCTGATATCTTCTTTGCATACTTGGCCATAATATCATAGTTGTCATCATAGCTATAGACATAATAAGTGTAGGTAGGGCGGCACTCAAATCTACTGTTCCATTTATAACTCCATTAAGAGAAGTTAATCCCGTAGTCATAGACATCATAGCCATTGTTAACATTGGACCAATTGTATAGATTAATGGAGTTTTGTCACCTTCTTCAACTCCAGGGGGTGGGTCTATTACTATATTTGCTTCTTCTATTCCTGTTTTAAAGCGAGGTGCTCTATAAAAATAATCATCTTCTTTGTAAAATTCAATATTTTCCTCATCTGGATTATCAAATTCTGTCTGTTTTTGAATAACACTAGATACAGTCTGAAAAGCACCTCCATCTATTCTTAAATATGTTGGTATATTGTTTAATATAAGAGTATCTTTCATAACAATTATTTTTAATCCCATTATAAAAATAATGTCCCCATATTCAAGTTGTTTTGCTGTAATTGCTAGATTATTAACATATGTTCCATATTTGCTATTTAAATCTTGTATCACCCATGTTCCATTATTATATATTAATCTTGCTTGTTGACGAGATATTAGTGGATAATTGTAATATATTTCTGCCCTGTTATCAGTACCAATTAATATTTCTTTTGAATCTTCAACTTTTAGTTTAAGTATTTCTTTTTCTATGGATGGAGAACAATATAATATTACAAACTCGTTATCTGTATTGATTTTTAAAAAAAATAAACTATAATCCTTTAATATAGCAGATTCTATTTCTTTATCTCCAGCCATTATTTTTGTTTCAAAGTCACTTTTTATTTTCCATTGACCATTATATTCTTCAACATTTATTAAATTCCTAACATTTCCAAAATAATCATTATCTGTTATCCAATAGTTTCCACTTATTTTAGTAGGTAAAATAAAGTTGTAGATTTTCTTCTTTTTGATTAATCTAACAATCACTAAAATCACCCCTCCACTTTCCTATTCTACCTTTAATTATAACTATTTTTTTTATGTTTTACAACTTGTTTTATATTTTTTGAACTATTTTTTTTAATCAGCATAAATTATATTGGTGAGGTTTTTATGTTATATTATTCTTTTTTTAATAACTATAATACTATAATTCAAGCTTTTTTTGCTGGAATGATTACTTTTTTTGTTACTGCTTTAGGCTCAAGTTTTATTTTTTTCTTTAAATCTATTCATAAAACAATAATGGATTCTATGTTATCTTTATCTGCTGGTATTATGCTTGCTGCAGCTTTTTTTTCTTTGTTAAATCCCGCTATTAAATTGTCGAATGAATTAAATCTATTAACTTGGATTATTGTACTTTTTGGTTTTATGATAGGTGGTATTTGTATATATATGGGTAATATAGTGGCTTCACGTTTATTATCCAAAAGTGAAGATGCTTCCAAGACTAAGCGTTGTATTTTATTATTTAGTTCTATTACTCTTCATAACATTCCTGAAGGTTTGGCTATAGGGGTAGCTTTTGGTTCTGTTACAAATTCTAATTTATATGCAGCAATTGCCTTAACTTTGGGAATTGCTATTCAAAACTTTCCTGAGGGTGCTGCAATTAGTTTTCCACTAAGACGAGAAGGTTTCTCTCGTTTTAAAGCTTTTATATTTGGTGCTTTTAGCGGTATCGTTGAACCTTTTTCAGCAATAATAGGTGCACTATTAGTTGTTAAAATAAAAATGATTTTACCTTTTATATTATCTTTTGCAGCTGGAGCAATGATTTTTGTTACTGTTTTTGATTTGATTCCAGAAAGTCAAAAAAATCGTCATAATGATTTAATGACAATGCTTTTTATGATAGGTTTTTCTATTATGATGATTATGGAAATAATATTATAAAATATCCACATCTTTTGTGGATATTATTCTTTCTTTCTTAAATCTGAATGAGAAGATAATTTCCCCTCAAATTTTTTATATATACTATCGGCTCCAATAAAAGATAAAAAGCCTACCCATAAACTATTTGGAAATGTTACTTCTGTAAAAGTATTACAAAATAATATTCCAGTAATTATATTTAATATTATGGAAAAGACTTGTATATATTTACTATTTTTAAAAAATACTTTAGTTTTTTGTATAGTTGCACATGTTATTGTGCTTATAAATGTTGAAATAATTATTATTTCTTTTAAAAAGTTTATTTTTATCATTTTTCATCACATTGTATTATATGTGATATTTTTATTATGTTTCATTATTTTCAAATATTTCTTTAATTTTTAAAGCTATTTTATATCCTTTTTTATAAAATTCATTAATATCCATATTAACATAATCTCGATGATAATGTATCTCTAATGTAATAGGTCCATTTTTTTCTAGAGTATTTTAATTGTTCTTCTTGGGAAACATCCCAATCTTTGTTATACCAATCTATAAATGCTTTTTTAAATCCAGAATTACTTATTGCATCTATCGTGTCATAAACACTTACATTTTTATTATAATTACTAATTACTACAGCAGGTTCATACATATTATTTTCTCTTCTTTATATTCGTATTTTTCGATTTTTATTATTTCGTCTTCAACTCGTTTGAGCTTTATAAACTTTTGTTTATTGCTCTACTCAAGTTATCAAATCATAATTATATTTTTTTATTATATAAAATAGTACTTTCCACAAATCCAAGTTTATAATATAATTTTTTCAGTTATCTCTTATTAGCTTAAGAGTTTCTTATTTTAATTCTCGTTGTTTCTACTTGTAATAAATAGATTAATGATTATAAATTATGTGCTTACGTGGATATTTACCTTCTACAAAGTGAGTATTTAGAGTCTATTGCATTTTGTATATTTATGCATCAAAAAAAGCCCGTATATACGGACCTTTTGAAACATATTGAAAGTATTCTATCTCTTTGAGAATTGTGGTGCACGACGTGCTTTCTTTAATCCTGGTTTTTTACGTTCTTTCTTACGTGGATCTCTAGTTATAAATTTAGCTTGTTTTAATGGCTTTCTATAACTATTTTCAGAATCAGCAGGAGTTGTTTTGTCATAATCTAATAGAGCTTTTGTTATTCCGTGACGAATAGCTCCTGTTTGTCCGCTGTATCCTCCTCCACTTACTTTAGCAGTAACATCAAACATATCTCTTGTATTTGTTAGTTCTAATGGTTGAGTTAAATCCATAACACATATTTCATTTGGAAAATATTCGTTTACGTCTCTACCATTAACTGTTATTTTTCCAGTACCTGGGGTTAATGTAACTCTTGCTACACTAGTCTTTCTATGACCAGTTCCTCTATAAACATTTTTCTTTTCTTTTGCCATCTCTTAACCCTCCTACTTAACTTCAAGCACTTCTGGTTTTTGTGCTTCATGTTTGTGTTCACTATTTGCATATACAAATAGTTTTTTGTACATTTGTCTTCCTAATCTATTGTGAGGAAGCATTCCTTTTACTGCTCTTTCCATCATTTCTTCAGGATATTTTTCAAGCATAGTTTTTGCTGTTCTTTCTCTTAAACCTCCTGTATACATTGAATGATTATAATACATTTTGTTTTCTAACTTATTTCCAGTTAATTTTACTTTATTTGCGTTAACAATAATGATATAATCTCCACAATCAATATGTGGGGTATATGTAGGTTTATTTTTTCCTCTTAAGTATGTTGCTGCTAAACTCGCAACTCTACCTAAAGATTTTCCTTCAGCGTCAATTACATACCACTTGCGCTCAACTGTTTCTTTTTTTTGCATATAACTTGTCATATTATTTTACTCCTTCTACGTTAATCTGTTTTTCCCAGGAACAGATTAAGGTGGGATATTAAATGTACCGATTATGATTATACTAAAAAAAGTATTAAAAATCAATACTTTTTTCTTTATTTTATAATTATATTATAGTATTCTTCTTTTTGTATCTTGTCTACATTCTTCTGTTTTACTCATAATTCCATATTCTTCAGATAAACTTGCTAATTGTTCGTCTGACAGAGCTGATATCATAGCACTTATAGCATACTTTTCATGTACTCTTTGTTTATCCGCTTCATTTAACCCAAAAGCAAATTGTGTTGATGCTGTAGTTACACCAGTAACCAATGTGGTAGTAATGCTTGTATTATATCTTGCTTTTCTTTTTGTTTCTTTTTCTTCTTCAGTAAGTTTCTTTTTTTTCATCATATTTTTATACTCCTTCTCTTTTTCTCATTTTCTAAAAGTGAAATTATTTCTTTTCTAAACTGATCTTTTTTATCTTCACTTACCATGCTTTCTAAGTCATTTAAAGTTGGAATATCTAAAGTATTAGTATCTCCTAATATTTTATTTATTGATTTTGTTATAGTTGGATAATTACTTATAAATTCATTTTGTAATCTCTCTTCTCTTTTTATTAATAATGGCTCTGCTTGTTTGAGTCTTTCAATATTATATTTTTGTAATTCTATACATAAATAATTAATTGCTGTGAACAAGAGCTGAAATATTGTTATAATATCAATAACTTTATTTTCTTTTTGTATAGTTTTTAAAGTTGCTAAAATCGCTAAGTTAAAAATATCATTTTTTAAAGCATCTAGATGAACTTGTTTATTCCATTCAAGATAGCTAATAAATTCTGTTGGAGATGATAGACCCATATGATAATTAATTAACTGATTAGAATTAAAACTATTTCTTAGTTTTAGTTTTAATAATTTTGCATTTTTAATGATCTCTTCTTTTTCTTTTTCTTCTTCTATTTCTGTGAGTTGTCCTCTTGTAATTATATCTATTTTTTGTTCTAATTTTTCAAGATGATTTGGCATTACTTTTTTTATAACTTTAAACTCAGTCTCTTCTACAAGCATTAAAAATTTTTGAAAGATTTGCAACTTTCTATTTTTTTTGTTTCTCCCCTGATTATTCATACTTCTCTCCTAATGTTGTATATTATACCACACTTGTTGTTTTTTGTCAAATTGTTATTCTTTGTAATATATTTTTGTCAAATATAGTCCTTCAGGAGGAGCTGTTTTTCCACTTTTTTTTCTATCTTTACTTTTTAATATTTTTTCCACATCTTTTGGGGATAATTTGTTTTCACCCACCCTTATTAAGATTCCGACCATATTTCTTACTTGATATCTTAAAAATCCATTTCCTTCAAAAGTTATCTTTATTATGTTATCTTCTTGTTCTATACTTGCTTTATATATTGTTCTTATACAATTTTCTTTTTCTTTATTATCTGTTACAAATGCTCGAAAATCATGATTTCCAATAAATACTTTTATTGCTTCTTTCATTTTTTCTATATTTAACTGATAATTATACTGAAATACATAGTTTCTTTGTATTGGGTTGTATTCTCCTGTATTAATATAATACTGATATTCCTTTTTTTCTACATTATATCTAGCATGAAAATTGTTATCTACTATTTTTGTTTCAATTACATGAATATCATTTGGTAAATTACTATTTAATGCTCTTTTCAACTTTGCTTCTGTAATATTAATTTCTAAATCAGCATGTGCATATTGACACAATGCATGAACTCCTTTATCTGTTCTTCCTGTAGCAACTAATGAAGTTATTCGATTATTATTAACTTTTCTTAGGGCAAGTTCTATATTTTCTTGTATAGTATTTTTATTTTTTTGAGTTTGAAATCCTGAATAATTTGTTCCATCATATGAAAATTTTATTAAAAATCGCATTTTCTCTCCTTAAACATGTTTATATATATCTTTTAGTATATCTCTTACGTCATTGTGATATTCTAGATTGATATTTTTTTCTTTCTTTGCTTGATAGGTAAAATCTATTATGGGGGGAATTGGTATTTTATTTTTTTTTAAATAATCTACTTTCTGAATTATCTCATTTGTTTTACCTTCAATTAATATTTTATTATTTTTCATCATTATTAAATTAGTGCTATATTTAAATAGATTATCTATATCATGAGAAATCAAAATAAATGTTTTATTATATTGATCTTTCATTCTCTGAATTAACATCCACATTTTTTTAGATGTTTTTAAATCGTAATTTATAAATGGATCCTGCATTATTATTAACTCAGGATTTGATAATAGGGCTAGGGCAAATTGTATCTGTTTTTTTTCTGATGAAGATAATGTGCATAATTGTCTATCTAAATAATTAGAATTTAAGCCTACAATTTTTAGAGAATCTAATATCTTCTTTTTTGGATTTTTTAGTATAAGATTCTTTTCTATAATTGTATAATACATTAATTCATATACTCTTGTTTGATAATATTTTCTAAAATCGTTATCTACGATACTTATTTTCTTCTTTATTTCCTTTAAGTTATCATTTGTTATTTCTTTTTTATTAACTTTTATTTTTCCATCTATTGGTTTATTAAAGTGTATTATTTTCATTAATATTTCGGAATCTAAGCAATAAATTCCATTTATTTCATTATTCTTTATGGTAAAATTAAATTCTCTGTTATCTTTTCTTAACTTATCAAATACTATTTCCATATATCATTTATAATCCTTAAATTATCAGTTTTAATTTCATTTAATAAGTTATAATCTTTTAATTTTACCGATAAATCAATACAAAATGGAAGATTTAAACCAATTTTATTTATAATATTATCTTTTTCAAGAAGGATAATTGGATCACCTTCTAGTTCAACTTTACCATTTTTTATAATATAAACATAATCACTATCAATAATTTCATCTAGTTGAATTGTTGCAATAACAAGAGTTAAATTATTATCTTTTTGATAGTTTTTTAGATATGAAATAATCTTCATTGTATCTTCTTTTAAATATTCTTTTAAGTTGTCCAATAATAGTATTTTAGGTTTCTTTAATAAAGCTATAATAATTTGAATTAAAACAATTTCTTTGGTAGTAAGATTTTTTTCACTCTTTTTTAATAGATTTTTTATTTTTAATTCTGAAGTTATTTTGTCAATCTCTTCTTGATTACCGTAGTTTAATAACTCATCTTGAATAGAATATTCATGAAATACTATTTCTAATGGTATTACGCATTGCACTAATTTTGAGTATTCTTCTATTAAGTAGTCATTGATATTATAATTATTTATATTTATAATATTATCTGTAATAATTGTTCTGTTTAATATTCTCATAAGTGTTGTTTTACCACAATTATTTGGCCCTGTGATAGCTGTAAAACTGTTTTCTTTTATTGATATATTTAAATCCTCAAATATATTTTGGTATTTAAAGCTTTCTATTTTTATTATATCTGACATAATTCCCCCCTGAATATACATAAAAGCCAACTATTGGCTGGCTTTTTTTCTTTTTTGAATTTTATATGTTATTTTCAATAAAAATTTATCTGATAAAAATCTAGTGAAAAATTTTGATAATTTCATTTTAAATCCAGGTATTATTAAAAGTTTTTTCTTAAACATTTGGTCAATGGCATATCTTGCTACAAATTTACTGGATAATGGCTTTACTGCAAATTCAACTCCAGCTACATTATTGAAATTTGTTTGAACAGGGCCAGGACATAAAACAGAAACATGAACTTTTGTTTTTTTCTTTTTCTCTTCATAGTATAATGCTTCAGTTAATTGATAAACATACGATTTTGTAGCATAATAAGTGCTCATCAAAGGTCCTGGTTGAAAAGCTGCTGCAGATGATACGTTTAATATATAACTTTCTGTATTACGTGATTCCATATCCTTTACAATACATTTTGTTAAAATATGTACAGCTTTAATATTAGTATTAATCATTTCTATATCTTTATTTATATCTGTATCTGTTAAATAACCAAAATCACCTAATCCTGCATTGTTTATTAATATATCAATGTTTTCTTTTTTAGCAATTACATATAGTTCTTTTACTCTTTGCTCATTTGATAAATCTGCAACTATTATAGTAACTTTAGTTGGTAATTGTTCTTGAATTTCTTCTAGTTTTTCTTTATTTCTAGCAACTAATATTAATTCTATTTTTTTTGTGGACAAATATTTTGCCATATCTAAACCTATCCCTGATGTTGCTCCAGTAATTAATGCTTTCATATAATCACCCGCTTCTTCATTTATTATAACAAATTCTATAAGTATTTTCTAGATTATTTTGCAAAGAAAAAAACAAGTATTTCTACTTGTATTTTGCTATTCTTCAACGAATTTGATAATTGCCATTAAGGAATTATCTCCTATTCTTTCAGAAGTTTTAAGAATTTGTGTATATCCTCCATTGCGATTTTCATATCTTTTTGCTAAATCATTGAATATTTTATCAACAACTTTTTTATCATTGTGTAAAAATGCAAGGGCTTTTCTGCGAGAAACTAAGTCTCCTTTTTTTCCATAGGTAATCATTTTTTCAGCAAATTTGCGAAGTTCTTTAGCTCTTGTCACAGTTGTTGTAATTTTTTCTTTTTCAACAAGCTGTTTTGTCAAAGTTGCCATCATACTTCTTCTATGTTTGTTATCTCTACCTAATTTTCTATATGCCATGGTTATTCCTCCTTTTTTTAGTCATCATCACGTAAAACTAATCCCATATCTCTAATTTTATCTAATACTTCTTTAAGGGATTTTTTTCCTAAGTTACGGATTTTCATCATATCAGATTCACTCTTATTTACTAGGTCTTGTAATGTATGAATTCCAGCTCTTTTTAAACAATTATATGCACGAACTGAAAAATCTAAATCTTCGATTGATGTTTCCAAAGCTTTAACTTTTGGATCTTCTGTTTTTTCTATCATCATACCACTTACATCAGCAATAGATGATAAATCTGTTAAAATTTGTAAATGCTCAATTAATATACGTGATGCTAGAGCAATTGCTTCTTCTGGTTTAATAGATCCATTTGTCCAAACATCCATAATTAATTTATCATAACTTTCATCCTGTCCTACACGGGCGTTTCCAACCTCATATGATACTCTTTCAATTGGAGAGTAAAGTGAATCAATAGCAATTTCTCCAATCTTATTTATCTCATGAATCTTTTTGTTTTCTTCACTTTTTACATATCCACGACCATTTGTTATAGTCATTTCCATATCAAGTGAACCACCTTTTGATATTGTACATATAACTTTATCTTGGTTTATTATTTCTATATCTGCATCATGTTCAATATCTGCTGCTGTAACTTCTCCTTCTTTATTTGTTTTAATATAAACTTTTTTTTCTTCAGTTGAATTGTTTTTTAATACAAGTCCTTTTAAGTTTAAAATAATTGTTGTTACATCTTCATAAATACCATCTATTGTTTGAAATTCATGTTGAATTCCTTCAATTTTGATACTACTTATTGCACTTCCTGGAAGAGAAGATAACATTACTCTTCTTAATGCATTACCTATTGTTGTACCAAATCCTCTTTCTAATGGTTCTAATTCAAACCTTCCATAAAAATTATTTTCAATTGAATCTGTTATTTTATATATTGGTTTTTCAAATTGTAACATGAAACTAACCTCCCTTTACTTTTTTCACGAACTATTATCATTTATTACCCTCTTGGACGTTTTGGTGGACGACATCCATTATGTGGGATTGGTGTTACATCTACAATTGATGTAACTTCTAGTCCTGCTGTTTGTAGTGAACGAATTGCTGTTTCACGTCCTGGACCAAGTCCTTTTACACGAACCTCAACTTTGCGCATTCCCATATCATATGCTGCTTTTCCTGCTGCTTCTGCTGCCATTCCAGCTGCAAATGGTGTGGATTTTTTACTTCCTTTGAATCCAATTGCACCAGATGAAGCCCAACTAATTACATTTCCGTCTTTATCTGTTATTGTTGTTATTGTATTATTAAAAGTTGAATGAATATGAGCAATACCTTCTGGTACATTCTTTTTAACTTTTTTCTTTCTTGTCTTATAAGCCATAAGTCTTACCTCCTTTATTATTTAACTAAACTTTTTTCTTATTTGCTACTACTTTTCCTTTACCCTTACGAGTACGAGCATTGCGATTAGTTCTTTGTCCTCTTACAGGTAATCCTTTCTTATGACGAGTTCCTTCGTATGAATTAATCTCCATTTTTGTCTTAATGTTCATACTTACTTCACGTCGTAAGTCTCCTTCTGTTAAATGCTTATTTATTTCATCACGAATCTTAATTAGATCTTCTTGAGATAAATCTTTTGTTTTGGTAGCTGGGTCTATTCCTACTGCTTCACAAATTTGTTTTCCTAAGCTTCTTCCAATTCCGTAAATATATGTTAATGATATACATATATGCTTGTCATTTGGAATGTCTACACCTTTAATACGTGCCATTCAATACACCTCCTATAATTATCCTTGAACTTGATTATGCTTTGGATTTTCACAAATAATTCTTATTTTTCCTTTTCTTCTTACAATTCTGCATTTATCGCATATTGGTTTAACAGATGCTTTTACCTTCATTCTATCCCTCCTATTAATTACGATAGGTTTTATTTTCTATATGTTATACGCCCATGTGTTAAATCATAAGGCGAAAGTTCTATCATTACGGTATCCCCTGCTAGAATGCGGATAAAATTCATTCGCATTTTACCAGAAACATGGGCCTCCACAATGTGTCCGTTTTCCAATTGAACCTTAAATTTTCCTCCTGGAATTACTTCAATTACTTTCCCCTCTAATTCAATTGTATCTTCCTTAGCCATCTCTTCACTCTCCTGTGTAAGATTAATTGTTGTATCCATCAAGAAGGATTAACCTTCTTGTTTTGATACTTTGATACATCTACTTGCTAATTTCATTATCTATCTTAGCAAATATATTTTCGACACTATCATTGCCGTCTATCTCTACTAAAGCTCCAGCATTTTTATAATGTTCAATTATTGGAGCTGTCTTTTCTATATACATTTCATATCTTGTCTCAAATGATTCTAAATTATCATCACTTCTTTGATATAATTTTCCCCCACAATTATCACAAATTGAGTCTACTTTTGGTGACTTATTTTCATCATTAATATTGTATATAGTATTACACTTTTCACAAGTTCTTCTTCCTGTGATTCTTTTCTCTAATGTTTTTTTGTCAACATCAATTAAAATAACTTTTCCAATATTATATCCAAGTTTAAGTAATATTTTGTCATATTCAAATGCTTGGTCAATATTACGTGGAAAACCATCTATTATGAAGCCATTTTTGCAATCTTCTTTTTTTAATCTATCTTCTACTAATTGATATGTGATATCATCCTTTACTAGTTGACCACTTTGTAATGTTTCATAAACATATTTTCCAATTTCACTATCTTCCTTTGATATTTCACGTAAAATATCCCCCGTTGATATATGTGGAATGTGATATTTTTCTTCTATTAATTCCGCTTGTGTTCCTTTACCAGCAGCTGGTGGAGCAATAAACATTATATTTTTCATATTTTACCTTCTACTATAGCCTCTTTTATAACTTCTAGTTAAAATACTTCCTTCAAGTTGTTTATATGTTTCAAGGGCAACACCAACCACAATTAATAACCCTGTTCCTCCAATAGATACTGTTGTAGGTAGACTAGTTAATTGTGCAAATATAATTGGAAGTCCCGCAATTATAACAAGGAAAGTTGCTCCTAAAACTGTTAGTCTAGTTAATATTTTACTTACATATTGTTTTGTCTCTTCTCCTGGTCTAATTCCTGGAATATATCCCCCATTATCTTGTAAGTTCTTTGCAAATTCTTCTGGTTTTAATTGTATAAATGTATAAAAATATGCAAAAAAGAATATAAAAATAACATATAAAGCAAATCCAATTGGAGTAGTATAGGTTAAATATTTTTGAACAATTAATGTAAACGTATCATTTTTTACTACTTGAGCAATAATTCCTGGAATTGATAAAAGACTTGAAGCAAATATTACTGGAATTACGCCTGCTGAATTTATTTTAATTGGCATAAAGCTCTGGGATGCCCCATATGCACTAGTTGATTTATTTGCATATTGGATAGGTATTCTTCTTTCTGATTCTTGAACAAATATCATTCCAATTACAATTGCAAAATATACAACCACAAATAAAATAAATTTAATAACCCCTAATGTAATAACTTGGGTAGTCCCTTCAAATGTAACAAGTGAAGTAAATGCTGTTATAAACATCTGGGGAAGGGTTGCAATAATACCAGCCATAATAATTAGACTTAAACCATTCCCAATACCTTTTTGACTCATTTGATCTCCCATCCATAATAAGAAAGAAGTTCCTGCTGTCAATACTGTAGCAATGTACATATATTGCATTGGACTACTAGTTTTACCTAAAAAAGCAAAGGCAAAAGCATATCCCTCTACAAAAGCAAAAGCGATTCCCATATATCTAGTTATCTGATTTATTTTTTGTCTTCCAGTGTGTCCTTGTTTACTTAACTCAGTAAAATATGGAAATATATCCATTTGTAAAAGTTGGGTGATAATTGAAGCAGTTATATATGGCATTACTCCTAAAGCAAAAATTGAAAAATTCTTTAGAGCACCTCCACCTATTGTATTAATTAACTCTAAAAAGCCAAGATTTTTTGTTAAATTTTCTGTTCCTGGCACTCTTATTGAGATACCTAAAATAAAAACGGTTAAACACATTAGAGTAAAATATATTCTATGCCTTAAGTCCTTATTTCCAGAAGTAAATAACTCTTTTAAAGTTTTGAACATTTTAGATCACCTCGGCTTTACTTCCTGCCTCTTTAATCTTTTCAAGTGCACTTGATGAAAATCTACTAGCTTGAATAGTGATTTTCTTTTCTAACTTTCCGTTTCCAAGTACTTTTACACCATTATATTGTTTTTTTACTAATCCAGTTTCTTTTAATAAAGCTGGTGTTACTACTGTACCATTTTCAAATCTATTTAAATCTTCAACATTAATAGTTGCATAAATAGTTTTAAATTTGGCATTGGTAAATCCTCTTTTAGGGATTCTTCTATATAGTGGTAATTGTCCACCTTCAAATACAGCACCGATACTAACACCACTACGTGCTTTTTGACCTTTTTGTCCGCGTCCACCTGTTTTTCCAAGACCACTACCTGGACCACGTCCTCTACGTTTTTTTCTGTGTGTAGCACCGATATTTTTTTCTAATTCATGTAACTTCATTATCCTAATATCTCCTCTACAGTTTTTCCTCGAAGTGCTGCTACTTGCTCTGGTGTCCTTATTGATTTAAGGGCAGTCATAGCAGCTCTTGCCATATTTAATTTTGTTCTTGCTCCTAGTGATTTAGAGACAACATCACGAATTCCTGCTAACTCAAGTACTGCACGAACAGAACCTCCTGCGATTACTCCAGTTCCGGCAGCAGCTGGTTTTATTATAACTCTTGCGGCTCCTGAATATCCAATTGCTTCATGAGCTACAGTTCTTCCATCTGTTAGAGGGATTGTGATAATATTTTTATTTGCATCTTGTAATGCTTTTTTTATTGCATCAGGTACTTCGTTTGCTTTTCCAATACCTAATCCAACTTTTCCTTTGCGATCTCCAACAACAACAACTGCAGAATATCTTCTTTGACGTCCACCTTTTGTAACTTTTACAACACTTTTAACATCAATAACTAATTCTTCAAATTGTTTTTCTTTAGAGTCTTGCGATTTTCTTTGCATATTACCCTCCTATTAGAATTCTAATCCATTTTCACGTGCTGCATCTGCTAATGCTTTTACACGCCCATGATAAAGGTATCCTCCTCTATCAAATACTACTTTTGTAATTTTTGCAGCTTTTGCTTTTTCTGCTAATGCTTTTCCTACAATTTTAGCTGCTTCTACATTACTTCCATTTTCTATTTTAAGATTTTTTTCTAATGAGGAAGCAGATACAAGAGTAGTTCTCGTTTCATCGTCTATGATTTGTGCATATATTTCTTTATTTGAACGATATACACATAATCTTGGTGTAGCGCTGTTTCCCATCATAGTTTTACGAATTCTTTTATGACGAGATATACGCATACTATTACGTGATTCTTTTTTTATCATACTTTTCTTCTCCCTTCTACCTTATTAAGCAGCTTTCTTTCCTTCTTTACGACGGATATGTTCATCTTTATAACGGATTCCTTTACCCTTATATGGTTCTGGCTTTCTTACTTTTCTAATATTGGCAGCAAATTCTCCAACCAATACCTTATCAATTCCTTTAACTGTAATTTCAGTGTTGCTAACTGATTCAACAGTTATTCCTTCTGGAATTTCCATATTAACTTGATGAGAATACCCTGCACTAATAACTAATTTTTTTCCTTGAACATTGAAACGATATCCAACACCTATTATTTCTAATCCTTTTTGATACCCTTCAGTAACACCTATAATCATATTTGTTATAAGAGCATTCATTGTACCATGATTAGCCTTGTATTCTTCGCTGGCTCTTTCTAATTTAATCTCGGAACCTTCAATATTCATAGAAATTCCTTTTAACATTGGTTGTGTTAACTCTCCTTTTGGACCTTTAACAGTAACTATATTTTCTTTTTCTTCTACTGTTACTCCTGAAGGAATAGTTATAATTCGTTTACCTATACGGCTCATAATGACACCTCCTATATCTCATTTTATATTTACCAAGTTTATTCTTGGGTTTCAAATTATCATTGTCCTTATTACCAAATATATGCTAAAACTTCTCCACCTAGTTTTTCTTTACGTGCTTCTTTATCAGTCATAATACCTTTTGAAGTTGATATAATAGCTATTCCTAATCCATTAAGAACTTTTGGAATTTCATCACTTTTAGCATAAACTCTCAATCCAGGCTTTGAAATTCTCTTCAATCCTGTAATTGCACTTTCTTTTTTGTCTGTATACCTTAATTTTAATATAATTGTTCCTTGCGTATTATCTTTGTTAATTGAATAATCATTGATAAATCCTTCGTCTTTTAATATTCTAGCTATTTCCTTTTTAATATTAGAAGCAGGAACTTGTACTTCTTCATAATGCATACTTTTAGCGTTACGAATTCTTGTTAACATATCTGCAATTGCATCTGTAACTACAGCCATTTTATATCCTCCTTTCCAATTACCAACTTGATTTTTTAACCCCTGGTATTTGTCCTTTATAAGCTAATTCACGGAAGCAAATACGACATATTCCGAATTTACTCATTACTGCGTGTGGTCGACCACAACGAGAACATCTTGTATATTCACGTACTTTATACTTTTGTGGTCTATTAGCTTTTACTATCATACTTTTCTTTGCCATAATATTCCTCCCATATTACTTTCTAAAAGGAATTCCAAGTCCATTTAATAAGTCAAATGCTTCTTCATTTGTTTTAGCTGTTGTAACAAATATAATATCCATACCACGTACTTTTACAACATCATCATAATCAATTTCTTGAAAAATTAATTGTTCTTTAATTCCCATTGTGTAGTTTCCTCTGCCATCAAATGCTTTTGGACTTACTCCACGAAAATCTCTTACCCCTGGAAGAGAAATTGTAATTAACTTATCCATAAAGTTATACATATTTTCTCCTCGTAATGTAACTTTGCATCCAATTGCCTGACCTTCTCTTACTTTGAATCCAGCAATTGATTTTTTTGCTTTAGTAATTACTGGTTTTTGTCCAGAAATTTTTGTTAAATCTGCAACAGCGGCATCTAATAATTTTGAGTTTGAAGTTGCATCTCCTACACCCATATTGATTACTATCTTTTCTAATTTTGGAACTTCCATTATTGACTTATAATTGTATTTTTCTTTTAAACTTGGAACTACTTTATCTAAGTATTTCTCTTTTAGGCGGTTCATAAATACCCTCCTTCCAATTAATCAATTTTTTCATTTGATTTTTTTGTTATTCTTATTTTTTTTCCTGTTTTACTATCTGTTGTATGTCCGATTCTAGTTCTTTTTTTTGTTTTAGGATCAACTATCATAACATTTGAAGCATGTATTGGAGCTTCTATTTCTAATATTCCTCCTGTTTCTTGTCCTGTTGGTTTTTGATGTTTTTTTATTACGTGAACTCCTTCAACTACTACTTTATTTTCGCTTCTTAATGTTTTTAATATTTTTCCTTTTTTTCCTTTATCAGAACCAGCGATTACTACAACTTCATCTCCTACTTTTAAGTTCATAATATCCTCCTCTTATAAAACTTCTTTTGCTAAAGATACTATTCTCATAAAATCTTTATCGCGAAGTTCTCTTGCTACTGGTCCAAAAATACGAGTTCCGATTGGACTCTTATCATCACGAATGATAACACAAGCATTGTCATCGAACTTAATATAACTTCCATCTTCACGACGAACGCCTTGACGACTACGAACGATAACTGCTTTTACAACTTTTCCTTTAGGTATTGGTGAATTAGGAATAGCACTTTTAACAGTTCCTACAACTATATCCCCAATGTTACCTGTTTTAACTTTGCTCCCTCCAAGTACACGAATAACTAATAATTCGCGTGCTCCAGAGTTATCAGCAACTTTCATACGGCTTTCTTGTTGTAACATAGATTATTCCTCCTTCTTCATCATTAGCGTTAAATAATAACTGCTTCTTTTACTATTTCTTTTAAATAGAAATGTTTTGTTTTTGATAATGGTCTTGTTTCTGCAATTCGAACAATATCTCCAACTTTTGCGATATTTTTTTCATCATGTACACAATATTTTTTTGAGCTTTTAACTCTTTTGTGATATAACGGATGGTTTTTATAAGTTTCAACTAAAACAGTGATTGTTTTATCATTTGATGCGCTTACAACTTTTCCAACTTCTTCTTTTTTATTTTTCTTTTCCACTTACTTTCCCTCCTACTCGTTTATCTCACGTTCTCTTAGAACGGTTTTCATTCTTGCAATGGTATGTCTTAAATCTCTAATCCTAGAAGGCTTTTCTATAACTCCTGTTGCTTTTTGAAAACTTAAATTAAATAATTCTTTTTTCAATTCAACAATTTTTGATTTGATTTCTTCTGTTGATAATTCTCTTATTTCACTAACCTTCATTTGATTCACCACCATTTTCTTTCATTACAAATTTAGTTGCAATTGGAAGTTTATGTGATGCTAAACGTAACGCTTCTCTTGCAGTTGCTTCATCAACGCCAGCAATTTCAAACATAATTTTTCCTTCTTTTACTACTGCAACCCAACCTTCAACATTTCCTTTTCCTTTACCTTGTCTAGTACCAATTGGTTTTTTAGTTAAAGGCATATGTGGAAATATATTTATCCAAACTTTTCCACCACGTTTCATGTAACGAGTCATTGCAACACGAGCAGCTTCTATTTGGTTTGCAGTAATCCAAGCGCCTTCTTTTGCTTGAAGACCATATTGACCAAAAGTTAATTCTCTATTACCACGTGATCTTCCTTCGTAAGGTAATCTATGAACACGACGATATTTTGTTCTTGACGGTATTAACATAATTAATTACCTCCTTTAGCCTTACTGTTCTTTTTATTTAGGATTTCTCCTTTATAAATCCATACTTTAACACCAATTTTTCCAAATGTAGTATCTGCTTCTGCTGTAGCATAATCTACATCCGCACGAAGTGTATGTAGAGGGATTGTTCCTTCAGTATATCCTTCACTACGTGCCATATCAGCACCACCTAATCTTCCAGATACACTTGTTTTAATTCCCTTAGCTCCTGCTTTCATTGCATTTCTAATTGCACGCTTTTGAGCCATACGGAATGATGCTCTATTTGTTATTTGATTTGCAATAGAGTCTGCCACTAATTGGGCATTTAAATCAATTTTCTTAATATCTACTATTGATATTTGAATATTTTCACCTGAAACTTTTGAAAGTTGTTTCTTTAATTTTTCTATTTCTTCTCCACCATGTCCAATCATTACGCCTGGTTTTGAAGTATGGATTACAACTTCTGTCTTTTTAGATGTTCTCTCAATTTCAACTTTGGCAATTCCAGCACTTTTTAGATTTTTTTCTAAATATTCTCTAATTTTAATATCAGTATTTAAATATTTAGCAAAATCTTTACTGTTGCTGTACCATTTTGCTTCCCAGTCCTTATTGATACCAAGTCTTAGTCCATTAGGATTTACCTTTTGTCCCATTTTGTAACCTCCTTATTAGTTTTTTGTAGCCACTACTATATTAATGTGACTAGTTCTATGATTTCTGTGTCCTATATGTGAACGTGAATCAAAAAAGTGACGTTTCATTACAGGACCGGCATCGACTCTTGCTTCTTTTACATATAAGTTTGAAGCATCTTCACCATTATTATTTACAGCATTTGCTATTGCAGAGTTTAATACTTTTTTTGTTAGTCTTGAAGCTTTATTGTTTACATTTTCTAATATAGATAATGCTTCGCTTGCATTTTTTCCACGAATCATATCTGCAACTAAACGTGCTCTAATAGGTGAAATTCTTAGCCCTTTAGCAATTGCTTTTGCTTCCATATTATTATCCTCCTAGTCATTTTTTATTTCTTTTTGTCTGAACCATGTCCACCACATTTACGTGTTAATGCAAATTCACCTAATTTATGTCCTACCATATCTTCTGTTACATAAACTGGAATAAATTCTTTTCCATTATGTACTGCAAATGTATGTCCAATAAAATCAGGGAATATAGTGGAACGGCGTGACCATGTTTTAATGACTTCTTTTTTTCCAGATTTATTCAATTCTTGAACCTTTTTTAATAATCTTTTAAATACATAAGGTCCTTTTTTTAAACTTCTTGCCATTTTTTAAATCATCCTTTCCTATTTACTTCCACGACGACGTACTATGAACTTGTCAGATTGTTTTTTCTTACGTGTCTTTAATCCAAGAGCTGGTTTACCCCAAGGTGTCATTGGTGCCTTGCGTCCAACTGGTGCACGTCCTTCACCACCACCGTGTGGATGGTCATTAGGATTCATTACAGAACCACGTACTGTTGGTCTAATTCCCATATGACGTTTGCGTCCAGCTTTTCCTACTTTTACTAAAGAGTTATCCTCATTTCCAACAACTCCGATTGTAGCTAAACAACTACCCAATATTTTACGTTGTTCACCACTTGATAAACGAATCATTACATAATTATCTTCACGTCCTAATATTTGAGCAGATGCACCTGCAGATCTTGCAAGCTCTCCACCTTTTCCAGGACGTAATTCTATGTTATGAATCATTGTACCTACAGGTATGTTAATTATTGGTAAAGCATTTCCAACTTTAATATCTACATTATCTCCAGATTCAATTGTTGTCCCAACGACTAAACCTTTTGGAGCAATAATATATTTTTTTTCTCCATCTGCATAATTTATTAATGCTATATTTGCAGTTCTGTTTGGATCATATTCAATACTTGCTACCTTTCCAGGAACGTTTTTCTTATTTCTTTTGAAATCAATGATACGATATTTTCTCTTTTCTCCTCCACCTTGATGACGAACAGTAATTTTACCTTGATTATTTCGTCCTGATTTCTTTCTAATTGTAGTTGTAAGAGATTTTTCTGGTGTGCTTTTTGTTATTTCTTCATTAACTAACACACTCATTTTTCTACGTCCTGGTGTAGTTGGTTTATAATTTTTGATTGCCATTTTTTATTTCCTCCTTCTAACCAAGATCAATTGTTTGTCCTTCAGCTAAAGTAACAATTGCTTTTTTTGATTTGTTTGTATAACCAGTATAGCGTCCTACTCTTCTTTTCTTTGGTTTTACATTAATAGTTCTTATAGATGTTACCTTAACGCTAAATAATTTTTCTATTGCTTCTTTTATTTCAATTTTATTTGCTTTAGGATCAACTTTAAATGTATATTTTCCTTGATTTTTTGCATTTTCAGATTTTTCTGTAATAACTGGTGCTTTAATTATTTCTAAATATTTAGTATCTCTCATTATTTAAGCACCTCCTCAATATATTTTATTGCGTCTTCTGTTGCTACCATAATATCAGTTCCAACAATGTCTAATACATTTATTTCGTCAGCAAGAATTAATACTAAATTACTAATGTTCCTAGAAGATAATATAATATTATCATCAAACTCTTTTACGACAAGTAATACCTTTTTATCTTTTATATTAAATGTTTCTAATAATTGAAGTATCTCTTTTGTTTTTGGAGTTTCAATTGATATATTATCTAAAACTATTAATTCATTATTTGCAATTTTTTCACTTAATGCAGAACGAATTGCTATTTGTCTTTCTTTTCTATTTTGTTTTTTGCTATAGTCTCTAGGCACTGGAGTACCATATCTTCCTCCACCAACCCATTGTACAGCTCTAATAGATCCTTGACGAGCGCGTCCAGTTCCTTTTTGTCTCCAAGGTTTTCTTCCACCTCCGGAAACTTCAGAACGATTTTTTGTTTTATGTGTTCCTTGTCTTAATGATGCCATAGTTAATATGATTGCATCATTTAAAACAGCTTTGTTTGGTGTAATTCCAAATATTTCTTCGTTTAACTTAATGTCATTTACTTTTTCACCTTTAATATTGAAAAGTTCTACTTTTTTCATCTACGATTCCTCCTTTCATCACATTATTACATTCAAATTTACATATTGTGATGTTTTTATTCCTCTGTAGTTGTTTCTTCTACAGTTTCTTCTACAGTTTCTTCTACTACTGGTTCTTTATTATATGAAATAAGATCAGCTTTTTCATTCTTTTCATTTGGCTTTTTAACTGCAGTACGAATCATAACTAATGATTTTTTTGGACCAGGTACATTACCTTTTACTAAAATTACACTATTTTCCACATCAACATCTATTATCTCTAAATTTTGAACTGTTCTTTGAACATTTCCCATTTGTCCAGGCATTTTTTTACCTTTCAAAACGTGCATAGGAAGCATTGTTCCTAAAGAACCTACTCCTCTATGATATTGTGAACCATGTCCCATTGGACCGGTTGACTGATTGTGTCTTTTTATAACACCTTGGAACCCTTTTCCTTTTGAAGTTCCGGTAACATCAACAATTTCTCCTGCCTCGAAAATGTCTACACCAATAGTTTGTCCTAATGTATAGTCATTAACATTTACTCCTCTAAGTTCTCTTAAGAAGCGCTTAGGTGTTGTGTTAGCTTTTTTTGTATGGCCAGTTTTTGGTTTGTTGCTTAGACTCTCTCTAATAGAATCTGTTGCTAGTTGAATGGCATCATACCCATCTTTTTCTACTGTTTTGATTTGTGTAACAACGTTTGGTTCAACATCAATAACAGTAACTGGAATTAACTTTCCGTTAGTAGTAAAAACTTGAGTCATTCCAATTTTTTTACCTAAGATTCCTTTCATTTAATTTTCCTCCATTATATAGTTTTAATTTCGATATCTACTCCACTAGGTAAATCTAAGTGTGCTAAAGCATCAACTGTTTCCTTTGTTGGATTTTTGATATCAATAAGTCTTTTGTGTGTACGCATTTCAAATTGTTCACGTGAATCTTTGTATTTATGTACAGCTCTTAAAATTGTAAATTTTTCAATTTCTGTTGGAAGTGGTATTGGACCAGATATCTCTCCACCAGTTCTTTTGATTGTTTCTACAATTTTTTTCACTGCATTGTCTAAGATTCTATGATCATATGCTTTCATTTTAATGCGGATCTTTTTTGTAGACATATTGTATCCTCCCTTCGCCTATATCTAGTATAGACTTGCTCCGTGTAAATAACCCAATAGCCAACTATCAACTCTACCTGGCGTATCAGCAACCTTACACATCTAAGCAGTCACACGTAATTAATTTTAACATAGGTTTTTTATAAAATCAACAATATTTTGATTATTATTGATTATTTTTTTATTTTTAGTATTTAAAATGATATCTTGATAACTTGACAACATCTTTTGTACAGCTTCCTAAGAGTCATATATTATACTATAAAATAATACATAATAACTTAGGAATACCTATTTAATATATAGAATTATTTATTATAAGATATTGTTAAATTTACAATTACTCTAGAAGATAAGTATGAAATAGAAAAATTGATATTTTTGATTCAGAAGGTAATTTAGTAGAATATAAAAAGACAAAGAATAGAAATGAATTTAAATTTGTAACGCTAGATAATAATGTAGTAATTAAACTATTTTATAAAGAGGTATTAATACAAGAATAAATTACTAATCCAATAACTGATAATAAAGTGTTTAAAATTATTCTTTTGGTTATAATTCTATTTTTTATAGGTTTTTATAAATTTAAGCAATCATTAAAAAACTTTCTTAACATTAATTTTTATTATTTTGAGATTTTTGTTTGTATAATACTTATGATTTTGTTTAGTTTTATTTCTATATTATATTTTATTTTTTGTTTGTACATTGTCAGTTTACATATATTTTTCTTGTTTTCTATCATAATATTAGTTGTAATATTTATGGAGGAACTATTTATGAATAAGTACGAAATTAATATCTATGAACAAATTGCTAAAAATATTAAAAAATATAGGATGATTGCTGGAATTACTCAGGCTGAGCTTGCAGAAAGAATTGGAGTTTCCCATGAATTCATTAGAAGAAATGAATCTAAAAAGGGGAAGAAATCTTTTTCTGTTGATACAGTTTGGAAGATTTCAGTTGCATTAGATATATCTCCCGGTCTACTCTTTGAAATTGATATGGACAAATTAATAAATCAATAATTTGATTACAAAAAAACTGCATACTTGAAATGCACCCTTCTGGGTAGACATTAATAAAAAAACTAGTTTTATGATAAAATACACTTTCGAAAGGAGGTGTATTTTCTTATGGCTAAAAAAGGACAAAAATTTTTAAAATATAACGATAATAA